>ERZ1026864.1364-NODE-1364-length-12423-cov-18.287920_pt1 | contig 12423 bp, 14 predicted proteins | sample MGYA00380162_ERZ1026864 | MGnify/ENA primary metagenome ERZ1026864 (study PRJEB33269, sample SAMEA4719798) | human gut metagenome | biome: human-associated habitat; feature: organic feature; material: feces | place: Cameroon | collected 2013-10 ... | reverse complement strand
GCAATTATGCATAGCAGGATGATACCGAGGAGTACCCAGTCCATCTTAAATACCTAAGACCGTATAAAGACAGAATTTTAATTGCTGTCCTATCGGCATTACGGGGGCTCTTTTCTTAGGGGATGATGTGACTCCCACGCATTATCCCCCATCTAAATTCAGAGGCTTAGAAAAGAGTGTGAAATGAATAATGATAATTAGACAGACGATACACATAGCTGTATGGTCTGTTTTTTTATACAAAATAAGAAAAGAGGTATCTAAAATGGGAAAAACAATTGCAATCGTAAACCAGAAGGGTGGTGTAGGTAAAACAACTACAACACAAAATCTTGGGTGTGGGTTGAGCCAGGCGGGAAAGAAAGTATTATTGATAGACTTTGATCCGCAGAGCTCTTTAACTGTTTGTCTTGGACATGATGACACGGATAAGCTGCAATATACAATAGCTACGCTCATGCAGATGGAGATGGAAGATGAACAGCTTCCTGCAAAGGAGTCATTTATTCAGCATTATAAAAACGAGAAGGAGCAAATTGATTATGATTATATACCCTGCTCCATGGAATTATCTGCTGTGGAAGTATCACTTGTGAATGCCGTATGCCGGGAACAGATATTAAAGAACGTCTTACAGAGTCTGAAGGATGATTATGATTACATTGTAATAGATTGTTCGCCTTCACTTGGAATGCTTACCATCAACGCATTAGCAGCAGCACAGGCGGTCATTATTCCTGTGACACCTGAATACCTGTCGGCGAAGGGTATTGAGATCTTATTAAGAAATATTTTAAGAGTGAAGCGGAAGATTAATCCGGAGCTGGAGATAGAGGGTATCCTGTTTACAATGTACAGGAACCGATTTCGTTTAACGAAAACAGTTGAGGAGCTTGTATGTAATACATACAAACAGGCGGTTCAAATTTATGATACAAAGATTCCGTATAGCATTCGATCTGGTGAGGCGGTTATATATAAGCAATCGGTTATGGAATATGCAGATCGAAATAATGTTGCGATTGCTTACCAGAATCTGACGCAGGAGGTGCTTAAAAATGGCAATGCAGAATAACAGGAAGCTGGCCAGTTTGGATGAGCTGTTTAGTATAGATTCGATTCCAAAGGATGAAAAGCATGAGAACGGTGTTGGTGTGATTGAGATACCAATATCAAAATTACATGCAAAGCATAATCATAGATTTCAGATACATCTTGGACAGAAGAATGATGATCTGCTGCAATCCATTCAGGAGTTTGGTGTTCTTGAGCCGATCATTGTACAACCTGTTGAAGATGGATATGAAATACTTGCCGGGCACAGAAGAACGGAAATGGCAAAAGCATCAGGACTCGTAAAGATACCTGCAGTAGTTAAAGAAGGACTTACTCCGGAAGAAGCAGATCTGGTTGAGACTGAGACTAATCTATTACAGCGATCCTGGAGTGATATGAGTCATAGTGAGCGTGCAGCAGTACTTTATGCACACTATAATGCTACGAGCAAAAAAGGAATTAGAAAAGGCTTTTTAAGTGAAATAAATGCAGAAATTAAAGAGCTCTCAACACCAGTAAATACAAGGGCTGAAGGCACTTTGTCCCAACTTGGGACAAAAGGAAATCTGAGAGCTTCAGGAGAGGCCTATGAGCTTTCAAAAAATACAGTATCACGGTATTTAAGGATATATGAGTTAATAAATGAATTGAAGGATCGTCTTGATCTAAATGAGATACCGTTTATTGCCGGAGTGGAAGTATCTAACCTTAAACCGGAGCATCAGAAAATACTGGATGAAATGTTAGAGACATATAAACTTGATATATCGAAGGCAGAAACATTACACCGACTGGAGAAATCAGAGAAATTAACACAGGAGAGCATGAGAGAGGTATTGGAAGGGAAAAAAATAAATAGGCCAGGTCGACCGAAAGCAGTCAGGATAAACCCGGTAATCATTAAGAAATATTTTGATGAGAGTGCGGATCTGAAGGAGATTGAAAAGACTATAGATGCTGCTCTTAAAGCTTATTTTGAAAGTTGAAGGGGGTGAGAATGACCAGATAGAAATATTGTGTAAAGTGTAGTTATAGGAAGCATTGAAGCAAGGAGGAATAGGTATGGAGCACACAATAGAAGCATATATCACAAATTTAGGAAAGTATACGGAAGGAGAGTTAATTGGTGAATGGGTAGAGTTTCCAATTAGTAGTGAGCAATTTCAAGATGTATTAAAGCGGATAGGAATTGGTCAGGAATATGAGGAAATCTTTATAACAGACTATGATGCTGAAATACGTGGACTGACAAGGGCACTTGGTGAACATGAGAATATCGAAGGCTTAAATTATCTTGCATATAGATTGGCGGAGCTTGAGCCGGATGAGCTAAGTAAGATGGAAGCAATTTTAAGAGCTGAAATTGATCTGCGAGAGCCGGAAAGTGTTAAAGGACTTATAAATCTTAGTTATAACTTAGATTGTTATGAGGTCCTGCCAGGGGTGCAAAATGAGGCTGATTATGGAGAATATTTAGTAAAATCCATGGAGCTGCCGGAAGTTCCGATGATTAATGGGTTATCAATTTTTTCATATTTAGATACGGAGGAAATAGGAAAGGATGCTGCGATAAATGAAATAGGTGAATTTACAAACGATGGATATGTATATGACAACCAAGGTAAATATACGGAGAAATGGAACGGAAGAACAGATAGTATTCCTGATGAATGTAAATTAAATGGGAAAATACCAAAGCAGATAAGTAAACAGGAGGAGCAACTTCTTGATCAGGCGATGAAGGAAATGCAGTTAGATATGAGCATGGTGAAGGGACCTGTTATGGAGCCGTAGGGAAGCAATTAGCTTCTCTTTTTTTGTGCATATTTATAGTTAGGAGAAATGCATATGGTGATTAGAAGATTCACAGATGAGGAAATCCAGACAGTAAATCAGATTTCCGTTCTTGGATATGCGAGAATCCGGGGATATCCGGTTGTAGAATATGCAAGAGGTTATTATAAGATACATGGGTACGGCGGCTTATTGATTAATCCGGTTAAAAATTGCTGGAGCTGGGAGTCAATGAGTACGGTAGAGAAAAAGATAGGTGGTGGTCCTGTTCAATTTGTAATGCAGTTTGAAAAGGCTACCTGGGTGCAGGCTGTGAAAATATTGTTGGCATTTAAAGAAGATCATCCGGATAATACAATGGAAGCGATATCGAATAGTAATACAGGATTGCGAAAGGCTAAGAATAAAACGGTTAATAAATCAGATTTCAAATTACCACCGAAGAATACGACATATGAGCATATATTTGCATATTTGATTAAAGTTCGCAGCCTTGATCAGGAACTGGTGCAGCGAATGGTAAAAGAAAAGAAGTTGTATGAAGATATTCATAGGAACTGTGTATTTGTAGGATATGATCAGCAAGGAATAGCAAAGTTCGCAGCACTGCGAGGAACAAATACACACATTCCATTCCGGGGAAATCCGGAAGGGGCAGATAAACAATATCCATTTTGTATAGCGGCTATAGGTGGCGGTAAGCGCTTGTATGTGTTTGAGGCAGCGATAGATCTATTGTCTTATATGACACTTCAGATAGAACAGGAAGTTGATGTACGGAAGAATCATTATGTCAGCCTGGCTGGATATAGCATGATTGGCTTGCAGGCCTATTTGCAGTTGCATCCGGATATAACAGAGATCTATGTAGGCACGGATAATGACGAGAAAGGAATTTCTGCCTATGAAAATGTGCTGCAGATCTATAAGGGTAAGTATCGTATTGAAAGAGTGAGTCCGGAACCGCAAAAGGACTGGAACGGCTATCTCTGTATGAAACGGTTTCGTGAAGAGCTGCAGCTTATGGGGAGGGGAGATGATATATGATTTCTTTTCGGTAACACCTACTTTAGTAGGGACAAGCTTCCGGTTTGTTGCACATTCGTGACACACAACCCGCTTGTCAGGGAAGTATCCCTGAGACCCTCATAGTACATATAAGAATAGAGGTGGCAGATATTAAAGCAGCAGATATACATTTCCGGGTGACTACTGAAATGAAAGACAGGCTGGTCTGTGAAGCGGCAAGATCCGGACAATCATTAAGTCAATATTGTGAGCAGATATGTATGCATGCATTAAATGATGAAAGAGAGATTAAGTTAAAGCCAGTCAGGGACGTTGAGAAAGACCAGGCAGAAAACCTAGAAAGGCAGCAGAGAAAAAGCACTATTTCAGCAAGAGTGACTCTGACAGAATATAATGAAATCTGTCATCAGGCAGAAAGTGCCGGAGTATCTGTTAGTGAATATTTACGATATGCAGCAATGCAAAAAAATATAGTTACGATTATCGATGGAAGAGAGATGCAAAGACAGCTTTCAAAGATAGGTGGAAATCTAAATCAGCTTACAATACTTGCGAGAATGGGAAGAATCACCTGTCCGGATATTGGATTTGTGCAGCGGACATTGGGGGATATTCTGAAAGAATTGATTAAAATGAAGAGGAAGAAATAGTGGCAATTATTGATTTCAAAAATGGCAAGGCCTGGTCAAGAAATGGAAGTTATACTGGCTATCATACCTTAGGATCAGTAAGGAGAGTGATTGATTATATTAAAAATCCGGAGAAGACAAGGCCTGATTTGATTAAGGGGTTTAATTGCTCTCCGGAACATGCTTATGAAGAGTTTGTGCTTAATAAAGTGTTATGGGATAAAGATAAAGAGGATGGCAGTAATAGGATGCTTGTACATTTTGTGCAGAGCTTTGATGTGGAAGACGCAGTTACTCCGGAAATGGCATCAGAGATTGCATCGAAGCTCCTGCAGCATAATATGTTTCATGGATTTCAGGCAATCTATGTAACACATACTGATCGGCGGCATATCCATACACACTTTGTTGTTGATACAGTGAATAAGGAGACAGGAAAAAAGTGGGAAATGTCAAACAAAGAGCTACAGGAATTAAAAGATTATAGTGATACTCTTTGCAGAGAATATGAACTTTCTGTATGTCAGAAACGGGAACAGCCAAGTCCGTACAAACGAAGAAGCGAAGTAGAGGTACAAAATCGTCAAATGTCATGGAAAGAGGAGATTCGTATTGCAGCAGAACAGTGTTCGAAGATTTCATTCAGCAGGATAGATTATTATCACAAGCTAAAGGAAATTGGAATAACAATGAACTGGACAGATGATCGTAAGTATATAGTGTTTATTGATAAGGACGGTCATAGAGTCAGAAACAGTCGTTTGGAACCACAGGCTCTATTCACAAAAGAAGGATTAGAGAAGCAGTTTGAATTGAATCGTCAGATCAGGCAGATAGAGTGGCAAAATGCTGAAGAGTTGAATCATAACATACACGGAACATTGGCATTGATGAAGACATTAATACAGAGTGGTGAGCGATATCCATTACAACGAACCGGTCTTGAAAATAGGCAGATAGGTAGTCAGGCTGCACTTGAAAACTATCGTGCGGAGCAACAGAAAGGAAGAGGCTATGAACCATAAAAGGAAAAAATACAATATAGTAATGTGGCTATGTATAGGAATTATTATAAATATAGTAAATGTATATGTCCTCCGGCAATTGCATATCGATGTCACATCCCAAAGCGGAATAAAGTGGTTATGCAGTCTGGATCTACTGGAGATAATCGGAATTTGGCGATTATTATATTTCAGATCTGATTATAAAGCGGAACTTATAGAAGTTACCCCGGATATTCGTACTCCGGCACCGGCTGGACAGGGACAGCATGGTGCGGCACGTTGGATGACAGAGAAGGAAAAAGATACATGTTTTGATTCTGTGATCATAAATAAAGATACACAGGAAATTGAAAAAGGCGGCCTGGTGATTGGAAAGCAGGACCTGAGGCGAGGGTGTGAAAAGGTTTATTTTATCGGGGATACGGTACATAGTTTAAGCTTAGGTGCGACCAGATCCGGAAAGACCAGGCATGAGGTTCTTGAAACAATTGGATTGTGTGGATTGGCCGGGAATAGTTTAATTATTACAGATATAAAACGGGAGCTGTTTGATTTTACAGCTCCTTTTCTAAAGAGTATGGGTTATGAAGTTCCTGTCCTTGATTACGATGAAATGGAGTATAGCGACTCCTCAAACGAGCTTCAACCGGTAATTGATTGTATTGATCGTAATGATGTACCAGAGGCAATCGATAAAACATGGGATATAGTCAGTCAGCTTGTCGGTGAGGCAAAGGGAGAGAGAATATGGAATGATGGTGAGTGCGCCGCAATAGCAGCTGCAATTCTTGCAGTTTGCTATGACAACCGGGAACCGGAAAATCATAAATATCGTAATCTGACAAACGTATATTATTTTCTGGCGGAAATGTGTACACCGGTTGGTGAGGTAGTGCCGCTCAATGTTTATAAGGCAATGATTCCGGAAACACATCCTTTCAGATCCATATTTGCAGTTGCAGCGATAGCCCCAAGCAGGACTCGTTCAAGTTTTTTCACATCTGCACTGTTAACATTGCGATTATATACGAATCCAAAGTTATATAATTGCACAAGAAAAAGTGATTTCAGACTGGATGATTTTGGTAGGAAAAAAATGGCATTATTCATCGTGCTTCCGGAAGATCGTACGACATATCATCCAATTGCAACGTTAAAGATCATGCAGATCTATTCTCAATTATCTGCACTTGCAAAGCAAAGAGGTGGAGTATTACCGAATATGGTTGATTTTATTTGTGATGAGTTCGGTAATTTCAGTAAAATACCGAATCTGACACAAATGCTGACTGTTGCGGCTGGAAAGCATATAAGGTTCCATTTATTCTTGCAGGATTATGAACAGCTGAATAAAGTGTATGATCAGCATGTTGCAAAGACAATAAGAAGTAACTGTGAAGTCAAAGTGTACCTAAGATCTGCAGATGTAGACACAAGGGAAGCAATATCAAAAGAGTTGGATAAATATACGACAAAAGCATATAGCTTAAATTATGGAAAGGGGGGCGATAGGGAACATTCCTCATCAAGCAGTCTGATCGGCCGCCCATTATTAACAAGTGAAGAAATCGGCCGTATTAAGCGCCCATGGTCATTGGTTATGACAAGTAATCACCCGGCAATCATGTATGCACCGGATTTGAGTCAGTGGACGTTTAATGAAAGATTCGGTATGGGTGATGAAGAGCATAATGTTAAGCTCCGGATACAAAGGCATGGAGAAAGACAGAAGCATACGATAGATGAAATACAGTTATGGGGAATCTGGAAGAAATATCAGGAACGAGCAGAGATTATTAATAAGAAAATGCAGGTGAAATCTGCAGAAGATTAGGAGGAACAGAGATGAATTTATTATTATTACAACTATGGAATCTTACAGCGGGAATGATGGGAAACAAAATATTAAACTCACAATTTGGACAGGGAATTAAAGCGTTGTTAGGTGATTCAATTGAAGCAGGGCAGTGGGTTGGCGGAACAATTGTTGTGATCATATTTATGGTTGCATCATCCAAAAAGGGACAGGAATCGGAGGAACAGGGGCGGAAGCGTTATACGAATTGGCAGATTGCACTGGGAGTTATATTTGTATTGATTCTCATGGCAAAAGAAGTATTTAATCTGGTTGGAACGTATTTTGGTATTTCGCTTGCATCCTAAGTATAGGAGGTGAAAGGTCAATGTTAAAAATTCTGCTTGATTTCATATGGGATTTTACGTTTGGACTATGGGGCATGGGATCAGTGATTAACTATGTACAAGAGGGGCTGCCGGGGCTTCAGTCATCGTTTCTATCTATGATATTTAATTTTGAATCATTGATAACACAGGCAGGGGTATCCTTTGTAACAATAATTGTAGAGATTGATGAGTATGCAATTCTATTTATAATTGTGAAGTTTGTAAAGAAGATATTAGATGTATACGGTCTGCAAACGGATGGGGATGCAAATGGAGATATTTTGGTTCTTATAACAAATTTCTTTAAGGCAATGGTTGTGGCAATATCCTTTACACTTATATGGAGTTGGCTCAGTGAGATATTTATTCAATTTATAACCGATATATCAGGAGACTATAATGTATTTGCAACAACAGGGCTTGATACATTGAAGCAGATTGGAGAACAAGGGAAAGATACTCCGCTTTACTGGATGATACCGGTGTATTTTATTGGTGATGCAATATTGACGTTTTTGCAATTGATAAACGCAGCAGAACTCTGGGTTCTCAGGCTTGGAATTCCGATTGCCTGTTGCGGGTTGCTTGATGCAGACCAGGGGGTGTTTAAGCAGTATATTCGCCTGATTTCAAAAGTGATCCTGACAATTGTAGTGCAGTTTTTATGCTTGAACATCTCATTATACATAATATCACATGCGAGTGCAGGCCAAGGTGCGGCGGCTACTGTAGTAGCATGTGTTGCAGGTTTTATTCTGTTACTTGTTGCATTCCGGACACCAAAACTTTTCGGGGATCTTCTGATACAAAAACAGGGTGGCAGTGCTATGCAGATGGCTTACCTGGCAAGTACGATGATACGATTCGTTTAAATAAGGAGCGATAATGGATACATTAAAACAACTGATAGATTTTATGATATTTTTAACACAACTGGCACTTGTCTTTCGATTTATTATGGTTTCTATAGAAGGAGCAGATATGACAGATCCATCAGTAGAGAAGCAGCAGCGGAGAAAGAGACAGAATCTGTTTATTGCATTGATTGCAATAGCTTGTGTTTATGATATTCCGAAGCTGGTAATATCATATTTTGGAAAGTAGGTGTACATATGGATAATGAATTATTCATCCCGGTAGGTATGAAGGCAGAAAAAGAATTTTTCCAGGGATTTGGGCGAAGAGAAATGATACAAAGTATAGTTGCAGCAGTCGGACTGCTGATAATTGCAGGGATTGTACATATGATTACAGCGAGCATGTTTCATGTGGTTGGAATCCTTCTGTTTGGAATGATGTCAGTTATTGCATTAGTGACACGATCTGCAATTACAAATTTATCAGCACTGGATCAGGCACGGTATATGATTCGTTTTTTCAAAGAACAACAAGAATACAGATATCAAAAAAATCTTGAATAGAAAGAGGTGAGGGCAGTGATTCTTTTTATTACCGCAAAGGAGCATGAGCATGATCTGGAGTATTTAGAGGATCTGCAGATACGTACAATTCCGGAAATGCAGGATATGCAACAGGTATTTTGTAAGGAATTAAGATACTTGATGACAGTCAGCAATATAATTGTAGATGAAAACGCAGTAGATATGAAAACATGGGAGAGTGCAGTACAGATGCTTCAGGAAGCAAAAACACTGCCCATTCTGTTATTGATCAAGGATCAAAGTGTTTCGAATACATATATTAAGAAAGATGGATATGAAATATTAAATCAGGCACATCAGGATATCCGGCATATGGTGATTGCTTGGATAGAGAACCAGCAGGAAAGTTTAAGAAAAATATGGATTGCAGTAGCCGGACTTGATCATAATGCTGGGACTACAGCGATGGCAATGCACCTGTCTGCTTATATTGCAGGATGTGATCAGGATGTAGCATATACAGAATATAGTACAGAATCTGTTCTGCAGATAGTAGCAGATGCATACAGGCTTGAGAGCATAGAAGGAGGATGGCAGAAGGGAAAGATACATTTTTATCATAACCAGATTGATGAGGAAGCGGGTTATACGGTATTTGACCTTGGAATTATAGAAAATAGAATTTTGCCGGTGTGGCAAAGATGTCCGGTTAAAGTTCTTGTTGCAGATGGAAAGCCATATCGGTTGCTTAAGCTGCAACAAGAGCTAAAAAGACTTTCTGATTATCCGGGTAGAATATACCTGGTATTTAATTTTGTAGCAGAGGATGATCAAGTAAGGTTAAGAGAACAGTATGAGAATGAAAATATCCGGGTATGGTTTGCGCCTTTTCATCCGGAATTAATTACATACCGGAAGGAATATCGAGATTTATTAAAAGATTATGTCGCTGATCCGAAGCCGGAGAAGGAGAAAAGGAAAGGACATTTAGATATTAAGAAGCTTGGTGGTATAATCGGTAGTTCGTTTTTAGGAATATTAATAACTGTACTATCTGTAGCTGCTGGAATTAAATTATGCAGATCAGTAGTAACATTACGAATGAAACCGGAAGAAACGATAGTCTGCGAAATAGAATATCCATTATCGATGCAGCCAACAGTATCCCTTCAGGATAGAATGCCTACTTTGGAAAAAAGTACGGATACAGAAGAAATGATGGATACGGAGATAACGACAGAAGCAATAACAACAGAGGTCAGATCTACGGAGAAGACAACCAGTGAACAGGTGGTAGAAAATACACAGAAAGCGGCAACGCAGGAGACAACAGAGGCAACAACAGAGACAACGACAGCAGCTATTCCGATTCCTATGCGTCCATCATTAAGAGGATACCAAGGACAAATTTATACCGGTAGTGAGGTAATAGCGATTATGTCACAATATGCTGGACAGGAGATAGCAATGCATTTACAGACACGTTCTTCAGATGGCTGGTACAATTACAGCATTACAGGATCCGGCTTGGCAGTAGCAGCCGCTGTAAGTAGTGGAACAGCCTTGATTGATCCGGAAGTCAGCTTTTTATGCCAGGTATTGAATATTGGTGGAGAGGATTTAGGACTTGAATTTGTACAACAGTAGGATGGTACAAATTATTATTTACAAACAAATCAATAATAAGATATAATTTATTTACATAAAGGAGTTGAATGTAAATGAAAAATCTTAATAAGTTGTTTGAAAATAATTGTCAGAAAACGACCACTATTAAGTTACAGGGAAAGGCTGCAGTTTTTTGGGATAGAAGTGGAAAATTTTCCGGTGAAACCATTGGTAAAATCATTAAATTTGTTAATTCAGTACATAAGCAATATCGAAATATTAATGTGCCGATAGTTTTTGAGTTTGGATCAGTATTAATTGCAGATAAATTATCATATGTTATTTTTGAATGTATATGCTATCATTTGATTAGTGTATACCATCATAGAGTTTATGTATATTGGGATCCACAGAATGACATTTTAACTCAGGGAGTATTCTCATCGCCACTGTTATTGTTAAATGGCATGGACAATGATAAAGCTAAAAGATATAGTAATGTGTTTAAGATGGACATATTTGGCACCCATTTTAGAAGATTAATACCGAGTGAGAATTTAAGCGATAATAATTACCTAGGTAATTTGTTTAAAGAACTAGATTCCTTTTTGAAAGTCTTTGATATTGTAGAAGTATATCGAGATCAGATAACAGAGGTAATTTCTGAACTAGTAGGAAATGCAGGTGAACATGGAAAATCCGATTGTTTATTGGATATTGATGTGACTCATGATCATATAAAAGAGAAAAAATCAATTAGGCAAGAAGGGCAGTTTTATGGTATAAATATAGCAGTACTTAATTTTTCAGAGTATTTGCTTGGTGATGGAATAAAGAGAAAAATGAATTCTGACTTTAGTGATACCAGTAGATATGATATAGTAAAGCAGGCATATAATTATCATAAAAATTATTTTAATATTGATTATGGTGAAGATGACTTTTTTAATATTACTGCGTTACAGGATAAAATTTCTGGAAGAATGGAATATGAATATGCAGGCGGTACAGGACTTACAAAGTTAATTAAAACATTACAGGATAGCGCAGACACAGATACTTGTTATATGATAAGTGGAGGAAGAAGTGTATATTTTGTACGAAAGTTAATTGAATATGATGATAAGAAATGGTTAGGTTTTAATAAGGAAAAGAATTATTTGACAGCAATTCCAGATGAAGAAGTAGTATCTGAATGCTTAATATATTTTCCTGGAACAGATGTGTATAAGAGACAGATGAAAAGAGAGGATAAAAATGAAGAAAATAGAACTTAAATTTGAAAAGTCAGATACAAGACTTGCTGGATTTCCATATGGTAGAGCTGTTTATGATCAGCAGGTAAAAAATAATATTGATTATAATAGTGAGACTACAATTGTATTTCCAGTGCAGATAGAAAAGGTTGCATCCTCATTTGTGCAGGGTTTCTTTGCAGATATTATTAAGAAGATTGGTTATGCAGGTCTTGAACGACAGATAAAAATAGTTGCGGGCACTCCAGAGTTAGTAAATAGCATTAAGAAAAACATATATTGATAGAGGTATAAAATGGAAAGATGTATATTGCCAATATTTTGCATACTAACAGAAAAATGTACTGGGAGAATAGGAATAGAAGGATGGTTATCAATTGTTGCACTTGTCATATCAATTGGTACAGCAGTATTTGAATATTTCTGGAATGTTCGTATTAATAAGACAAATTTAGAGGCAGAACTTATAAAAGCTGTC
>ERZ1026864.1356-NODE-1356-length-12459-cov-4.334811_pt1 | contig 12459 bp, 10 predicted proteins | sample MGYA00380162_ERZ1026864 | MGnify/ENA primary metagenome ERZ1026864 (study PRJEB33269, sample SAMEA4719798) | human gut metagenome | biome: human-associated habitat; feature: organic feature; material: feces | place: Cameroon | collected 2013-10 ... | reverse complement strand
GATCGTCGGCAGCGTCAGATGTGTATAAGAGACAGTTCATATACTGTTCACTGACACTATAATCTTTTACGATAATGTCATCTTCCACACCTGCCAGTTTCAGCAGCAACATGGCTGTCACTCCTGTGCGGTCTTTTCCGGCTGTACAGTTAAACAATACACACCCCTCCGGATATCGGCACATGGTGTGGAAAATATGCGCATACTCTCGCTTGGAATGTTCCAGTAACTGAACATATAATGCTCCCATGCTCTCCGGCATTTTCCCCTGAAATCCGGACGAATTCATTTCATCCAGCATCGGAATATTATAATAATCTACTTTTTCATCCTGTTCTAACGCACATGGTGCCTTTTCCCGCTCCATTCTGCTACGTAAATCAATCACTGCTTTTACGCCATAAGAAAGCAGTGTCTCCTTATCCTTCTCATCCAGCTGATGCAGACTGTCTGCCCGCAAAAACTGATGTCTTCTTAACGGCTGATGGGATTTATTTTCATAAGTGCCCAAATCACGTACATTATGAGCTCCTTTGAGATTTAATGGTTTTGCAATTTCCTGCTGCACTATTTTAACCCCCATTTCATAAAAGAATTTACAATATTTTTCTGCATTACCAGATAGAATACCAGAATCGGTATACAGGATACTGTTGTTGCTGCCATCAGCGAGCCCCATAAGTTTACATCCGAACTTACAAACATTTTTAAGCCTATCTGAAGTGGTGCATCTTCAAGCCTCTTTGACAACAGCATTGGCCACATATAATCATTCCAGGAATTAATGAATAAAAGAATTCCCAGTGACGAAATGGATGCTTTCATTGTCGGTATTACAATATTCCACATAATCCGGAGTTCCCCGCTTCCATCCACTCTTGCAGCTTCAATCAATGCCCTTGGAAAAGATTCAAATGCCTGATACATGGAAATACATGCAAATGCAGATGCCGCATAAGGCAGAATAATTCCAAGAATATTTCCATTTAATCCGAGATTGTTAACCAAGGTATAATTTGGCACCATAATTGCCTGAAATGGTATCAGCCAGGTCAGTGTCAGGATTCCATAAATCAACTTTTTCCCTTTAAAATTCCAACGCATCAATCCATATGCTGCAAGCACGGATGTCACCAGCTGACATGCAGTTTCTGCTGCACTGATTGCAATAGATTTCCCCATCATTTTTAAAATCGGCATCTGGGTAAATGCATAAAAATAATTTTCCAGTGAGAATTTCTTTGGCAACGGGAGATAATTAAAAATTTCCGATTCTCCCTTTAAGGAGGATATTATCATCCAATAAAGTGGAAATACTGCAAAGAATGACAATGCAATCAAAAGCAGGTGTTTCATAACAGTACTGATACTTTTTCTCATCTCATTCACCTCCTAATTATCATAAAATGCCACTCTGTCCGAAAGCTTCTGCAACATCAGTGCAATAATTCCAAAGATTACCAGGAACAAGGTTGCCGCTGCCGCACAGGCACCTACATTCATATCTCCAAATGCAAATTTATACATCATATAATAAATATTCGTTGAAGTAGAGAATGGTCCTCCCTGCGTCAGCACATCAATGTATGCAAAAGACCACTGACTTGAAAACAGAATACTCATCATTAGCATCATCATGATTGTTGGAGATAATAATGGAATCGTAATATGAATAAAGCTCCGGAACCGTCCGGCACCATCCATTTTAGATGCTTCATAATACTGGGTATCAATTCCGCTTAATGCAGAAGAAAACATCAGTGTACTAAAACCTATCATTTTCCATCCGGAAATCAGAATAATCATTGGCATAGCATATTTCTGGTTGGAGAAAAATGCGATATTTTCCGTTGTGATTCCAAAAACCTGTAATAAATGATTGATAAGACCATTTGATGGATGTAACAACCATTGGAAAATAACACTGACTGCCACCGGTGCCATAATCATAGGAATAAAGAATAATGTCCGGTAAATTCTCTTTGCCGCGTTATTCAAATCCTGTGTAGCCGTTGCAATAAAGATTGGCAGAATAATGGAAAATGGTAACATTCCAAGCACATAAAACAATGTATTTTTTAATGCCGGAACAAAATCCTTATTCGTCAGCAATTTCTGGAAGTTCTGTAATCCTACATATTCCGGCACCGTACCCGGAACCATACTCCATTTGTACAAACTATACTGGATGGTTTCTAACAGTGGTTTATAATGCCAGAATAAAATCATAAGAATAGCTGGTGTCAGAAACAGATATGGCTTCAGTTTTTCTGCCTTCTTTTTCTGTTTTAAGAAAGCCGCTCCGGCTTTCTTAAGAGCAGCTTCCTTTCCTAATACTTTTTTATTTTCTAAACCAATTGTACTTACGCCTGTATGCATCTGTTTTTCCTCTTTTACTGTAATAGCTGGTTGATATCATCCTGTGCTTTGTCTAATACTTCTTTTACATCTGCATCCGTTGTAATAGCTTCTACTGTTGCATCACGGAAAATTGTGAATGCTTCTGTTGCCACATCTCCAGGCCAGATTGTTACCGGGCGGATTTCTTTCAACTGTTCCAGGTTAATTTTTAACAATGGGTTTTCATCTACATAAGATTTTAAGTATTTCGGGTCGTCTGCCAGTTCGGTACGCAGTGGTAAGTATCCGATTTCCGATGTAATAATGGTATAACCATCATTTCCTGTTGCATATTTGATGAATTCCCAGATTGCCTGTGCTTTCTGCTCGCTGTCCGGGCGGACTGCAAGACAGCTTCCTGAGTTAACCGGTACTGCATCATTGCCATTTAATCCAGGCATTGCTGCCCCATATAATTCCCAGTCGCCTGCTTCAGATGCACTCTTAAATCCACTTAACATGGAAGTTGACTGAATATGCATAGCAAGATTTCCTGCCATAAACTGCTGTGATAATTCAGAATCAGTTCCCTTTGCAGCACATCCTTCGGTATAGAATTCTTTCCATAATTCAAATGCTTTTACGGTATTATCATTTGCAAATACAGCTTCTGTTTTATCTTCATTTACCATATCTGAACCAGCTGTATATACAATACCTTCTGTTACCCAGCCATTGTCCGGAGCCAGTCCAAATCCATCCACGCCTGTTTTTTCCTTAATGGTTTTTGCCATTTCCAGCATTTCATCCCAGGTCTTTGGTGGCTGGTTCGGATCCAACCCTGCTTCTTCAAATAATTTTCCATTGATGTAAAGAATCGGTGTACTGAATGTAAATGCCAGTCCATAGGTCTTGCCATCAATTTTTCCAAGGCTTAATGCATTCTCAGAAATTCCTTCAAAGTGTGCCTTTAATTCATCCTCCGGAAATACATCTTCATATGCCTGAATTCCTAAGGATTCTCTAGAGCTATCCAGTGTTCCAAATGTATGCTGGATAATATCTACCTGATTACCCGCCTGAATATCTGTCTTAAACTTTGTCATGTCATCCGGAACGCCTTCCACGATAACACCCTTTTCTTTTCCAATCGTATCATTAAATTCATTAATCAGATGTTCCATTCCATCCTTCATACTCGGATAATTTAAACTGTAACTATAGAAAGTTACCTTTACCGGATTTTCCGGATCTAACAGGTTATCATCAAATGACACTTCACTGCTTTCTGCTGTTGTATCCTGTGCTTCATTATTATCACTCTTGATTCCGGATGGTCCACATCCCATCATAGCCGGAACCATCATACATGCTGCCATTCCTAATGCAATTATCTTATTCCATTTTTTCATCTTACTGTTCTCCTCTTTTCTTCATCAGTTTCATCAACACTTCCATATCTATTGCTGCAAGCACTTTCTGCTCCTTTGCCTGCTCTACATGCATCTGCCAGCTGTCTTTTGTAAATGTATAAATGCTATAGCCGGTTTTCTCCACCATGCAGAATTTCTCCGGTGTAATTTCTGAACCAAATGCTGTAGAATCTGCTGTAAGCTGTGGTATCTTTTCCAGAAAATCCACGCTGTTTTCATGCGTATGGCCACAGAAAATTACTCTTACATCACTGTTTTTTATTATTTCCTTCAACTCATCACTGACCTGCATGGAGAATGCATCTGTTCGCCACACAATCGGATGATGAAATGCCAGAATTGTTCCATATTCTGTTGTTTTATTCTTTAGAATTCCTGCAAGCCATTCTTCCTGTTCTTTGCTGATAGTTCCTGTTTCCTGCCCTTCTACTGCTGAATCCAGAACTACAATTCTTAAATTTGCAATTTCTTCCACATGGCAATAGGCTGTTTTTTCTTCCAATCCCATACTCTCAAAGAATGGCTTCTTCCGGTCATGGTTTCCCAGTGCATATACTGCCTTGGTAGTCGGCAATGACTCCTTTACAATCTCAAAGAAGTAATCATAATCTTCTTTTGTTCCTTCATGAATCAAGTCTCCGGTAAATAATACGAAATCCAGTTTCTGCTGCTCTAACTTTTCTAGACAGTTTCTTAACGTATTCGATGGACTTTCACATTTTTCAAACACATCCTTCATGGAACTGTTTCCATAATCTTTACACAGATGTGTATCCGAAACATGTGCAAATCGAATAGCTTCCATAATCTTGTTCCTCCTGTATTCTCTTAACCATTTCGTTTACAATATGGAGTATAAAGAGGCTCCGTAAAATATACACACTGTTTTATGTTAAATTCATGTAAAATATACACACTGTTTAATTTTTACTGTTTTAAGTTTTACGAGTATGAATGTCAACTGCCCAAAGCTCTCTTTACGATTTTTGCATAGAAAAAACTGGCGTAATACCATGTTGTATTACACCAGTTCTCTTCTGCTGTCATTTTTCTCTTATTTAAGTTTTTCCTGCTGAATTCCTTCCCAAATATGTTCTACTAAGGCAGAATGATAGTTCTCATTTCGAACTCCTTCCAAAAGCGTATTCATAGCTGCTACCAGCACATCAATTGCAGGAACTCCATATTTTACAGGAATTGCATCACTGTTACCACAGATAATCTGCAATGCCCCAAGTGCCCCGTAAACAACGGATATTCCTGTCTCTGTCTTCTTCAATCCTTCTCTTACGGAACCATCTTCAAAGTTCTCCACCAGACTTCCTACCATGGCACCTGATGTCATTCCCGTTGTCTCATACAGTTCTCTTGTATACTCCGTATCCGGATATAATTGATTATTTAAATATTCCTTGCTGAAATGAAAGAAAAACTTATAATACTCCGGCATCTGAAGATAAACATCCACCAGTCCCCGCAGATAAATTGCCATTTTCTCACAGGTAGTATATTCCGGTTCTCTCATCCTCTCTAAAATACTGCCTAATGCTTTTTCACTAAAATGAATATAGATTTCCCAGACAATTTCATCCCTGTTTTCAAAATAGCGATACAGTGTTGCCCTTGTTATCCCACATTCCTGTGCAATCCGGCTCATACTGATTTCTTTTATCTCATATTCCATAAACAACTGTTCCGCTGTCTCTAAAATCAGGAAACGCTGTTTATCACTGTGCTTTACATATTTATGTTCTTTCATACCTCAATCTCTCCTTATACCATTTTTCTTTTGCATGTACCATCTCATCCTTTTTTCCCGAAAAAAGAGTTATGTTAAGGATAATGAAACTATGTAAACTTTAATACCCTGCCCTTGTAAAGCAGGCGTAAAATAAATATCATTTGCAGCATTTAGCAGTTATCCCTTGTCACTTCTCAGATATCCCGCTCCAGCCGCCGTAAGAGCTCCTGGTATGCCTCCATTACTTTATCATGATGACTTCGGATATAAACCGTATCCGGAATGTCATGATTCTTGATGGCATACTCTAATCCCTTAAACTGCCCAAACAACTCCATGGCTCCGATATTCGCAGACATATTTTTCAGTCCATGCACATGAATCTGATACTGCGCCCAGTCCCCTGCCTCATAATCCTGCTGCAGAGTATCCACCAGCTCATCTTTCAGATAGACTTTTAATATCTTAAAATAAAACGCTTCATCTCCCATGCATACGGACATTCCCTGCTTCGTATCAAGATACGGAAAACGCTCCTGCAATGATTTCTTACTTTCATCTGCTCCACCGTCAGAATTTTTCTTTTCCACTGCCTCTGTCTGCTTGTCCACCAGAAAACGTTCCAGTATCTTCCACATCTTCTCTTCAAAAATCGGTTTGGAAATATAATCGGCAAATCCATGCTGCAGATACATTTCCTTTGCTCCTTTTACCGCATTGGCTGTCATGGCAATTACCGGTGTAGTTTTATTCTGATGATTCATTCGCTTCATTTCCTCAAAGGTGGCAATGCCATCCATATCCGGCATCATCTGATCCATGAAAATAAGATCATAGTGCTGTTCTTTCATCAGAGTCAGTCCTTCTTCCCCACTGCCTGCCACATCCACGATTGCACCAGTCTGCAGCAGCATCTCTTTTGCCACAATGCGGTTCATTTCCATATCATCCACCACAAGGATATGCACGCCGGCAAACTGGGGTACCGGCATCATAGCACCGACAGAAAGCTCATAGTTTTCGAAAATCTGCTTCATATCACCAATGCCATCTTCGCAGATGACCTTCTGCGGTATAATTGCCGTAAATGTTGAGCCTTCACCATACTGGCTTTCTACCTGTACTTCTCCGTGCATCATATCTACCAGACGTTTCGTCAGGCTCAGTCCCAGTCCGGTTCCTTCGATATTGCGGTTTTTATGCTCTTCTAATCTTGTGAAATTCTGGAAAAGGTTCTCCATATCCTTCTTCTGGATTCCAATTCCGCTGTCTTTTACATCAATGCGCAGGTTGATATTTTCCTCGTCTATCCTGCTATAAGAAATTTTTAAAATTACATGACCACGCTTGGTATATTTTACCGCATTAGACAGAAAATTATTTACTATCTGGCGGATACGGACATCATCCCCATATAAAATGGATGGAAGATTCTCATCAATTTCCATATACAGATCCAGATTCTTTTTCTTGCAGTTAGAGGCAACTATCGTATAGCAGTCGTTAATGAGGGAAGCCAGTTCATAACCCTCGCAAAGCAGCTCCATCTTTCCGGATTCAATTTTGGAAATGTCCAAAATGTCATTTACAATAGCAAGCAAGGTTCTGCTGGCCCGCTGCATATTTCCTGCATACTCTGCAATCTTCTCCCTTGGCAGTGTATCAATCTGCCGGAGCAGGAGGCTGTTCATTCCCATAATACCGTTGATTGGCGTACGGATTTCATGAGACATATTCGTAAGGAAATCGGTCTTCGCCCGATCTGACACCCGGAGCCGCTCTAAAAGTTCTTCTTCGTAAGTAATATCCACCAGTGTTACGATAGTGTTCTGCATCTCGCCATATTCATCGCAGACCATCGAAGACGTTACCGATAAAATCTGATTGCCCTGCAGGCATTTCACCTTGCAGTGCTCTAATTTTCCCTGATAAAGCTGTTCTGCAAATTCTTCCTTTTTGCCCCCGCAGGCTACCAGTTCTTCAAAAGGCTGTTCCACATCTGCGCCAAACAACACTTCTGCATTTGTATTATGTAAAATATGTGTTCTCTGATAATCATATACCATCACACCATAGTCAATCTGATTAAACAGATAATCTGAAACTGTTAATTTTGATATTCCAAAAGTATCATACCGGATACTAAAAAATACAGTCATTAAAAATGAAACTGTTACACCATAAACCGAACTGGGATAAGATTTAATTCCATAAAATGGCAACACCGTATCCGGAATTGCCGAAAGAAGCATAATTGTATTTCCCAGAATGATATATGCCACATATTTTCTCTGACTTTTACGCATAATTTTCTTCGACCAATATAGTACAATATAGATGCAGCACAAAAAGCAAAGCATAATATACATCCAGTGATAAAACACGCTGCCATGAAATTCTGTGGTAAAGCAGGTTCTTCCATTGACCCTGTAAAAATGGCGGATCCGCATACTTCCAAAAGAAACACCATCCACCAGAGATGTCAGTATTCCTAATCCAACCATCAGGCCATACCCCTTTATTTTTACACCAGTCAGACACGCCACATAAATTACAATCGCAATGACATATAAATTAAAGCCCACAATTGTCATGCAAAAGAAATCCTGTGCCAATCTGTCATCCGTACAATTTCCATACAATGCTGAACCCAGTGCCCAGATTCCTCCTCCTATTCCCAGAAGCAGGATACAAATCCGCCCCTTGTTTTTCGTATTATTAATAAAAAAATAAAAGATACCAACACCAATACATATAGTTGCACATGCTACCAAAAGCACTGTTGTAATCATTCCTGCTTCCATCAATTTTTCTCCCGAGTTGTTTTACTTCATTATATATAAAATCCAGTTTATTCGCAATAAAACAATCCCTGTAGAAGCTGCCACCAGCATTTTCTTATTGCCGCAAAAAAGCAGGAGCTCCGTTCCAGTTTCGGTGTTCCTGCTTTTTTCTGTCTTTTTCTAATTTTCCAACTCTGTTCCTACTTTGAACTTTTATTTTGAACTTTTATTTCAAACTTTTTACTTCAAACTCTTATCCCAAACTCTTATTTTAATTCTCCTGCCGGATGTATCATATCCGGTGTAATCAGCTCTTTGATAATCAGGTACTGCTCAATGGTTTTTACACAGTTCTGCACGCCAACCCGCTCACTGTTTAATGTCATGTCATAATTGACCGGGTTTGTCCAGTAATTTCCATGGGTGTAATATTCATAATAATCTGCCCGGAATTTATCCGTCCGCTCTATGGTTGCATTAGCAACCTCTTCGGTCACGCCCATATTTTCCATGGTACGGTTCACGCAGAATGCTCTCGGTGCCTCAATATAGATGCTCACCACATTTGGTTTGCCCTTCAGTACATAATCGGCACATTTTCCGACGATGACGCAGGACTCTTTTTCTGCCAGATCTTTGATAATTTCACTCTGATATTCAAACAGCTTGTCATCCGATACGAATTTTTCATTTCTGGAAATGTAACGTCTTGACCGTGGCAGCCCTCTTAAAAAGCTGGAAAATCCACTGGTCTCCCTCATTTTTTCATTTACTTCCTGAAAAATATTCTCATCCAGTCCACTGAGCTGGCTTGCCAGTGTTAAGATTCGGTTTTCATAACAGTGAATACCTAACTCCTTTGCCAGCTGGGAAGCAATCGCCTTTCCGCCTGTTCCGAATCCTCTTGCAAAGGTTATTACAAAATTCTCCATATTTTCTGTCCTCCTTTAACCTGCTAAATAACGACTTAAGAATTCCCGTGTTCTCGGATTCTTCGGATTGGTAAACAGTTCGGATGGAGCTGCATCCTCTGCCACATAGCCGGAATCCATGAAAATGGTTCTGGTGGACACATCCCTTGCAAATGCCATCTCATGAGTAACAATAATCATTGTAAGTCCCGTCTTGGCAAGCTCTTTCATAACATTTAATACTTCTCCTACCATTTCTGGGTCCAGTGCAGAAGTCGGCTCATCGAAAAGAAGTACTTCCGGATTCATGCAAAGAGACCTTGCAATGGCAACCCTCTGTTTCTGTCCTCCGGAAAGCTGTGATGGTTTTGCATTGATATAAGGAGCCATTCCTACATCCTTTAAATGTGTGATTGCCCGGTTAAATGCCTCTTCTTTGGAAATATGAAGCACCTTTCTGGTGCAGAGCATGCAGTTCTGCAATACAGTCATATTGTTAAATAGGTTAAAGGACTGAAATACCATTCCCACCCTGGAGCGGTATTCATTGATGTCCTTCTGTACATTCCGTACTTCCTTATCATGGTAAAGGATTTTACCAGAGGTCTGCCGCTCCAGTTTATTGATACACCGCAGCAGCGTTGACTTTCCGGAACCGGAAGAACCAACTATACAGATAATTTCTCCTGCTTCTATATCAATATCTATTTTTCTTAAAACCTCATGATTCCCAAATGATTTGCTCAAATCCTTGATTGAAATTATTGTCTCTCCCATATCCGTTCCTCCTACTGATTATCCATATACTCAATTGCCAGTGCGTAATCTGTCTTGCCCTGCATTTTCTTTTCAATGAATTTGAAAATCTTATCAAAGACAAAGCACAATACAAAGTAAATCACTGCAATTACCAGGTATGACTCGAAGTATTTGTAATAATTTCCTCCGACTGTTTTTGCAGCCATGAAAAGTTCCTGTACTGCAATTACATTTAATACGGATGTCATCTTCAGGTTTGTCAGGAATGTATTTGCCATCTCTGGGATAATATTTTTAAATGCCTGTGGCAATACCACATACAACATTGTCTTAAATGGCGACATTCCCATTGCCCATGCGCCTTCCCGCTGGCCCATATCAATGGAGCCGATTCCGGCACGTACTGTCTCACCCATATAAGCTCCGGTATTTAATACCGTTACCACAATACCTGCAAATACCGGTGTCATTTCTACTCCCAGCATTTTTATTCCATAGTATACAATCATTGCCTGAACAATCATTGGAGTATCTCGGAAGATTTCCACATATACAGTAAAGATGATTTTCAAAAGCCGCATCAGAAGCTTCTTGAAAACATTATCACCCTCGCTGATTTTTGCATCATTTACAAGTCCGACAATATAGCCTAACACAAAACCAACCAGCGTTCCGATTACAGCAATTTCCAGCGTAAGCCAGGTTCCTTTGATAAACATACTTGCATATTTCTGGGCTAAAAATATCATCCACTCTAACGAATTACTCGGATTTTCTACTAACATATTTCTCTACCTCACTTTATCTGTTACTCAGCTCACGCTGGAAATATTTCTAGTTTGCTGCCGGCTGCTGTGTCAGAACAGTATCCATCAGCTCATCCATTTTGGCTTTATCATTCCAGCCAATGGCATCCATCGCATCCTGGATTTTATCTCTTAATGCGGTATCATTTTTTCTGGTAGCGATACATACATTTACCATTTCATCATCACCGGTGAAAGAATCATCTGCATCTAACTGAATAATCACAAGATCATCATTGGTAAGTGCTGCTGACTGTGCGGTTGGCAAATCTACGACACATACATCTGCAACACCATTGGATATTGCCATGAAACACTCGGATGTTGTCTCATAATTTCCTGACTGCTCTGCACCTTCAATCTGGTCCAACAGAGGTACCCAGCCGGTTCCTAACTGTGTTGTTACTTTACATCCGGTTCCTGCCAGATCAGAAAGTCCTTTTACATTTTCATAAGCACTTCCCTTTTTTACTACGATACAGTTATTTCTGTAATAATATGGTTCTGTAAATGAATAAGAAGCTTCTCTTTCTGCTGTTTTTCCCATTCCTGCAATGATTACATCATAATCTCCTGCATCTAATGAGATTCCAATGGAAGACCATTCTACTTTATGAACCTCTAAATCCATTCCCATCTCATCAGCAAGCTTCTGGGCTACTGCCACATCATATCCATATGCATAATAGTCAGATCCATAAATCGGAACCGCCTTACTTCCATCCGGTGTTGTATCACTGTCCTGTGTCCAGTTAAATGGAGCATATGCACATTCCATTCCAACTCTTAATACATTCTTATCAGATGTCTCTGCTGTCTCTGAGGTTTTCACATCTGTATCGGATGTTTTTGTATCTGATGAACCACATCCTGCCAATGTAGATATTGCCATAACTCCTGTCAGTACCAATGCTAATAATTTTCTTTTATTCATAATATGTTCCTCCTTAAATGCAAATGTGAAGCCGACTTTTTGTTTCTCTAGAGTATCAAAAAAGACGCTTGAGATTTCTTTCTCTCAAAGCGTCTTTGCTGATAGACAGTATAGTATACTTTCTTTTTCTTCTTTTCAACTTTCAAATTGCACAATTTGGTTGTGCGTTTTGCACAGTATCTTAATTAAACATCAGTCTTTTTACCAGAATACAGTTTACAATATCGAGATATTCCATGGAATCTTCCAGGTCAACCTCCAGTATTTCTTCTATCTTCTTCAGGCGGTACTGCAGGGAATTCCGATGGATATACAAAGCCTCTGCTGTCTTTCCCACATTAAAACCACTCATATAATATGCCAGCAGCGTCTCCACCAGAAATGCCCCATTGGTCTGGTCATACATCTCAAGCTTCTTTAATTTGTCATTGCAGTAGTCCAGTATCTCCTGCTGATTTCCATTGTTAAACATATATTTATAAATGCCCATGGAACTGGCACTAAGCACTTTTTTATTAGTAGGATTCGGCAGATAATCTTTCTTTGGGATCAGATTTTTTGCTTCCTGATAGCTCTTGCCAAATTCAGACGGATCCGTATAGGCTGCGCCTAAAATACAGGTACTGTGTATCAGCCCGGCGAACTGCGGGCGGCTGTCCAGTTTCTTTAGCAATTGTTCAATCTGCCGTTCTGTCTCCTTATCCTCAGTTGCCTCAAACAGCAGCACAAATTTATTTAAGAAACGCATATAC
>ERZ1026864.1354-NODE-1354-length-12483-cov-6.536611_pt1 | contig 12483 bp, 10 predicted proteins | sample MGYA00380162_ERZ1026864 | MGnify/ENA primary metagenome ERZ1026864 (study PRJEB33269, sample SAMEA4719798) | human gut metagenome | biome: human-associated habitat; feature: organic feature; material: feces | place: Cameroon | collected 2013-10 ... | reverse complement strand
GACAGCTTATTCAAGTGCGCCAGTTTATGGCTTTCCTCTACTTTCTTTCACACTAGTATCTTTGATACAGTACCATATCCGCATCGCGCCCGAGTTCTTCATACCCCTGTGCCTGACACATTCCATCAATAATTCCGCCGGTTACTGTGGCAACATAACGGCTCTCAAGCTCCGTCAGGTGTTCCGAAACATATTGAAATTCACAGCAGCTGATGCCAAATCCCTTGGGCGTACCGTATAACAGCTGCCATTTCAGGCTCTGATTTCCTTCCTCTGTCACATCTCCCAACGTCCAGATCACCACATTTTTATAATCCGGAACCTTTTCTGTATCCACAGACACTTTTTCTGCAAAAACCTCACTCCAGTATGCAATCTGTTCCTGTCGTCCTTGCGTCACATAGGGGACCTGATAATCATACGGTTCCACTGCTTTATAGCTGTACAGGTAAAGAAAAGCCGCTCCCAAAAGCACCGCTTTTTTATAATATTTTGTCTCCAGCATGCTAACAATAAAAATTCCCGCTGCGATAAAGGTCAGAAAATGCTTGCTGCCCTCTGTCATCTTATACATCAAAAGATGTGCGAATAACATCGCGATCAGACTGAAGGCGAAATGCACTTCTATGATCAGCTGGTTACGCAGCCCGGTCTGTTTCTCCCTGCGGTATGCTCTGAAATCCAGGAAACTCTGCACCAGCAGAATGGCTAGCAGCAACAGATAACCGTCAAAAAAGGCTCCCGAAGCCAGACCGCTTTGCGCCCCGGCGATACAATGTCTGACAAATTCCAGTCCTTTCCAATGTAACGTCCCGAAAAAGTTACGGAAACCGGCACCGATCCCATCCGTGAAGAACGTCGTGATCCAGTCGGTATAAAACAACGGTGTAAAATATTCCGCACCCAGGTAATGTTTGATCAGCACATACAGGATTCCCGTCACTGCCACCACGATCACAGATCCGATGCTCCCCCATTTTCGATCCTCCCGGATCCAGAAAAAGCAGGCAAGCGCCAGGAACAATAACATATACGGCCGCATCAGCACAAGCAGCACAGAGATCACAAACATAGCGATCAGCTTGCCTTTACTCTCTTTCTGCAGATAGCTCATTGCCAGACCATAGAACAGGATCAGCATACTGAAACAGATGACTTCCGGCATACCGGAGAGCATGTATCTTACGAATAACGAATACAGTCCAAACAAAACCGTCAGGATCCCCAGCTGCTTCCAGGTCGGCTTTACCAGCCAGACAAATACGAATATCGTAACCGTCATCAGAACAATGTTGCAGATCACCGGTGACAGCAGATTCCAGCCGAACACCAGTCCCCACAGGATCCAGGGGAATACCAGCACGGGACTCCAGGCTGCGAAAGACAGCTGCAGCGCATGGCTTTCGTTAAACCCGAAATACCCCAGGGGAAATCCGTAATTCACAATGCCTTCCACTTGTTTAAAATAGAATAATTCATCATTCCATTCCGAAGAAGGCAGATAGACCTGCCCGATACTTTCCCCTTCCGCTACTGTCCGGATCAGACAGCATACCAGCGGAAGCAGTGCCATAAGTACTGCCTTAAGCAAGGTAATATAACGTTTGTCCTGTTTCCACCAATTTACAAAACGTGTATTTTTCATATGGTCTTGTCTTACCCTTCTGTTCAAAATCTTTTATTTCGTTTTTCACTTTATATTTACCTATTCAGACTTGCGGATCCTCATCTGTTCCGAGTCCGATTCGCTCCCGGATCACATACTGGGGAGAATTATTCATGCTGATGTAGATACGTCCCACATATTCTCCGATCAGTCCCAGCATGATCATGATCATGCCGCCGAAAAATACCAGTGCCGCCATCAATGCGCTGAAGCCCATAGGGACATTGGGATTCACCAGTCTCTTGATGATCGTATAGATTCCATAGAGAAAACCCAGTCCTGCGAAGCCCACACCGAGAGAAGTGGCGATCCGCAGCGGTTTCACGGAAAATGCCGTAAATCCGTTGAACCACAATCCCAGCAGCTTCTTGAGCGTATAACCGGAATTGCCCTCTTCCCGCTCTCTGTGACACACCGGCACGTTGGTAATGTTTTTCGTGGCACGGAGCACCAGTCCGATGACATAAGGATACGAATTCTCATAGCGGATCATATCCTCCACCACGAACCGCTTCACCGCAAAATAACTGGAAATATACAGATTCGCAGGCTTGTTTAACATCATCCGCGTCATCAGCTCATTGACCTTGCTGCCCAGATTCCGGAATGCGGAGTGCTGCTTGTGTTCATAACTGGCATAGACAGCATCAAAGCCTTCCTCCAGCTTATTTAGCAGCTTATCCACTTCATCGGCGGGGGTCTGTCCGTCATCATCCAGGCACACCACATAATCTCCGTCGGAATGTCTAAGTCCCGCCATCAGCGCCGCATGCTGTCCGAAATTCCTGGCGAAGCCGATGCCCTTGATATTATCGTATTTTTCACACAGCTCCCGGATCGTTTCCATGGTATTGTCCGGTGATGCATCATTCACCAGAAAAATATCATAGGTATACTGTGACAGCTCCTCCATTTTCTCCCGGATCTCCGTAACCACGTGGGGCAGTGTATGCTCCGAACGGTAGCAGGGGATTACAAAGCTTACTTTTTTGATTCTGTCCATTTTTTGTTGCTCGCTCCTTCTTAGTCTGCCGGATTCACGGCTGCCATCCAGACAATATCCCGGTACACACCGTCAATACACACATCATCTCTTAACAGTCCTTCTCTGACGAATCCTGCCTTTTCATAGCTTCGGATGGCCTGCAGGTTCTCCGACAATGCCCGCAGGTAGACCCGGTGCAGCTTTTCATTCTCAAAACAGTACCGTAGCATCAGCTTCGCCGCCGCCGTGCCGATTCCGCGGCCTCTGGCGCTCTCTTCCCCGATGAAGATCCCATACTCCGCCTTATTGTGATGTCTGTCAATATCCCGGATATACACAGATCCGAGGGGAGTATCCCCTTCCATGTCGCAGATGATCATCTGCACCACATCTCCGGTCTCCACATGGGTCCGGATCCAGTGCTCATGGGACTGTCTGGTAAAAAGCTCCTGATAGATAAAATTTTTGCGCACGGCATCGCTGTTACGCCATGCCACGATCCGGTCCGTATCCTCATGGGTCATGAGGCGCAGACAGATCCCGGCCTGCGTATCCCGGTAGTTCTCAGAAATTGCTTCCGATGTTTTATTTTCCGATGTTTTATTTTCTGCTGTTACGGTCTGCATTGTGATCTCCTTACTGTCTGTAAGCATTGCACAGCTCGATGACTCTCCGGATCTCATCCTCCCGCATCTCGGGGAACAGAGGCAGTGTCACACAATGTGCTGCCAGATATTCCGCATTGGGGCAGTCTCCCGGCTGATATCCCAGATCCGTATATGCCTTCTGCAAATGACAGGGAACCGGATAGTGCATGTTGCACTCCACATCATGATCTGCCATATAGCGGATAAAGTCCTCATGATCCGGCACCGTGATGACGAACAGGTGGAACACCGGTGTGGTGTTCTCCGGATGACGCTGCATGGTGATCAGAGGATTCGTGATCTCCCGGATATAGCGGTGTCCGATCTCCTGACGTCTCTTCGTCCACTCCGGCAGGTATTTCAGGCTTACGCTCAATACCGCACCCTGCAGTCCCTCCAGTCGATAATTATATCCAATCTCATCATGATAATAACGCACATCGCAGCCCTGATTTTTCAGGCGGTCAATATGCTTATAGTACTCTTCCTTCTCACAGGTGACACTTCCGCCTTCTCCGAAAGCATAGAGATTTTTGCCCGGATAGAAGCTGAAGCATGCCAGGTCTCCCAGGGTTCCCACATTTTTTCCTTCAAACTGTGCCCCATGGGCCTGTGCGCAATCTTCCACCACGAACAGACCGTGACGGTCTGCGATCTCGCGCACGCCTGCATAATCGAAAGGCTGACCGTAGAGATGGACACCGATGATCCCCTTCGTCTTATCCGTGATCTTCGCTTCCAGAACAGAAGGATCGATCTCCCAGGTATCCGGCGTGCAATCTGCGAACACCGGCGTGGCTCCCGTATAGCTGACGCCCCATGCCGTGGCAATGTAGGTATTTGCCGGTACGATGACCTCATCTCCCGGTCCCACTCCCAGGGCCAGCATGGCCAGATGTAAGGCGGAAGTACCGTTGTTCACGCCACTGGCATATCGGCTTCCCACATAAGCGGCAAACTCTTTGTCAAACGTATCCGCATATTTTCCGCCGGAAAAGGCGGTCTCCCTGCATACCTTCTCAATAGCCTCTCTGTAGGCATCCGCATGTGCTTCTACATCTCTCGTCAGATCGATTCTCTTAATATGTGCCATTCTGTCGTCCTTCTTTCGCTTATATGTGCTTTTTGATATAAAACTCGTTGAATAACCTTGCGATCTGTACCAGATAATTACAGATCGTCTTGAATACCTTAACGGTAGTATTATAGTCTTCCTGCCACTCCACCGGATAATCCAGGATCTTCACGCCCCGTTTCTCCGCCCGGAGCAGGAATTCGATCATATAGAACCATCCGTTATCCCGGCTGCAGCCCTCGATCAGTGAAAGTGCCGTCTCTCTGCGGACAAACGTGAATCCGCAGATGGCATCCGTGGATTTCATCCGTAAGAACAGCTTTAACAGAATCAACAGTCCCTGCGACGTGATCCTGCGGTACCATTTTCTGCCCCTGGTATCGGATTCTCTGGCAAAACGGCTGCCGTTGATATACTGGACCTCCGGCTGCGTCTCGAAGAGGTGAATAGCCTCTCCCAGATGCCTGATATTGGTGGAAAGGTCGATGTCCATATAGCCTACCACATCGCCGTGGCTTACTTCCACACCTCTGCGGAATGCGGCGCCCACACCTCGGACATTGATCCTCTCATATTTTACTTTATCATATTTTTTACACAGATTTTCTGCGATCTGCGGTGTCTCATCCTCGGAACCGTTATCCACGATAATGATCTCATAGTCTTCAAAAGCAATGCTTTGCAGATATTCCACCGTGCGGGTCACACCGCTCTCTAAGCGCAGACGTTCATTTAATACCGGAAAAATAATCGTAAACATCATTTTGTCAGTTTTTCCACTCCTTCGATTACGTAGTGCTGTCTCTTAAAGCTCATATTCAGGATCACGGACAGATATTTGAAGATCAGCGTCAGCATGACGGACATCATGAAAAATCCAAACGATATCAGCGTCATGAGACTCATCCAACCTTCCACGGGACGTACCGTGCTGAAGATCGAATACACGATCCAGGCAAACATGATCATCATCACAGAGAACAGGATCGCACTCACCAGCATAGAGAACTTCTCCAGGACATTGGTGAAAATGATCAGCGTATCCAGTGCAAGACTGCTGCGGGTACTGCGCTCCTCCCGGTTCCTGGCACTGCCTGCCTTCTTTTTATTCTCATAGACCAGCGTATCCGCCCTTAGTCCGCAATTCATATACATCGCCTTGCGGTAAGGAATGTACGCATTCATCTGATTCACACGGTTCACTGCGCGGCGGGATATGATACGGAATCTCTCCTGACGCAGCTTATGGGTATTACGGCTTCCCAGATTATATACTGCATAGAACAGCCGCGAGGTCAGTGCCACATCTCTCCCCGGAGCGGCTGCCACCACATCATAGCCTTCCAGCGCTCTGTAATAAACATCCATGATCAGTGACGGCTCAAAATCCGGCAGGCATCTGTCGAATTCGAACAGGAAATCTCCCACTGCCAGGTCTCTTCCGGCATTCATGGCCATCTCGACTCCCTGATAAAAGCTTAAATTGATCATGCTCACCACATGATTTCCTCTGCTTTCTTCCAGAAATCGATGGATCTCCTCGATGGTATTGTCCATGCAGCAGTCATTCACACAGACGATCTCATATTTTTCGAAATGTTCTTCCATGGTGCCACAGACCGTATTCAGGAAATCACGGATGTGCGCACCATCGTTGTGCAGATACAGCACGCAGGATACAAAATTTTTCTCTTTATTCAGGATTGCGGTTCTCTCCATAACGTTTCCCCTATATCTATTATTTATAATCTCTCGGAATGGTTATCCTAATCTAAAAAAGGATCCAGGTCATATACCGTGTTGATCTTGCCGGATAAGACGCTGATGAAGGTGGGGCTCTCGGATAATGCCCGGATCACGGTAGGTCTCGAATCATCGATCTCCGAAGCCTTCAGGATCGGCTTCATGGAGAACAGTGACTTCTCATAACTGAAGCTATATTCTTCCCGCAGATACTTTCTCGCCAGCGTAGACATATACTCCCATGCACTCTCCGGTCTGCCGGGACAGTCGTTGCAATTCCCCAGCCAGCCGCCTCTGCAGATATTGCCGTCCGCCCCCACGCAGGAGAACTGCGGTGTAGCATCGTAGCTTGTCTTATGCGGTGTAAAAGTCACCGAAGTCAGGGAATGATATCCCGTCCTGCCGAAAGGCATAATGGAGAAAAACGGTCCATCCATTACTGTAAATCCGATGTCCCTGAGCTTGTCACCTGTTTTGCACAGGATGATCTCACATAATTCATACTTCAGTCCGAAGGGTTCTGCCGTGACTCCCTTTACCTTTTCCAGCACCTGATTCACGGAAGCGTAAGTGGCATTCAGCACAAACGGTGCCCGGTATACCTCTCTATGGCCCTCATGCAATGCGGTGATCTCATAGCAGTCCGATTGTTTTACGATCTCTGTGATCTGCCGCCCGAAGTGCAGCTTCACTCCCGGATATTTCGCGATCTCCTCCATCAGATGATCCCGCAGGATATGGGCATCGTAGGTATACTCCTCGGTGAGAAAAGCTCCGTCGCACAGCCCCGGCTGGAAATATTCTTCCACAGGAAGCGCCTTACAGGGAATCCCGCCATCCCGGCAGAACTTCAAAAATTCCGCCGCATCCGTCCAGGAAAAATGAGCGGAAGTGGCATAAATCTGTTGAAACGCGGTATGAAGACAGAAGGAATAGTCCTCTGTAAAACGCTTGAAATATCCGGCGGATTTCATGGCCGTAGATAGAGACCTCGGGTAGTGATATCCCATGTGTACCCGGGCCTGATTGATATATGTGGCTCTGGTAAAAGGAGCCTCTTCCATCTCCAGCACCTCTACCTGTTGCCCTCTTTTTGCACAATACAGCGCCGCATACAATCCATACAGCCCTGCTCCTATGATCAGTTTGTCCATTTCTCTATCCTATCTCTGTCCCTGTTTTATCTCTGTCTCTGTTTTATCTCTGTCTCTGTTTTATCTCTGTCTCTGTTTTCTCATTTTCCGTCTTCCGGCCTGTTCCGCACATCAGCGCCACCAGATACGGCAGTGCCAGCATCACCGGATAGACATATCGCATCTGCACCGTGGGGCCTAACAGCATCGTCCCATAATATCCGGCGATCACCGCCAGTGGCAGACAGTATCGCTTTCTGTCCACGATCACAAGTATCGCCGCCAGCGCCAGATACAGCCACAGATAACTGCCCGGCACGAACAGATATTTCAGTACCGGAAGCTCCAGATAACTGTTCCCGTCCGCCCATGTCTCCAGGCGGTCATACAGTCCCGGCCATTTGCTGTCTTTGTAGATCCCTCTGTTGTTCAGGGTATCTTCTTCCCATCGTGTCTGTATATATCCGAGGCCCTCTCTCCCCTGCACTTCATTCACCGCCGCATGGGTGACATCAAAGGGAGATAAAAATCCTGCATCCACTGCCAGTGCGGCATTGATCATATCTCCGGGATAAGCTTTCAGCAGATGAAAATAGGTCCGCAGGAAATCTCCCGAGCGATAACGCACCACATACGTGTTGGTATGTCGCTTTACCGGATCCGCGATGCCGGGATCATAATCCCTGTAAGCCTCATCCAATATAAAATCATTCACCAGTGCCCGATCCTGCTCCGACATGGTACCGTCATCCGCAGGGAGTACTCCCACTCCTCCGTGGTAGATCATGCAGCGGGCCATCTGCTGGATCGGCATACTCAGCATCTCTCTCCTGTCTCCCTGTTCCGCGTGCGTTGCGGAGAACACTGCGGACAGCACAAAAAGCCCTATACAGAAAGCTGCCACACTTACCGTAAACAGTCTCCCCCAGAGCTTCCTCGCTCTTTTTCCAAAGCATACTGCCAGAAAAAGAAATGCTAATAGTACAATCATAGCATATTTTCCGTTATTGCGAAACAGTATCATTCCCACTGTTCCGATAAAAAACAGCAGATCCCGGACTCCGGGACGCCATTCCCTGCGGTCCTCCAGCAACAGATCCGTCAGACTGATCAGCTGCAGCAGTAAAAAAGCACTGAATACCGTATCTTTTGTCATGCTGACACTCATATACCAGTGGAACGGGAAAAACATTCCAAGCAGCAGCATCACGATCTGCCAGCCTGCCGCCACCTGCCGTCTGTGCAATACCAGCACACCGTAGGACATGCTGCCCGCCAGCAGCAGCATCTGCAGCGCAGTGTACAGTGCCATTCCGGCATTCATACTCCCGAACAGCTGCGTTCCCAGCCACAGCATCCCATGTAAAAGCAACGTGTGCACGATCGGATGATGATCAAAATAATAATGCTCCACGATCTGTCCGGTCTGTACCGGTGCATCATAAGCACAGATTCCCGGGTAATATGCCAGATATACCGGAAGCCATGCAAGGCATAACAATAACAGACTTCCGAAAAACACCTGTGCCCCGGAGCGGTTCTGTATCCACGCGGCAGATCTGCAGAACACGGCATTGTCTTTACCGGTATTGTCTTTACCGGCACCCTCAGGTGACGGCCTCTCTGCCACACGATAGACCACAAACGTTCCGATCACACCCAGTAGGCATCCCAAAAGCACGGTCCACAGCAGAGTGCTTCCCACATATCCGGCCGTCCACAGGATATTGCCCGCAGCCGCCAGATCTTTTTCTGTTTTTACGAAAAATACAAACAGACATCCCAGAACGCAAAGCAGCACACCGCCTCTGCGTCTGGGAAGTATTCTCTTCTCCTGCATATTATAATCCTTTACGTTCCTGATGTTCCCCATGCACACGGTTCAGACGATACTCGAAATCCTTCCGGTCCTTGGCCGCCATAACTTCCAGCATCATACCGGAGAAAAACGACTGGATCCCCGCCAGCAGAATGAATCCGCAGGCGATCAGCGTCGGGAATCTCGGCACCAGTCCCGTATTCAGATACTCCAAAAATACCGGAACAAACAATATCACCGACACCGCTGCCAGCAAAAATGCCAGCATGCCGAAGAAATGCATGGGTTTATAGTTTTTATACAGCTGCAGCATCTTGCGGATCACGCGGAAACCGTCACTGTAAGTATTCAGCTTGGACTCGCTGCCCTGGGGACGGTCACGATATTCCACCACCACATTCTCTACCTGCATGTTATAGTTCACCGCATGGATCGTCATCTCCGTCTCGATCTCAAATCCTTTGGAGAATACCGGGAATGTCTTCACGAATTCATAACTGAACGCGCGATAACCGGTCATGATGTCCTTGATATCGGAATGAAACAGGCCGTTGATCCCCGCACGCATCAGACTGTTGCCGAAATTATGAAACGGCCGCTTATTTTCCGTAAAATAAGTAGACGACAGGCGGTCTCCCACCACCATATCCGCCTGATGCTCCAGAACCTTTGCCACCATCTCCCGGGCACAGTCCAAAGGATATGTGTCGTCTCCGTCGATCATAAGATAGCATTCCGCATCGATCTCACGAAACATTCTGCGGATCACGTTTCCCTTTCCCTGGGCATATTCATGACGTATGATCGCTCCCGCTTCCGTTGCCAGTTCCACGGTACGATCGGTGGAATTATTGTCATATACATAAGTCACCGCCTCCGGCAGGAACTTTTTCACATCAGATACCACCTTGGCGATCGTCTTCTCTTCATTGTAGCAGGGGATCAGTACTGCAATTTTATCCATTTTCCATTCCTCTTATCTCTGTGTATTAAAAGTGCTTATACAAAGTTTATTGTACCACGCTTGTTCCATTACAGCCACTATTTTTGTTTTTTCCCTCGTATTTTTCTTGGGGGCGGGCAGAAGCTATGATATAATGAGCCTCAAGGAAGAACAATATACATAATTATTTATTGTTGTGATTACGGAGGAATTGTTTCCATGAGTGGATCTCAGCACAGATCTTGTTACAATATCATTTACCGTCTGGGGCTTAACATTGTCATGCTTCTGACACTGTTGCTTTCCATGCTGCTGTTCGCCGGCAGCTTTCTCACGACCTGTTATGCCGACAATATGGAGACCCAGCAGGTTCTGCTGCGTCCTGACAATCCCCTGTGGAATCTGTTGGAGCTGGCAGGCTTCGGATTACTGTTTTGCGGATGTCTGTATCTGTATAAAAAAATAGGAGAGAAATTCCGTCGCGGACTGCTCGTTTTTACTTTGACCTTTGTATTTGGGCTTGGTATCCTGCTGATCCTCTTCGGACGCACGGTTCCCGCAGCGGATGCTCTGTCTGTATATAATGCGGCTGCGGAGTGGATCCTGGGAAATACTGATATTATCCACCCCACCGTTTCTTATCTGTCTTATTATCCACAGCAGATCGGGCTGATGGCTTTTTTGGAGCTGTTGCTCCGGATCTGGAATCTCACCGGCCTGTCCGTACCGGCCTGGCACTTTATCAAGCTGGTCTATGTCTGTCTGTTGTGTGGGGCGATCTGGTTCCAATATCTGTCGCTGCAATATCTGTGGCCGGAGAATTACAAGAAGATCTCTTGCTGTTATCTCGTCTTGGTATGCTGTAACCTGCCCATGATCATGTACAGCTCCTTCGTCTACGGCGAGATTCCTTCCTTCGCTGCATTGTCGGTGGGATGCTATCTGCTGTTACGGTTGCTGGGGGGCGTCTCTCCGGGCGGCTCCTATCAGGACAACGTCTCCCCGTGCGGCTCCTCTCCGGACAGTTCCTACCGGGACAACGTCTCTCTGGGCAGCTCCTCTCCGGACAGCTCCTACCGGGACAACGTCTCCCGAAATGATGCGCCCTCAGTCACCGCCTACGATTACGTCCCCCGCATGCTCCGTCAGATACTTTTCACAGGCTTCGGCAGTATCCTGTTCCTCACACTGTCTGTGATGCTGCGCAAGAATTCCCTGATCCCTGTGATCGCAGTGTTGCTGGTGCTGTTGTTCGAGGCATTGCGTCCGGGGCGGAACGGTAAGATGCGTCTGGGACTGCTCATCATGGCGGTATGTCTTGCTGTTACTTCTGTGGGGATTCTGCCGCTGATACAGAAATGTTATGAGAAAAAGGCGGGTAATACGTTAAGCTCCGGAGTCACCGCCATGTCCTATCTCGCCATGGGAATGCAGGAAGCTTCCCGCGGCTGCGGCTGGTATAACGGCTTCAATATCGATACTTACGATACCGCCGGCATGGATACTGCTATCGCCAACGAGATCAGCCGTCTGGCGATCGACGAGCGCCTGACCTATTTCCGGGAACATCCCGGCTACACAGCGGACTTCTATCTTCACAAACATTTATCCCAGTGGGCGGACGGCACCTATGCCAGCCGACAGGCTACCCTGGCTACCTACGGAGGACGGAGTGCATTTTTTAAAAAAGTCTATGAAGGTTCTCTCAGTGGGGGATATATTGAATGGTGCAATGCATGGCAGAATGTTCTGTATCTGGGCGTGATGGTGTTCTGTATTGACAGCCTTAAGAAACGTCGGAAGTCTAAAGTTGCCGGGCAAACGACGGGGCAGACCGCAGGGTGCAGTGCGGACCAAATGGCGGAGCAGCTCGGTACGGACCTACTTGGCGCGGATCAGCTCTACGTCTACGTCGGCCTCATTGCCGTACTGGGAGGTTTTCTGTTCCACACCTTCTGGGAAGCCAATTCGCGGTATATCTTCTCTTACAGCCTGTTGCTGATGCCCTACTGCGGGGCCGGAGTCTATACCGGGATCTGCCGGATACGGGATGTGGTACGGTCGAGATTTCATTAACATTTTCCATGCAGTATTATACTTAACTTACTAACTTGAAAGTGACGAAAGCATAGCCGCGAAGAGAAACACGATTGGCAGCGCCTTTTGCTGACAATCTTATGAATAGCGTGACTCATTGCGGATGCTAGGTTTTTTTACACCAAACTAATATATCCATTTTTTCTGTATAGACCCAAAACACAGAACGTCCGCGGCAGGTCTTTGAGAATATAATGTTCCCTTGTTATTCCATAGCATGGGTATCTGTAACAAATCAAGCTTCTCATACCCTCATTCTTTCCACAGCGTGGGTATCTGTAACAAATCAAGCTTATCATACCCTCATTCTTTCCACAGCATGGGTATCTGCAACTAATCAAGCTTCTCATACCCTTAAACTTTCCACAGCGTGGG
>ERZ1026864.1353-NODE-1353-length-12484-cov-3.518143_pt1 | contig 12484 bp, 10 predicted proteins | sample MGYA00380162_ERZ1026864 | MGnify/ENA primary metagenome ERZ1026864 (study PRJEB33269, sample SAMEA4719798) | human gut metagenome | biome: human-associated habitat; feature: organic feature; material: feces | place: Cameroon | collected 2013-10 ... | reverse complement strand
AATACCTTGATTAACATTTTCCGAAGTTTTGCCATAGATTCCTCTTTATTTTACTGCAGTTTACGGATTGCATTCACAGTAATGTCATACTGCTCCTTTACTTTTTCAAACATCACATCTGTACCATCTAACTCTTTTGCACGAAGCTTCTCCGTCAGCGCTGAACTTACCTCATACAGCTTGTCAAATCCGAGATTGACACAGACACCTTTGAGCGTGTGTGCTGCACGAAATGCACTGTCCACATCCTTCTCCTTAAGTGCTGCCTCCAATGTCTCATAGGACTTGTCGTTCAAAAATTTGATTGCAAACCGCTGCACCATCTGCTCGCTGCCGAGACGGCTCAATACCTCATCGAAATTTGATCCCATCTCCTCATAGCATGCTCTTACTTCCATTCCTGTACTCCTTTCATGTCACTAAATGCTGTCTCTGGGTTTAACCCGTATTTCTCTATAATCTTCCTTGTTGTTCCATCTTCCTGCATCTCATTCAATGCCTGTGCCAATTTCCCAATCACTTCGTTATCGCTTCCCTTTATAAACGCGATTCCAAGTTCTGAATTATACAAACTCTCGTCCAGAATCCGGTAAGCATCCGGATCGGTCTCTACAAATGTACGAAGCGCACTTTCATGCCCGGCAATCGCATCCACATATCCTTTTCTGAGACTCGCGTAAATCTCATCCATAGAAGAAAAGCTGAACAGATCCCCCACCTGTGGTGTCGCCGGATTATCCTGATTTAAAAATTCCCGTTCTGGTTTACTCGTCGCCTGTACTGCTACACGCGTTCCTTCAAGATCGGATAGTTGAAAAATATCACTGTCCGCATGCACCACAACAACCTGCCGACTGTTCAGATACGGTCCAACCCATGTATACTCTTCTTCCCGACCAGTCATCGTGAAGCTACCCCACAGACAATCCACGCTTCCTTCCTCCAGATATTCGTCCTTGTCCTCCCACACGATCTGTGTAAAGACCGGCTCGTATCCGATGCGGCGGCATGCCTCCTGCGCAAGCTCGACATCCACGCCTGCGAATTCACCATCCTCGTTGATATAATTAAACGGTTCATAGCTGTCACTGCCAATCACCAACTGCGGCAGTTTTGACGACTGCTGTGTGCCTTCTGTCGCGGTTGATCCACAGCCCGCAAGCAGTACACACCCCGTCATACATGCAGCTATAATCTGACGAAGTTTCTTCATTCTCATTGGTTCTCCCCCTCTTTTTTCTCCCTACAATATTTTCTTATCATCGCGAACATCTTCTGCTCATCGAGTGGCTTTGACAAATGTTCACTCATCCCCGCTTCTTTGCTCTGCGTTCCCTGAAAATCCTGCATTGTATTATCTTTACTATTATCCCCTTTTTCTGTCTCTGGCGCAAGTAAAAATCGAAACTCGATTGTAAAGGTCGTCCCCACGCCCTCTTCACTTGTAAAAGAAATCGTTCCACCAGCTCTTTCGCGATGGAAAGTCACACCGGCTGCGGCTGCCTGCGTCTCAACAAGCTCTCCCATCGTCTCTCCGCCATGCAGATGAACTCCAACATTCTCTGGAATCTTCAATCCCTCCCATGTATTTGTCTGTGGGAACAGAATGATATCCGTTGAATAAATCGTGCTGATTGCCTGTATGATCTGATATTATTTTTCTATGTATTCGGTGTTTTTTCGTGCATATCGATAATGAATCATATGAAAAAATGATACAAACAGCAAATACAACAAAACCGCGTACGCCATTGTCGTTGTACGATATGTAAACATTTCGCCCGACGTATAAAATACATACAAATGATTGTCCTTGTAGCTCCGACGCATGACATACCATGTCTGTCCGTCCGACTTTATCTTCTGCATCGTATTATCCGTCCCAGCCCTGTTTTTCCGCTGTCTCTACGACTGTTCCTGAAATGGATTTATTTTTCTTTGTTTCATCATTGCTATTTATGATAGAAGCGCCATCAGTGATAATGATGGTCGCCTCCATCGTAAAGTTATTTCCTGATAATAACGTATCTAACGATAATTCGTTATCTACTTCCTTATAGCCGGTGACATCCTCATAACAAAGCACCAATCCCGGCTGATCTTTCCGCGCCACAACCGCATACGCATAGGTTTTCCCATCCATCTCCGCATGCGAGAGCACCGATTTATTTTTTTATGTAAGAATTTCCCGAACTTCCGTGGTTGACAAATAATCCTTCCACATGGAATACTGGTTCGTGTCCGACTCTCCGACCGCATTCAGGTTCTTATCTTACATGTTGCATTACAGTATAAACATCAAATCTCCATAAGAAGGCATTGGCCACATCTCCTTATCGACGATCATCTCCAATGCGTCGACTGGAGTACGAAGTTCTGTCATGGCTGGCATGATCACATCCAGACAATATCTTGCACGTTCCGGACCTTCTTCCTTCTTCTCGATCTCAGCTGTTACCTCTGCCAGATGATTAAGTGCCTCGTAGCTTTCTGCAAGCAGGGCTGATGTCTTCTCCAGAAGCTTCTCCTGTACGCTTACATTGTAAGTCTTGCCAGCTGCACGTACCTGGTTGACAGATTCTGCAAGTACGGTTGTGTATTTGACAACCGCTGGAATGATCTGCTTCGTTGCCATATCGATCATCGTTCTTGCCTCAATGTTGATTGCCTTCGCATAAATCTCATACTGGATCTCCGCTCTTGCCTCAAGCTCTGCCTTTGTAAATACCTTGAAATGCTCAAACATATCAATGGCTGCATCCGTCGTAAGCGCCGGGATTGCATCGACCATTGTCGGAAGGTTTGGAAGTCCTCTGCGCTTTGCTTCCTCCTGCCACTCCTTGGAATATCCATTTCCGCTGAAGATGATACGCTTATGCTTTTCTGTATATTCTACAATCAGCGCGTTTAACTCTTTGTCGAAATCCTCTGCCTTCTCCAGTCTGTCGCAGGCCTCTTCAAATGCCTCCGCTGCGATCGTGTTTAAAACGACGTTGCAGTTTGACAGAGAATCCTGGGAACCAAGCATACGGAACTCGAACTTATTTCCTGTAAAAGCAAACGGTGATGTACGGTTACGGTCAGTTGCGTCCTTGCGGAAATCTGGAAGCGTTGTAACACCCGTTGCAAACTTCTCACCCTTGATACTATGGGTTGCCTCTCCATTCTTCAGAATCTGGTCAAGCACATCCTCGAGCTGGTCGCCAAGGAATACGGAGATGACCGCTGGTGGTGCTTCATTGCCACCCAGTCTCTGATCGTTTCCGACATCGGCTGCAGATACACGAAGCAGATCTGCATGCTCATCAACCGCCTTTAAGATACATGCAAGTACAAGAAGGAACATTTTATTCTCATGTGGATTCTTGCCTGGATCAAGCAGATTAACTCCATCGTCAGAAGTGAGTGACCAGTTGTTGTGCTTACCGGAACCGTTTACCCCTGCAAACGGCTTCTCGTGAAGCAGGCAGCGCATACCATGACGACTTGCAACCTTCTTCAAAATACGCATCATGATCTGGTTGTGATCCTGTGCGATATTGACCGGTGCATAGATCGGAGCCAGCTCGTGCTGTGCCGGAGCAACCTCGTTGTGCTGTGTCTTCGCAGCGACGCCAAGCTTCCAGCACTCCTCATTGACTTCCTTCATATATGCACTGACACGCTGACGGATCGTACCAAGATAATGGTCATCCATCTCCTGTCCCTTTGGTGGCATCGCACCAAACAATGTACGTCCAGTGTAGATCAGGTCCTTACGCTTTAACCATTTTTCTTTATCAACAAGGAAATATTCCTGTTCGGCACCAACGGATGGTGTCACACGTTTTGCAGTTGTATTTCCAAATAATCTTAAGATACGGAGTGCCTGCTTATTAACTGCCTCCATCGAACGAAGCAATGGTGTCTTCTGATCGAGTGCCTCGCCAGTGTACGAACAGAATGCGGTTGGAATACAAAGGATCCCGCCTGCAGAGTCATGACGTACAAACGCTGGAGATGTACAATCCCATGTCGTATAACCTCTTGCCTCAAATGTCGCACGAAGTCCGCCGGATGGGAATGAAGATGCATCTGGCTCTCCCTGGATCAGCTCCTTACCGGAGAACGATAACAATACCTTTCCATTTTCCTTCGGTGCTGTGATAAATGCATCATGCTTTTCAGCAGTCACACCGGTCATCGGCTGGAACCAGTGACTGAAATGTGTTGCCCCTTTCTCGATCGCCCACTCCTTCATCTCGTGGGCTACCACATCCGCGATCTCCAATGACAATTCCTTGCCCTCTTCAATCGTCTCCTTGAGTTCTTTGTAAACCTTCTTCGGAAGTCGTTCTTCCATGACCGCGTCGTTAAATACGTCACAGCCAAACAGCTCTGTTACGTTTACATTTTCTTCCATGTTGTCTTCTAAACCTGTCCTTTCACGTTTCCTTAATTAATTTTGAAAGTTCTCCCCTTGTATTATTATTTTTTTTATAGTATATTTTATGAAGTTTGCTTTGTCAAACAATATAATAGGTAATATGCCGCTATTTTGAATCATCTGGCGGCATTTTTATTCAGGAGGAAAAATATATATGCAGCGAGAATCTTTCAAATCCCGCCTTGGTTTTCTGCTTGTATCGGCAGGATGCGCCATCGGTATTGGAAATGTGTGGCGTTTTCCATATGTTGCAGGGGAAAACGGAGGCGGTCTTTTTGTGCTCTTTTACCTGATCTTTCTGGTAATTATGGGGCTCCCGGTTTTAACAATGGAGTTTGCAGTCGGACGTGCGAGCCGCAAGAGTGCGGTGCTTGGATACAAGGCACTCGAAAAGCCCGGCAGCAAATGGCATATCCACGGCTGGTTTGCCATGGCTGGATGCTATCTGCTGATGATGTATTACACAACCGTATCCGGCTGGATGCTTTCTTATTTTTATAAGTTTGCCACAGGTGCTTTCCATTCTGGTATGGACACCGACGCGACATCTTCCGTATTCACAGATCTGCTCGGTGATCCGCTTCAGATGACGATCTGGATGGTCATTATCGTAGTCACAGGATTTCTCATCTGCAGCCGTGGCTTGCAGAACGGATTGGAACGGATCAGTAAGTTCATGATGCTGGCATTGCTTGCACTGATCGTGATCTTAGTTGTACATAGTCTGACATTATCCGGTGCAAAGGAAGGCCTGAAGTTCTACCTTGTACCAAATGCAAAAACCGTATCCGAGGTCGGTCTTCGAAATGTGATCTCTGCGGCTATGAACCAGTCGTTCTTCACTCTGAGTCTGGGTGTTGCGGCAATGGAGATCTTCGGAAGCTACATGAGCAAAGACAATACGCTTGCCGGGGAGGGCGTCCGTATCTGTGCTCTCGATACATTTGTTGCAATCATGGCAGGACTGATCATCTTCCCGGCATGCTTCAGCTATGGCGTGGAAGTCGGTGCCGGTCCAAGTCTGATCTTCGTCACACTGCCAAATGTATTTGTAAATATGGCAGGCGGAAGAATCTGGGGAACACTGTTCTTCCTGTTCATGACATTTGCCAGCTTCTCAACGGTTATCGCTGTATTTGAGAACATCATTTCGTTCTGTATGGATATGTTCCATATCAGCCGGAACAAGGCGTCACTCATCAACTGCATCATCATCCTGATCGCGAGCATGCCTTGTGTCCTCGGTTACAATGTCTGGAGCAGTGTGCATCTGATCGGCGGTCGTGACGTACTCGACACGGAAGACTTCTTAGTTAGCAACCTGCTGTTGCCGCTTGGTTCACTCGTCTATCTGTTGTTCTGTGTTACCAAATGGGGATTTGGATTTGATAACTACATTGAAGAGGCAAATACCGGAAAAGGGCTTAAAATCAGCCGGAAATTAAAGCCGTATTTCCAGTTTATACTTCCGGTTTTGATTCTGATCATTCTGATTCAGGGATTGCTGTAGCCGGATCCGGGGAGATCGTTATACTACATTTTAGATAAAGTGAAAAGGATTTTACTGACATGGAAAAGCTCAAATATATAAAACCGAAACTTTTTAGCACTATGAAAACATATACAAAGGAACAGTTTGTGAAGGATATCGTCGCAGGTATCATCGTGGCGATCATCGCATTGCCTTTGTCGATTGCACTTGCCATTGCCTCCGGTGTCAATCCGGAGCAGGGTCTGTACACAGCCATCATCGCAGGATTCTTCATCTCCCTGCTCGGTGGCAGCCGCGTGCAGATCGGCGGTCCGACCGCAGCATTCGTTGTTATCATCTACGGCATCATCGCCCAATATGGCATGACCGGACTTACAATCGCTACTTTTTTGTCCGGTATCATCATGATCATCATGGGACTGTGCCATTTCGGCAATCTGATCAAATTTATCCCGAAGACGATCACGGTCGGCTTTACATTTGGTATTGCCATCGGCATCTTCGCCGGACAGCTCAAGGACTTCTTCGGTCTGTCCATGGGAGCTGTGCCATCCGAATTTGTTGATAAATGCGCTGCCTATGCGAAAGCATTTCACACGATTGACTGGATGACGTTCGGTATCGGTATGCTCGCGCTGCTGATCCAGATCTTCTGGCCGAAGGTATCTGCGAAGATTCCGGGCAGCCTGATTGCAATTCTCGTAACCACACTGATTGTCCAGCTTGGCAAGCTTCCGGTTGCTACGATCGGCGATCTGTACACAATTAAGGCAGGCTTCCCGAAATTCGCCGCCCCGCAGCTTTCGTTCGCCCTCGTAAAAGAACTGATCTCACCGGCATTTACAATTGCAATTTTAGCTTCAATTGAATCGCTGCTTTCCTGTGTTGTATCCGATGGTATGATCGGTGGACATCACCGTTCGAATGCGGAGTTAGTCGGTCAGGGTGTCGGTAATATCATGTCATCTCTCTTCGGCGGCATCCCGGCAACCGGAGCGATTGCCAGAACCGCAGCCAATGTCAAAAACGGCGGACGTACCCCGATTGCCGGTATCGTCCATGCGATCACCCTGCTGTTGATCCTGCTGTTCCTGATGCCGTATGCATCTATGATTCCGATGACCTGTCTTGCCGCAATCCTGATCATGGTTGCCTACAACATGAGCGGCTTCAAGACATTTGGCCACATGATCAAAACCGCACCGAAAAGCGATATTCTCGTCCTGATCACCACTCTGCTTCTGACGGTATTCTTCGATCTGGTTGTGGCTATCGAGATCGGTATGGTCATGGCCGCATTCCTGTTCATGAAGCGAATGTCCGATGTCGGTGAAGTGAAACCATGGATCTACAAAGAAGATCTGGACAAAAACGAGATCTCCGAGCACACGGACCTGAAGAATGTGCCGCGTAACACAATGGTATATGAAATTCTCGGTCCGATGTTCTTTGCGGAGACAAATGACTACCTTGCATTTACACACGAAAAACACAAGAATGTTCTGATTCTTCGTATGCGTGATGTTCCGGCGATGGATATCACCGGGCTGGAATCACTCGAAGAGGCATACAAGACATGCCAGAAGAAGGGCATCCACTTACTGCTCTCCCACGTGAACGAACAGCCACGTCATGTAATGGAGAAGGCCGGTTTCGTAGAGAAGCTCGGCGAAGAGAACTTCTGTGAGAACATTGATGTTGCATTAGCAAAAGCGGCAACGTTTGATAATTAAACAATCTGCTTACCATAACAAAAAGCCCCGATTGCGTCCGTGGATATATTTCCAATCACACCGGACTGCAGCAGGGGCTTTTGTATTATATAATTGCTTTGGTCTTCTCCATCACATCCTGCAGGATTTTCAGATTCTGCAACGTATCCTCAGTCTCCAGTGAATGGTTGGCATTCTCGTAGACATGCATCGGAACGCCCTGCGCTTCACTCATCCGGATCACCGCAGGCACATCGCTCCACGGATCAGCCGTTCCGATAAATGCAGCCGCATGCTTCGGTGCGAAGGTGTAGGTTGCCTCAAGCGGCGTGTATAAGATATGTCGAAGATCTGCTGCCATTCCCGCTTCTTCAAGCTTCTGTGCATAGGCAGATGCGATAATCGTGCCAACGCTCTTCGATACAAACAACACTTCTGCATACGCTGTAAAATCAACCTCGGCAAGCTGTTCTTCCGCCTGCACATACAATGCATGGAAAGCTGCCTCCATCTTCTCTTTGTTCCCACGGATATTTCCCGCCTGATAATCGTATTTCAAAGCGATCTGCTCGTAGCCTGCCTCTCCCGCCAGCTTCCGGCTGTAATATAGGAGCGGCTTGTCCGCATGGTATCCGATTCCCGGAAAAAATATTGCTAATTTCTTCATAGATTTGTTCCTCGTTTTTCATTTTGATTTGGTATTAGAATTTCCCATCCGCATCCGGTTTTGGACCACTATCCGTGTTCATATAGGAATTATCATCATATAAGATCTTCCAGCTTGTCTTATATATATTTAAACCATCACCCAAGTCTTCATTTACCGTCGGTTTTATATATATTTCTGGCGCAGAATCAACAAGATTCTGCACTGCCGAAAAACCTGTTTCAACTGTGTTATCAAACATGCTTAATGCCTTTTCATCATGAATAAAAATTATTTGATATGCACTTCTGCCTTCCCCATCTGCACTATATGTAATCTTTGCAATATCAAAGTTACAGGTTCCGCCTGCAATTCTCCATCTGATATTATAAACATATTTACACTCCAAAGCCTGTTCATTTTCAAAGTTTATCTTTTCTGCATTTTCATATATGATTCCATCATTATAAAGAACCGCGCTCTGACCATTGTCTCCATACCCATAATTGCAGGTGAAAATCTTTACAACGTTTCCGTCACGCATCGTAAATACATCCCCAATATCCATTCCTCCAATCACCGCGTTCCACTGACCAATTATTAACTCATCCGTTCCATCCCCATCGAAATCATCAATCACATAAAACGCATCTTTATTTTTACTCTTATCTGTAAAATTCTCGCTGGCTTCATAGGTTGTTCCCTGTTCAATGCACTGTTTTAAGTCCGCTAACACCGCTTCATAGGAAGTATACTTCGTAATAATTTCGTTTTCTGAAGCATCTCCCATTGTCGACACAGCCGTCTTTTCGGTAGTCGACTGATTTTCTGTCACAACGTGATGCACACCAACGCCGATTGCTGCTACCATTGCAGTCCCAACGATACCGATTGCAATTTTTCCACCAATTGTACCAAAGATTGCTGCCACACCTCCACTCGTACCAGAAGCTCCGACACTTCCAGCCGCTGCACCCGTTGCTTCTCCCGCGGGCACACCAGCTCCAACTGAGAACGCACCATTTGACACAGCTCCGGTTGCAGTTCCTTCTGCATCCATTCCGCTTACTGCTATCCCACTTCCTACTATCTGTCCAAATATGTCGGCCAACCATCCTGCAATGCTAATCGTATCAATCCCAAGTGTATATGCAAGGAAATTCTGATATGCAATCCACATCCATGGCACTTCTGCCAAACGATATCTTCTGATATTGGAATTTCCATTTTCCGAATCATCCACAGGCGCCAGTGCGATTGTCTGCAAAATAGCTGTCCGTGTCTGACTCAGTGTATATCTGATATCCGAATCTTTACATCCTGTCTTCACTGCAATCTCTGGCACACTAACACCAAAATAATAATAGTCCTGAAAAACGACACGATCCATCGGTGACAACGTAGTTACAATTTCCTGCACTCTTGTAACAAAAGAAGTATCCAAAACTGCATCTTCCGTTATAGTTAACGCCTCATCTTCCACCGCATAATCATAAAATTTCCCGTCTACCGCCTGTTCATAAGTATTCTCAACAGAATCATTATGAATCTCTGTCCATCCATTTTCCTTCAGATATCCCAGTGCCTCCTCATTTGCAAGCTCTGCAGCCCATTGGTAAAATCCGTTGGTCTGTTCCAAGCTTGTCACATTCTGGTAGATTTTATCGTATACCTGTGGCACCAACGATGTCGCTACATTTGAATCATGGACAACTGTATGAAGCATCGTGTAGACCGTGTTTACTGTCTCATTATAAAAGCTTTCATACCCTCCAAAATCTCCATTTTTAAATTTGTTAAGTTGCTCTGTAATGATTGGACTCATTTACTCCCTCTGATTGTTCACTTAAATGTTTTTTTATTTAGAATTTCCCATCCGCATCCGGGATTGATGGATCATCGTTCAAAATTGTTTCGTCCTCAAACATTGGTTTCCACGATAGTTTCTTATATGAATGTGCTTCTTCCTGCCCTGCCCATGTTGATTCATCAATTTCCGTATACTGTAGACTTTGATAATCATCGTCTAATTGCTGAAGGAATGTATCATATGTAACCTCTATCGGTCCACTGAAATAATCTGGTTGAGCACCATAACCTAATTCATAATATCTAATTACGCCATCTCTTCCACGCAATTCTAATAAACATGTACAAGAATAATCATCCTCCAACGACGAATCATAATATACCAAATCATAATTTTGATCATCGGAGGCATGTACCGACATAACATTTCCTTCACTATAATAGCAATTCCCATATCTGGCTTCTGGATGATATTCCCAATTACAGATATCTCGGATTTCTACCATCCTCTTCTCCGAATTCCAACAACCAAACAAAAGCTCATCTTCTCCATCCTCGTCAATATCTTCCAGTGCATAAAAACTGTTTTCCTTACTGTACGTTGTAATTGTGTAATAATCTGAATACTCACTTTTCCCGGTTGTAGCATAATCTTCCATCCCCGTTCTCGCCTGTTCCAGCATTACTTCTAATTGTGACTTTACCTGCTGCTCATCTTCGTTCTCCGGCATTGTCTCCTCTTCCGTTTGTTCTGTCTCAACTTCAGGTGCCGGTCCATCCTCCCACATAAGCGCACCATTGCCATCCTCTTCTTCTATCGCTACAATGTGCTTTTCCGGTTCGGACGATGCATGATGGATTCCCAGACCAATGCCTACAACGGCAGCAACTCCGACGACTCCAACCGCCACTTTTCCACCAACCGTACCAAGGAATTTTGCAATCCCATGTGCGGATGCTTTCGCTGCTGCACCTGTAGCTCCGCCTGCCTGTCCGGTTACCGCTGCACCTGCAGCACTCCCTGCCTGTCCTGCCGCGTTTCCTGCAATACCTCCTGCCTGTCCGATTACCACAGGTGTTCCTGCCACGCCACCTGCCTGTCCGACCATCGCGATTGCACCAGCCGCACTTCCTGTGATTCCGACATGTGCGATGCCCGTCACCTTTCCAATATAATTCTGGAACAAAATATACAACCAAGGTGTATCTCTCAAGCTGAATTTATGCGAATTCTCCTGCTGTACCGCATATGCAGGTGCCTGTCCATACGCGGTGATTGCAGAAAGCATCGCCGTCCGCGTCTGTCCAAGTATATGTTTTACCGCCCGTGTCGTACATCCCGTTTTTTCTACGATCACAGGTACACTCTCGCCAAAATAATAATATGACTGGAATACGATCTTTTCCATCGGTGATAACGCCTCGATCACAGCCTGCACCTGCTCTGTAAATACCCGATTCTCAGACAATTCCTCGGTGATTGCGAGAGCTTCATCCTCCGTTGCATAATCATAGAACTGCATATCCGAACTGCTGTCTGCCGATTCCATAGTCTGTGCATTTACAACATCCATCTCTGCCTGTGTGGTGTTTCCCTTTAAGTATTCCAGAGCTTCCTCGTTAGCAAGCTTCGCACTCCACGCATAAAATGCCTCCGTCTGCGGAAGCGTCTGTACATTCGCATAGATTTTCTCATATACCTTCGGCATCAGCTCTGCCGCAATCTTCTCATCCGGAATAATTGTATGCAGCATCGTATAAACCGTCTGCGATGTCGCATAATAAAAGCTCTCATATCCACTGAAATCTCCAGACTGAAATTTCTCAATTTGTTCTGTAATAATTGGTTCCATCTGTACTCCCTTTACTTCCCATCACCTTCAACGGTCCGATCACATAGGTAAGCGCACCCATATAGATCACCATCCCGTGTTCACATTCTACCACACTTCCCGGCTCCGGGTCCGCTAATTTCGTCCGGGTATCTCCATCCACGATCAGGAACTTGCTGCAGCCACGCGAATCCATCGCCCGCCACGGCGCATCATAGTACCGCGTCCGGAAGAACGCCCACACCGTTGCCGGACTTACGACCGCATCCTCGCCGCCACCAAAGACGAACACATCCCCCGGCGAAACCATCACCGGCTTGACACGTCCATGCAACCCAGAAGAAAGCTTCTTCCGATTGCGGATTGTACCATTTTTCGGGTTTTCATCCATGTAAAACCAGATACCATCCATATTCTGGAACCGCCCATGTCTGCGGCTGATCGTCGTTGCATGCATCGGGATATCCGGTGTATGCTCCTTCGACATCCGTCCCACCTCCCAGACGACCTGATTGTCCAGCAAATAGATATTCAATTGTCCATTTTCAATTACGATTAAATTATTTT
>ERZ1026864.1350-NODE-1350-length-12493-cov-4.017849_pt1 | contig 12493 bp, 13 predicted proteins | sample MGYA00380162_ERZ1026864 | MGnify/ENA primary metagenome ERZ1026864 (study PRJEB33269, sample SAMEA4719798) | human gut metagenome | biome: human-associated habitat; feature: organic feature; material: feces | place: Cameroon | collected 2013-10 ... | reverse complement strand
TTTCCAGCTCGCCCACGTCGGCCCGGCCCAGCGCCAGCAGCGCCCGGCGGCGGATGCCGTGATCGGCGTATTCCGGCGTATGGCCGAAGGCGTCGATGCAGAACTCGCCCTGGGGATAGGTGGGCTTCTCCCGTACCTCAATGACCTCTGCCGTCAGAGTAAAGGTGTCGGTGCGGAGATAGTCCATATCCGCAATATGCCACAGGTTTTGCAGGTCGTAGCTCAGCAGGATGTTTTCGCCGATGCGCAGATGGTTGATGCCCTGCGGCATGGCGTCCCAATGCACCAGCGTGTAGGAGCTGGTGGCGCCGCCGGAGACGATCTCCAGCCTGCGGCCTATGGAGGCCTCTACCTGACCGGCCAGATCGGTTAGCTGCGTCATTTTCTCCGGCGTGGGACGGATGGAGCCGTAGCAGCTGAGATTCACGCCGATGCCCGCCAGATGAACGTGGGGCAGGTCGCGCTCCACATGGACGCAGGCAGAGATCAGCTCTTCCGGATTCCAAAAGCCCTCCCGCAGATCGCCCAGGTCGGCCATCACGATAACGCTGTGGGTCTTTCCCTGCCGCCGGCACTCCTGCTCCAGCGCGTCCAGCGTGGATACCTCACTTTGCAGCGACATCTCACACAGGGCTACCGTGTCCGCCAGCTCGGAAAGGCCGGGAATACGGATCAGCAGGAAGGGGACGTTTACCCCTGCGGCGCGGCATCGGGCCACCTGCTCCAGACGGCTGGTGCCGATCTGCTCCGCACCTGCTGCGCTGATCACGCGGGCTACCTCCGGCATACCGCCTACGCCCTTGATAACGCCGCATACCTGAATACCGCGGGCCTTGCAGCGGGAAATGACCTGCTCCGCGTTATGATACAGCCTGTCCAGATGGATCTCCAGACAGGGAAATTGCCGGTTCATGGATCTCACCTCATTTTGAATTGCCGCACATCGGCAGTCATACTAGTATAACACATCTTTTTCCATAAAGCCACACCTATTTTTCATTGCGCGCCAGATAGCGGGTAAGGTACAGGGAAAGTTTACACTTATGACTTGCAAAAAGCTGTCCTGTTTACTATAATCGTGCATAGTAATAGAGAGACGACCCCCCAAGAAAGGAAGCATCCCATGAAACGAATGATCTGCCTGTCGGCGGCGCTGTTGGCTGTGGCCATGGTGCTGGCCGGCTGCCATAAGCATGTATCCGCCGCACCGGCCACCTGTACCGAGGCGGAGATCTGCACCGAGTGCGGAAAGGTGATGACTGAGGCGCTGGGTCATGACCCCGGCCCGGAGGCCACCTGCGCCGCGCCTCAGACCTGCCGGCGCTGCGGCATCGAGCTGTCGCCCCAGCTGCCCCATACCTCCGGCGGCCCCGCCACCTGCACGGAGCCGGAGACCTGCGCCGCATGCGGCACGGTCATGAGTCCGGCGCTGGGCCACACGGTGGGGGAGGACGGCGTATGTGCCACCTGCGGCCAGCAGGTGGTGCCTGCCGGACAGAAGTACATCGCCCCCGGTAAGGGCAGCGCCGTCTCCTCGGACGACGCGGCGTCCGTCACGGCGGAGACCGCCAGTGACGGCCACTATCACAACAACATCGCTGCCTACTATGCCAACGCGGTGCTGGTGTGCGGCGACTACGGCGTGGAGTATTTCGACCCCGATCCCACCGGCTCCAGCGCCTATGCCGACACGGTGAACAAGTTCGCCGCCAAATACCCCAATATCCATGTCAGCTGCCTGCTGACGCCCAAGAGCTGCGCCTATCATTCCCCGGCGGACTATGACAATCCCCATGATGATATCGCCAGCTTCATCAAGTCCACCTACGCCATGATGGACAGTTCCGTCACCACCGTGGACTGCATGGGCCTGATGGATCAGCACGCGGGCGAGTACATGTTCTACCGCACCGATCATCACTGGACCAGTCTGGGTGCTTACTACGCCTCGGCGGCCTATTGTCAGGCCAACGGCATTACCCAGTGGACGCTGGACAGCTATGACACGGTGCTCCGCACCGGCTATACCGGCTCCCTCTACATGTACGGCGGCCATCCCGCGGAGCTGAAAGCCAACCCGGACTATTCCGCGGCCCGGTTCCCCCATGCGGGCTATTCCATGGTGTACTACCGGGACGGCGTGCAGTATAACGGCCAGGCCGTCAACGGCAGCACCAACGAGTACGCCGGGATGTTCCTGTGCGGCGACCAGCCCCTGACCGTTATCACCACCGACAACAAGAACGGCAAGACCCTGCTGGTGTTCAAGGAGTCCTACGGCAACGCCTTTGTGCCCTACATGATCGACTACTACGAGCGCATTGTGGTGGTGGACATCCGCGAGGAGGTGGGCAGCGTCAGCGGCATTATTTCCCAGTACGGTGTTACCGACGCGCTTATCATCAACAACTGTCAGGCGGCCACCAGTCTGCGGAGCAATCTGGAGAGCCGGGCGCTTTCCTGACAGCGCGGTATCAAAAAAGAGATCGACAAAAGAAATATTTTTGAGGAGGATATGCTATGACTGAAAAAGGAAAGCTGAGCAAGGAGCTGCTGTACGCGCCGGAGAACGGCTATGACCGCCTGCCGGAGAGCGAAAAGGCCTCTATGCACGACTACTGCGAGGCCTATAAGGACTTCCTGAACCACGGCAAGACCGAGCGCCTGTGCGTGGATTACTGCATCGAGCTGGCGAAGCAGCATGGCTTTGTGGAGCATAAGCCCGGCATGGCGCTGAAGCCCGGCGACAAGGTGTATTGCAACAACCGGGGCAAGGGCATCATGCTGGCCGTGATCGGCAAGGAGCCGCTGTCCAGGGGCGCTAATATCGCCGCCGCCCACACAGACGCGCCCCGTCTGGATCTGAAGCCCCGTCCCCTGTATGAGGACACGGAGCTGGCCTATCTCAAGACCCATCACTACGGCGGCATCCGCAAGTACCACTGGGTCACCATCCCGCTGGAGCTGCACGGTGTGGTGACGCTCTCCGACGGCACGGTGATGCCCGTCCATATTGGCGACAAGCCGGAGGATCCCCAGTTCATCATCAACGATCTGCTGCCCCATCTGGGCCGCGAGCAGGGCAAGAAGCCCCTGAACGAGGCCATCCCCAGCGAGAGCCTGAACATTCTGGTGGGCTCCATGCCGGTAACGGATCAGGACGAGAAAAAGCGCTTCAAGCTGGCCGTCATGCAGCTGCTGCACGAGAAGTACGGCATGGTGGAGGAGGACTTTATCTCCGCCGAGCTGGAGGCCGTCCCCGCCGGTCATGCCCGCGACATCGGCTTTGACCGCAGCCTGATCGCCAGCTATGGCCACGACGACCGCGTCTGCGCCTACGCCGAGCTGGCAGGTATCTTCGATGCCAAGGAGCCTCAGCGCACCGCCGTGTGCATCTTCGCCGACAAGGAAGAGATCGGCTCCGAGGGCGTGTCCGGTATGCAGTCCGGCGCGTTCGATAAGTTCATGGGCGAGTTGTGCGACACGCAGGGCGTGTTGCTGCGGGATTGCTTCGCCAATTCCTTCTGCGTCAGCGCCGACGTGACCGCCGCCTACGATCCTAATTTTGCCGAGGTGTATGAGAAGAACAACTCCGCCTACGTCAACTATGGCATCGGCCTGTGCAAGTACACCGGCGCCGGCGGCAAGTCCGGCTCCTCCGACGCCAGCGCCGAGGTGGTGGGCAAGCTGCGCCGCCTGCTGAACGAGGAGAACATCTTCTGGCAGATGGCCGAGCTGGGCAAGACCGACGCCGGCGGCGGCGGTACCGTGGCCAAGTACATGGCCAACCGCAACATCGACACCATCGACGCGGGCGTGCCCGTGCTGAGCATGCACGCCCCCTATGAGACGGTGGGCAAGCTGGACTGCTACATGACCTATCGCTGCATGAAGGCAGTATTTGAGAAGGCGTAACACCGCACATAAAAAATCCACCCCTCGGTTAAGGGTGGATTTTTTATGTGCTTTGTGGTACCATCGATTAACAAGGGCAAACACGCCTGACAGCGTGTCTTTCCGGCGCTTTTTGCCCTTTTCGCCTTGGCTTGCGCCAGCAAGCCTGCATCTCAAAAACCAAAAATCTCTCGAAAATCTATCGCTGGCAGGTGCAAGCAGTTTTGTCGGCGCAGAAATGTGTCCAGACAAGAAAAGGCCCGCAGAGAATACTTGCCGTATTGTCAAGGGACTTGACGCGGTATGGGCGCATTTCTGCCCGTCAAAACCGTGTCTGCCCTTGTCAATCGATGGTAGGATAGTGACAATATAATCAGATAAACAGGAGGTAGGCACATGAAAAAATTTCTCGCCCTTTCTCTGGCGTTGGTGGTCGTGCTTTTGGCAGGATGTCAAGCCAAAGACTTCTCCCTGACCGATGGAAGGTATATCCCGGAGGGAGCGGGGGAGGACGGTATTGCTGTCCCGTATCTGCTTGTGAGAGGGAATACGCTGGATGTGATCCAGTCGGTCGCGGTATCGTACCAGCCGTCAGGTCCAATGGTAAGGAACGGGAACGAAGTGGTGATGGAGACTGTATTTGCGGACATTCCGTGCAAATGGACGTTCCGGCTGCTTGACGATAACAGGCTGCAATTTGTGTCGGCCCGATCCAGTCTCCCATATGGCGAGGAGCTATGGGAGACCGGTATGATATTTGTCCTCGCGGAAGAGTGATATATGTTAACAGGACTGGCGTTTGATCGACGAAGTGCTGTTCCATGATACATTAGGAGGTAGACCCATGAAAAAGAGATTAACCGCGTGGCTGCTGGCGCTGGTGATGGCGTTGGCGCTGGTGGGCTGCGGGACTGACAGCACCGTTGTCATCGGGATCGCCGGCGGCGACCAGCCGCAGCAGGAGCAGCAGGATACGCTGCCGGATGATGCACAGACCCCGGATGCGCCGGAGGACGGCGATACGGACGCCACGGCCGTCGACGAGGACGGCAGCTATACCACCAAGGAGAATGTGGCCCTGTACATCCACACCTACGGCCATCTGCCCGGCAACTTCATCACCAAGAAGGAGGCGCAGGCGCTGGGCTGGAGCGGCGGCTCGCTGGAGCCTTACGCCCCCGGTAAATGCATCGGCGGCAGCCGCTTCGGCAACTATGAGGGCCTGCTGCCGGAGGCGGAGGGCCGCACCTACACCGAGTGCGACATCAACACGCTGGGCGCGGACAAACGGGGCGCGGAGCGCATCGTGTTCTCCAACGACGGCCTGATCTACTATACCGGCGACCATTACGAGAGCTTTGAGCTGCTGTACGGGGAGGAATGACCATGCGATTCATACTGGATGGCGGCAGCGTAGGCAGCCGCGAGACCCTGCACCGGACGCTGGCGGCGGGGCTGCATTTCCCCGACTGGTACGGCGGCAATCTGGATGCCCTGCACGACTGCCTGACGGAGCTTACGGAGCCGACGGAGCTGGTGATCCGCAACAGCCGGGCGCTGGCGGAGACGCTGGGCGGCTATGTGCTGCCGCTGCGGCGGGTGCTGGCGGACTGCGCCGAGGAAAACGGTCTTCTCTCCGTGGTATGGGAGGAGGACGCGCCGTGAGCGCCGCTGTGCTGGACGACGGCCTGGTCTATGAGATATTGTCGGTGGTGGCGGAGATACCGGAGGGCCGCGTGGCCTCCTACGGTCAGATCGCCGCGCTGATCGGGCGGGAGCGGAACGCCCGTCTGGTGGGCAAGGTGCTGAGCCGGGCCGAGCTGTACGGTGATTATCCCTGCCATCGGGTGGTGAACCACGCCGGGCGGCTGGCGCCCCACTGGCCGGAGCAGCGCGCGCTGCTGGAGGCGGAGGGCGTGACCATGAAGGACGCGGCCCATGTGGACATGAAGCGTTTCCGTTGGGAGCCGTAAAGCATAGAAATGGCGGGACGGAACAAAGAGGAGAGAAGCTGTGGAGATCAGTCAGTTTTTTATCAATGGAGACATAAAAGGCGCGATTGCGTATATGCGTGGCCACGAGGAATTCAAGGACATCCTTCCCGCGTATGTGGCGATTTTTGAAAATTGTGAATACCGCACGTTCGATATACCGGACAAGCTCAATGATATCCTGCGTTTGTATCAGGTCTATTATCGGGATACCTTTTATTGCGGCGTACCGGAGGCGGAGGCCGCAGACAGGCTGCTGGCACAGCTGAGGGCGCTCCTGCATCTGCCCGATGCGGAGGAAGCGCTTTTGACCCAGCGGCTTCAATCGGTGTTTGAAGCGGAGGGCTATCATGCGCTTTTCGGGAAAACGCAGGGGTATTACGGCCCCTATATCTGGCGGGAAACCGTCCCGACGGTCTATCAGGTCCAGCTGCCGGACGGAACGGCGGAATATACCGTCAATATTCTCAAGGGCTTCGTATTCCGCAGCTGGATGGACTATCTGACCTTTGGCCGATACGGTACGGGCGGCTGGGCATCGCCCGACGGCACGATCAACTGCGTCGAGCAGGCGTATGACTTTGCAAGCGAACGATTTCTTGTTTCCCTCCTGAAGCACGAAGCGCAGCATACCGTGGACATGAAGCGATTCCCGGAGATCACTCCGGCGGAGTTGGAATACCGGGCAAAGCTTGTGGAGCTTCATTACTCCGGCGATGTGGGGCTGCTGCAAAAGTTCCTGTCGGAAGCGGATGAAAGCAAAGCGGGCGACAGCCACGCGGCAGCTTCCGCGAGGATCAAGCGCGAGTTCACGGATACGGATCGGGGGTCGCTCTCCTGTATTCAGGCGCGGGCGCAGGAGCTGTTTCATGCGCATACGAAGGAAATGGAAGAAAAATATAATAGTTAATCGAAAAAAACAGCGTGACGTTGAACGCCACGCTGTTTTCTTATGGATTCGGCCAAGGGCCGACTTTTTTATGTTTCCTTGTTGGGGATGGTCACCCGGATGGATGTGCCCTGGCCGGGCGTGCTGTCCAGATGGATGGCGCCGCCCAGATCCTGCACCGCGTGCTTGACGATGGACAGGCCCAGACCGGTGCCGCCGCTGGCTCTGGAATGGCTCTTGTCCACCCGGTAGAACCGCTCGAATACCCGGCTCTGGTGCTCCGGCGGGATGCCGATGCCGGTGTCGGACACGGTCAGCGCCGCGCCGTTGACGGTAGGGGAGAGGTCCACGGTGACACCGCCGTTGGGAACATTGTACTTGATGGCGTTGTCGCACAGGTTATAGAGGATCTCGGACAGCAGACGCCGCACGCTGCGGACGGTGACAGCCTCGCCGGTGACGGAGAGAGTCACGTTTTTGGCGGCAGCCGCGTCGTGAAGGGAGGAGACGGTCTCCTCCGCCAGCGGCCGCAGCGCCACACTTTCGGTGGGCAGCTCCACGCCCTCGTCCAGCTGGGACAGGCGGATGATATCCTCGATCAGCGTCACCAGCCGTGCCGCCTCGCTGCGGATACGGCCTACGAACACCGGCATATCCTCCGGCTTTACCAGACCGTTCTCCATCAGCTCCGCGCTGCCCATAATGGATTGCAGCGGGGTTTTCAGCTCATGGGACACGTTGGCGGTGAACTCCCGGCGGTTGCGCTGGGCCAGCGCCTGCTCCGTCACGTCGAAGGCCAGCACCACCGCACCGGTGATGTCGCCCTCGGAGCCGATGCGGCTGATGTCCAGCTGGTACTCCCGGCCGTCCCGCTCCGTGTGGATCTCGCTGTGGCCCTGGGCCATGGCGGTCTCCAGCGCGTGGCTCACCTCGGTGCTGCGCTCGATGGTCAGGAAGTCCTGCCCCAGACAGGCGGCGTCGGTGTGAAACAGGCCGCGGGCCGCGGGGTTGATGCTGAGGATCGCGCCCGCTTCGTTCAGCAGCACAAGGCCCTCCTTCATGCTGCCGGTGATCTGCTCAAATTCGTCCTGCTTGCGCCGCAGCTCCTGTACCTGCGCGTCGATCTGTCGGCGCTGCTGGTTGATGCGGCCCAGCAGGGGAGACAACTCCTCATAGGTGTCGTTGTCCAGCGGGTGCTCCAGATCCAACTTATTCAGGGGCTTTACGATATGCTGGGCCAGACGCCGCGCCAGCAGCGCCGACAGGGCCAGCGCCACCACCAGCACCACAAGGAAGGGCTGGAGCATGCCCAGCACCAGCACGCCTGCCGTGGCGCGGCTGATGGAGATACGCAGCACCGTGCCGTCGTTGAGCCGCTGGGCCTGATAGAGCGTTTTTTCCAGCAGCGTGGCGGAGTAGCGGCTGCTCTCGCCGTGTCCGGCCAGCAGCGCCTGCTGGATCTCCTGACGCTGGCTGTGGTTTTCCATAGTACCGGCATCGGCCTGCGTGTCGTACAGCACCGTGCCGTCCGCTGCCACCCATGTCAGACGATAGCGGTCAGAGCGGAGGGAGGTGAGATAGCTCTGGCCGTCCAGCCGCTCCATGGCGGACGCGGCAAGGCTCAGCTCGTCCTTCAGCTGCTGCTCCTGCACGCCGCAGAAGTATTCGTATAGGCATCCCATGATGATGACCATGCTGGCCAGCAGCACCGCGCCGGCGGTGAGGATCATGGAACGGAAGATTTTTTTTGTCATGCCTGCACCTCCCAGCGGTAGCCCACGCCCCGCACCGTGGCGATATGCTCGCCGCATGCGCCCAGCTTCTGGCGCAGGGTGCGGATGTGCATGTCCACCGTGCGGCTCTCGCCCACATAGTCCGCGCCCCATACGTCGTTGAACAGCTGATCCCGTGTATAGGCCATGCCGGGGTGGGACAGAAACAGCCGCAGCAGCTCAAATTCCTTGAAGGTCAGCGTCACCCGCTGGCCCTCCGCCGTGACGGTGTGGCCGTCCAGATTCAGCGTTATGCCGCCGCTGGAAAGCCGATGGTTCTGCTGGGCCGGGGCGCAGCGCCGCAGCACTGCCTTGACGCGGGAGACCATCTCCATCATGCCGAAGGGCTTTACCAGATAGTCGTCGGCCCCCATGTCGAGACTTTGTATCTTGTCGTATTCCATGCCCTTGGCGGTGGCCATGATGACGGGCACCGCCTGCGTCCGGGGTGTCTGACGCAGATAGCGCAGCAGCGACACGCCGTCCTCTCCGGGCAGCATCACGTCCAGCAGCACCAGCTCCGGCGTCTCCGTTTCCAGCGCTTCCCGGAAGCTGGCGCCGTCGGCAAAGCCACGGGCCTGAAAACCCGTGGAGTTCAGCGTATATACCTCGATCTCGCGGATGCTGGCGTCATCCTCCACACACCAGATCATGTCAATTCCTCCCCATTGTGAACGCCGGTCACGGCAAACACCACCCACTCGGCAATGTTGGTGGCGTGGTCACCGATGCGTTCAAAGTATTTGGCAATCATCAGCAGGTCAAGGGCGTATTCGCCGTCGTCGGGCCGCTGGGCGATCCAGTCGATCAGCGTGGCCTTCACCTTGCGGAAGTCCTCGTCCACCACGTCGTCACGGGCAATGACCTCGTGGGCCAGCGCGACATCCTGCTGGACGTAGGCGTCCACGCTGCCGGTGACCATGGAGATGGCGGAGCGGGCCATGTGGCCCACAAAGGCGCACTCCTCGCCGGAGCGGCCTTTCAGAAAGCCGATGATCTCTGCGATGTCCTCCGCCTGATCGCCGATGCGCTCCATGTCGGTGATCATCTTCAACGCGGCGCTGATCTGCCGCAGGTCACGGGCCACCGGCTGCTGCTGCAACAGCAGCTTCAGGCACAGGGACTCGATATCCCGCTCCTTGCGGTCGATTTCTCCGGCGCGGGAGATGATCCGTGCCGCCAGCGCGGTGTCGCCCTCCATCAGGGCCTTGGCCGCGGCGGCAATGACCTCCTCGCACAGCGCACCCATCTCGATCAGTTCACGGTTCAGCAGCGCCAGCTGCTGGTCAAAACGGCTTCTCATTATCCGAACCTCCCTGTGATGTAATCCTCGGTCCGCTTGTCGCGGGGCTGCGCGAATATCTGCTCGGTTTCGCCGTACTCCACCAGCTCGCCCAGCAGGAAGAAGGCGGTCTGGTCGGAAATACGGGCAGCCTGCTGCATGTTGTGGGTCACGATAATAATAGTATACCGTTCTTTCAGCTCCATGGCAAGCTCTTCTATCTTGGAAGTGGAAATAGGATCCAGTGCGCTGGTAGGCTCGTCCATCAGCAGCACCTGCGGCTCCACCGCCAGCGCCCGGGCAATGCACAGGCGCTGCTGCTGGCCGCCAGACAGGCCCAGCGCCGATTTTTTCAGCCGGTCCTTTACCTCGTCCCAGATGGCAGCGCCCCGCAGGGATTGCTCCACGATGTCGTCCAGCTTCGCCTTATTGCGCACGCCGTGGGTGCGCGGGCCGTAGGCGATGTTGTCATAGATGCTCATGGGGAAGGGATTGGGCTTCTGGAACACCATGCCGATCTCCTTGCGCAGGTGGTTCACATCCACCGACGGGGCAAAGATATCCTGCCCCTGATAGCACACCTTTCCGGTGATGCGCACGCCGGGGACAAGGTCGTTCATCCGGTCCAGCGTCTTGAGGAAGGTGGACTTGCCGCAGCCGGAGGGGCCGATGAGAGCGGTGATGCTCTTCTCCGGAATGGTGATATTGACATTTTTCAGCGCCTGCGTCTGGCCGTACCAGAGACACAGATCGTCAACGGTCATGATGTCGCTCATATGCTTCTCCTCCTTTGGAAGTATTTGCCCACCAGCGCGGCGGACAGGTCGATAACAAGGGCAAGGACCATCAGAATAGCGGCGATGGCGAAGGCCACGTCAAACTCGCCCTGCTCCTTGGCGTAGACGTACAGGGCCACGGAAAGGGTAGCGCCTGCGTTTTCCAGACCATCCTTCAGGTTATACAGGTTGTGGGCGAAGCCTGCCGTATACAGCAAGGCCGCCGTTTCGCCCAGAATACGGCCCACCGCCAGAATGCAGCCGGTGATGACGCCGTCCACGCAGCCGGGCAGTACCACCGTGCGGATCACGCGCCACTTGCCCGCGCCCAGTCCGAAGGCGCCCTCGCGGTAGCTCTGGGGCACGGTTTTCAGGCTCTCCTGAGTAGTGCGCATGATAGTGGGCAGGTTCATGATGACCAGCGTCAGCGCACCGGCCAGCAGGGAGGTCTGCATCCCCAGAAACTGGCAGAAGAACATCATGCCCACCAGACCGTAGATGATGGAGGGGATGCCGGACAACGTCTCGGCGGCGTATTCGATGGCCGCCACCAGCTTTTTGTTGGCGGCGTATTCCGTCAGATAGACCGCAGCGCCCACGCCTAGCGGCAGCACGATCACCAGCGACGCCAGCACGATATATACCGTATTGAGGATATCCGGCAGGATGCCGATGGTGCCGCTCAGATAGCTGGGCTTGGTGCTGAGCAGCGGCCAGCTCAGGTTGGGTACGCCCTTATAGAGCACATAGCCGATCATGAACAGCACCAGCGCGCAGGTCAGCCCGACGCTGACGTACATCAGCATCCGCATAACGCCGCCATATGCCTTGCGGCGGCGGGAAATGTTGTTTTCCATGGCTCAACCCTCCTTGCTGCGCTTGAGGAAGAAGTTCAGCGCGGCATTGATCAGCATGATAAACAGGAACAGCACCAGCGCGATAGAGAACAGCGCCTGCCGCTGCAAGCCCTGTCCGGCGTAGGCCATCTCACTGGCCACGGCGGTGGTCAGGAAGCGGACACTCTGGAACAGGGACGGTATGTTGGGCCTGTTGCCGGACACCATGATGACCGCCATGGCCTCGCCGATGGCGCGGCCCACGCCCAGCACCACCGCCGCGGCGATGCCGCTTTTGGCGGCGGGGACGGAGACGCGGAACCATGTCTCCACCGGCGTGGTGCCCAGCGCCAGCGAGGCGTCCTCGTACTCGTGGGGGACTGCCTCCAGCGCCGTCATGGAGACCTTGATGATGGAGGGCAGGATCATGACCGCCAGCACGATGATGGCCGCCAGCAGACCGGAGCCATCAGGAATATGAAAAATCTTCCGGATGCCCGGCACCAACACCAGCATGCCCACAAGGCCGTATACCACCGAGGGAATGCCTGCCAGCAGGCTCACCGCCGAGGATACGATCTCCTTCATGCGCTTGGGTGCGGCCTTGGCCAGATATACCGCCGTGAAGAAGCCTACCGGCACGCCCAGCAGGATCGCGCCCGCCGTGCCGTAGACACTGGTGAGGATAAAGGGCAGAATGCCGAACTTCGGCTCCGCCGCCGTGGAGTCCCATACCGGCCCGAACAGAAAGTCCAGAAGACCGATCTGCCGGATGGCGGGGATACCGGAGATCACCAGATATACGGTGATCAACAGCACACAGCCAACGGTGACCAGTCCCAGAACGAGAAAAATGCCGTGGATGATGGTCTCCAGCAGCCGTTTGTCATGTCTCATACGCCACTCCTTTCTGCGGCTGCGGGGCGGCGCCCATACAGGACGCCGCCCTTCGCCGTATACTGTTAACCGTTGGCGGACACTGCGCCGGCGGCGGAGATGATGGATGCCGCGTCAGCGGAGGTCACGTAGTCGAAGAACGCCTGCGCAACAGGG
>ERZ1026864.1349-NODE-1349-length-12506-cov-14.037266_pt1 | contig 12506 bp, 12 predicted proteins | sample MGYA00380162_ERZ1026864 | MGnify/ENA primary metagenome ERZ1026864 (study PRJEB33269, sample SAMEA4719798) | human gut metagenome | biome: human-associated habitat; feature: organic feature; material: feces | place: Cameroon | collected 2013-10 ... | reverse complement strand
GTGTATATTTATTTGATGATATTAAATTTGATTATAGTTATTATGATACTTTTCAAGTTTTGTATTTGAAAAAATCTAATGCTGTTATATCAGCTTTATATTTCAATTATAACAATAATATTAAAGTAGTGTGTAACGCATATTCTAAAGTTACTAAGTGTGACAGAAATTTAGAATGTGCATTAGCTAAATGTAGAAAATTATTGAAAGGGGGTGAATAAAATGAAATATAGTGAATTTGTATTGAAAAATATCGGACATAAGATTGATTTTGACAGATGCTATGGTGTTCAATGCGTTGATTTAATCAATCAATATATGACGGACGTTTTAGGAATTAAAGTAACATATTTTCCGCCTTTTGCCAAAAACTTTTGGAACGATAGAAAAAAATCTAAATTCTTAATCAAGAATTTTGATTTTGTGTTGCCAACGCAAAAAATACAACGTGGCGATATTGGAGTGCGTAATACAGGCACGGCAGGTCACATATTTATTATTGATAAGAAAATCGGTAATAAATTATATGTGTACGACCAAAACAATGGCGGTAGCGGTGCAGGAATGACTGCAAGAGTATTTGAAAACACTTCAAAATACATCACAGGAATTTTACGACCGAAAAATCAAAAAAATATTGACAAGGAGCATCAAAAAGTGGTAAAATCAAAATTAAAGGAAAGCCCTTGCAAGCAATTCAAAACAAATGCATATATGACGGCTGACAGCCGCGTATATTCAAACAATACTAAGGAGAATATAACAGGTTTCGTCAATAAGAATGAAAAAGTAAAACTGTTAGCAAAGGGCGAAATCAATTCTATAATTCAATATGGAGTTGATAAGAAAATTTACAAAGTCGGAATTGTACCGACTAAATCAATTAAAAAATTATAATTAAAAAGGAGATTTTAAAAAATGGCTAAATCAAAAAAGGACTATATGGAGCGTAATTTTTCGGCAGGCTCAATTCGTATTTATGACGGTGGAAAGAAACGCAATGACTACGGCAGTATTTCGCTTGATTGTGGTTTTGTAATCTACATTACTATTGTTGAAACAAAAAAAGGTCGTTTCATTTCTTATCCGTCTTACAAGACAAAGAAAGATGAATATATCAATCAAGCATATTGTTTTGACAAGGACATTATTGAAGAACTTAACGACATACTTGAAGAAATGTACGACGATTAAGTTAAAAATATATAACCTATTGCAAGATAGGTTATATTAAAGTGATAGAGTGATAATATATATGCGATTAAACACGGAGAGTGTTATATATATTATTTGGAATTAATCAACCCATTCTATCATTTTAATATGACTTATCACTTAATAATGAACACGTCAACATATCTAACCGGGGCGATAATCATTATTAATACAAGTTATAAAAATAAAAATGAAAGGAACCCAATATATTACAAAATGACGTTTGAAGAATTTACGACTAACCTTGACAGCATTCGTAACAGTGGTGATGAAGCGCTCACTTCTCTTGAATATACAGCTTTAACTGATTATTTCAATGCAACAAGAGAAGAAATAGACGAGCGTGATAAGACTATTGACGATTTACGAAAAGAAAACGAACAGTTAAGGGATATCAATTCAAGACTTCAACTTGATTATGGCAAGACAGTAATCAAGGAAGAAAAAACAATAATTAAAGGCGACGATAGCAAAGACGAAGAAATCACTGATGATGAATTTGCCGAAGCTATTAATGAACTATTTTAAGGAGTGATAATTAATGACATCAAATACTAAAAAGAGTATCCAAAAAACAGTTAATAAGGTAAGGTCGACTGCTTCACAGGGATATCAAGACAATGTTCCTGAACTTACCGATAGCAACCTTGCAAGCTTTAAGGAAGCATTTTTTGCTTATCAACCTGCGATTAATGAATTCTATGTAGGGCTTGTTAATCTCTTTGCTAAAATTATTTGGAATACTGACCGATTTAATCATAAGCTTTCATTTTTGAAAAAAGGCAATTACACTATCGGCTATGATATCGAAGAAATTCACACCAATCCGATTAACCCTGCCCTTTATGATAACACAGACGGCGCAGGCATTCTCGGCGATTATCCGCCTGAGGTGCTCACAGCGTTCTATCGTGAAAACCGTCACGACGTTTTCCCGCTTACTACAAACACGGAAATACTATCGCGTGCAATGGACTCGTGGGAAAGACTCGGTAATTTCATTAATTCAACAAGAATTGCAGTTGATAACGGTAATGCTCTCCGAGAGTTTAACCTCTTAAAGCAGGCAATAGTCGGAATGTATGAAAAGAGCGGGTTTGTAACTCGTGAGGTTGATAGTTCAACAGATGACGGAGTTGCTGACCTTATGGAACAACTTAGAACTGATATCAACGATATGCAGTTTTTGTCAAGCAAGTTCAACAAATATAAAGAACTTTCGGGCGGCGAAAAAGAAGCACAGAGTGTTAGCGAAAAAGATAATATTTGTATTATCTGCACGACCAAAGCAGAAGCAAAGGTAAGACGTTATTTATCTGGAGTTTTCAATCTCCAAGAACTTGAAGACGCTAACAGATTTGTACTCGTTGATGATTTCGGCTATGACGTTTATGAAAAACAGGGAAGCGCTCGACAGCTTTCAATCACAGGTCATAAAACTACACCGATTAGTTTTATTGTTGCCGATAAAAACTTCGTACAGTGGTATGATAGACTTAATGTTGAGTATGAGTTTAAAAACGGCTTTACGCTTAACATTAACACATTCGTTCATATTTGGCAGATGATTTCAATATCGCCATTTGCTAATGTAGTATGCTACATTGATAAGACAATCAACGAAGCAGTTTCAACTACTCCGAATGAAGTTTTTTCTATTACTGCGGATACTGACGCACACGAATATGAATTTGTTGATGCATCTAATGAGCAAGTTAAGTTATCTTCAATTGAGCAACTTAATGTGTTATATTTCAATAATACTTCATTTACGGCAACTACACCCGAAAAACCTCTTATATTAAGTGTAACTGATACTGGAACACTTAAAATAGCAGTTACTGAGGGTAGCAAAGATACTATCTGGAGTGTTGCAACTATTCAATTTGGTAAAGCTATTATAACTGTTGAAAATCATATTGATGCATAAGAGGGTGTAAAATATGCCGACTATACCAAATACAACATTATATGTGGGTGTAGTTCCGTGGAATAATGACTTGAAAAATGTTCAGTCCTACAATAGTAGGGCTGAACAAATTTCAACAATTCAAGGACTACTATCACATAAGTATGAGCATATTAATATTATACGTCGTGACAGTGATTTAATTTTAAAGGGTGTCAATGAAAATCTTACACAGTGTAATTATCTTATGTATCAAAATGCTGATATATCGAATAAATGGTATTTTGCATTTATTGATAATGTTCAGTATAATTCACTTAATAGCGTGATTATAAGTCATTCAATTGACGTATGGCAAACGTATCAATTTGACATTACATATTATAAAAATTTGATATTACGCTCACACGTTGCAAAAGCTGATGATGCTGTAGGGCGTTGGCTTGCGCCCGAACCTATAAGTGTAGCGCCCGAATATGAGCGTAAACACACAGTATTTAATAATCTGTCGTGGACTCCTCAATACGTGTTACATTCAACATCAGTATTCAACAATACAACAAAAAAATATGAATACAAAGGTAACGGAATAGGGGCAACACTTTCGGCTGAATATGGCAAGTTTGTTGATGATGATGCAGACGTGCAAGAAGTAATCAAAAATTACGGTAGAAAATCGCCCGATGAAATTATTGAAGATGCTGGTAGTACTGTAGATTGGAAAAACATATTAAGTGCATTTTTGAGTGGTGGCTCATCGGTTAACTCTTATAATGCAATATTAGGATTGCAGAGTTCAACGTCTGTTGCTGAGTTACAAGACCACCGCAATGAGTTAATCGGTTTATATGCAATTCCGAAATGGGTGCACGACGGAACAAACAAATACGCTACAAATGCAATTAAAAGTAAAAGTGTTTCATTATCATTACCAATATCAACATTAGCGTGCGGATATACCCCACGCAATAAAAAAATGCTTACAAGTTTATGTAAGGCTTATTTATTTTATAATGAAAATGGGTTCAAATTACCATTAAAGCCCGAATTGTTCACAAGTGAAAACCCTACATTTACAGTTAAATCAACAGAACTCTCAACAAATAGTTTTTTGCTTCAAGTGGGAAATTATGCCGATTATACTGCTAAAACAAATAAGATATCTTATAACTGTGAAAACCGTTTAGGCTACGATGCTAACACAGGGCTTGACAAAGTACTCAACGGCTTAACGTCTGTGGTTGGTATTGTTAATTCAGTCGGCTCTGTTGCATCGCAAGCGTTTGCAGGGAATATCGGCGGTGCAATTCAAGGAGCAGTTGGAGCAGGTCAACAGTCAATTAATATGATTGATGCTTTAGGACAGCGAGGAGTAAACACAGGTTCTAGCGGTGATATTATGAGTATTACCGAAAAGCGTGCAATGCCTATATTTGCAGACGTATCACCGACCGAAGCGCAATGTAGATACATTGATGATTATCTTGATGTATACGGCTACGCACTTAATGAAATCGGTAAAATTTCATCATATATGAAAAATCGAAGTAATTGGAATTATATTCAAGTCGCTAATTGCAATATAAAGGTAAGTGCTCCGAATGACGATTTTAACAGGCTTAAACAAATGTTTGAAAGCGGTGTAACAATATGGCATAAAAACTTTGGCGATTATGACCAAAACAACAATTAAGAAAGGAGTTGACAGACAATGAAAGATTGCGGATTTATTGATTTTGACCCTTGGTGTGGCATTAAAATAGGGGATAATATCGAAAACCTATTGAATTATAACAATATTCGTAACGGCGATATGCAAGCCTTTGCAAGCAAACTAACCGCTTTTTATATTTATTTCAACTACTTTGCAAATATTGCAATGTCACTTATTAAATATGATAGCGGAAATATTCCCGAAGAATATATAGAACGTGCTTTATTTCAAGATGGCAAAATAGCCTTTTTCAATGGAGCAATTGCAGGTGGTGCAAACGAGGTTATTGCAAGTACGTTTGTTGACGAATGCAAATATAATCACTATGGCGAGTTGAAAGAAATTAAATTAATTGATAGTTTACCAAATACAAATAGTGATATGCTTATCAATTCTATTGACGGAAATATTACCGATTTTGCTGTTGTTTGGTGCAACAAAACGAAAATACCATTGATGCAGATTGTATATTATTTCTGTCAAAAGATAACAGAATTACAAACGGCTGTTAATTACAACACGCTTAATAATTCATTGCCTATTGCCGTTGAAGCAACTAACGAGCAAATACTTGCTTTGAATAATATAATCAAGCAAGTAAGCAATCAAAACAGATTTTTGTATTTCAAAAAAGACCATAATTGCAGGCCCGAAGAACTATTCAAGTCGCTTGACTTAAATGTTGAATTTAAGGCTGACAAGATGCTTGAAGTGCTTAATTATTATAAAGGCGAGTTTTTTACAATGTTAGGTATTAACAACACACCTTTTGAGAAAAAGGAGCGGTTGCTACGTGATGAAGTTAAAAGCAATAATCAAATTCTTAATTTAACACTTGATAGCTACGTTCAAACGCAAAAGAGAGGGTTTGAAAATGTCAATAAGAAGTTTTTAACTAATTTCGATTGTAAGGTTAATACTTCAATTGATGACGTTATTGCAGAGCAAGACGAGGAATTTAAGGAGGTTGTTTCATAATGGCAATATATACTAATTCTTTTCAAGATATAATGCATAAATACGACCACGACGGCAGTAATTTAACATATGAGCAAAAACTCGTTAAATTATGTGAATATATTTTCGATTTTAATTACGATTACAAAAACGATTTGACATTCAAAGCATTTTTTGAACCTTATTTCATCGAGCATTTTTTTAATGAGGAGTTCGCTTTTGAAACGCTTGATTATTTTAAAGTCAAATTGAAAAATCGTATGCAAGAAGTATTGCCGTTTTATATTCCACTTTATCAAACTTTTTATATTAATACAATTGATTTAACATTAATTGAAAAAGAGGAAAGTAACGAAAAAGGCGGAAATGACGAAAGCGGAAAAACGAATAGTAATTCAACGTCTACTAATAACTCCCTTGATATATCAAGCGACTTGCCTGTAAATGCTATTTCTGTTAATAATATCAATGATGTAAAATATGCTACTGACGGCAAGCGAGGAAGCAACACGTCAACAAATGAAAGTAACACAATCAATACACACAACAACATTTATACACGTGATAGCACTCGTAAACGTACTAATAACGGACTTGACAATGCTACACGGTATTCAAGTGAATTTTTGAATTTATGCAGTGAAATGATTAATAAATTCAATGATTTATTTTTAATTATTTTCTAAACTGAAAGGAGTTAATTTTATGGGAATTTTTACACCTATTGTACCTCTTGAATTTGATGCAAGTTTTTCTTATATTCAAAGGCTTATGCACTTATGCGATAAGCTTAATGAACAAGGTGTATCAATCAATACTATTCAAGCATTTTTAAATTCTCTTGATATTGACAAGAAAATCAAAGACGAGGTATTTAAACAGTTTGTTAATACATCAAATTTAAAAACAGTGTTGGAGCATAGAAAAATAATGTTAGTTGGTGACAGTTATTTGGCGGGTGCAGGATTGCCCGACCCTTCAACGCAAGGCTTTGGACATTTACTCTATGAATTGGGTTTTGATATTACTGCTTTGGCTTCATCGGGTGCAGGATTTACTGCTCAAGGAACTAATGGCAGATTTCTTGACGTTGTAAGAAATTGGACTCAAAACAGAGAAGATTACACCGACATTATTTTTTTAGGTGGAGTCAATGATAGCTACACAGAAATTGACGACGGCACACTCGGAGCATCTATCCGTGATTGCATCAAAGAAACGCATCAGCTATACCCGAATGCAAAAGTAGCAGTTGGCTATATTTCTCAGTTGCACCGAACGCACGGCAATATTAAGAAAGTATTGCAAACAATTCACACGTACAAGACAGGTTGCCTTGAAAGTAATTATGCGTATATTAACAATAGCGAAACAATGCTTAAACGTGTAGGATTGTTGCAGTCTGACGGAACACACCCAACAGTTGAGGGGCATAGATTAATCGCTAACTATTTATGTTCTTACCTTAATAATGGCAATATTGCAACACAGGGAGAAATGACAGGTATAAGACTTACAGGTTCACCTCAGTTTCCGAACGCTGACCCTGGCGATTATTATATGTTGCAGACTAACAATATAATGCAAGTAACATTGCATCAAACGTCAGTATGGAAAGCGAATGAGAGTGCATATCCACTTATTGAATTAAGTGGTAACACAATATTACACATAGGCGATTTTGCACAATCATTAATATACGGACAGGGTGAAGATTTAGCCACTGCACCTACTAACTGTAATTTCACAGTCCCCGCAACGATAACAATTTGGACTAACGGAACATTTACTAAGTCATATAGTTATCCGATTGCCCTTAATCTTATGTTTAAAGGCTCATCGTTATTTGCCCGACCTATGATGAGTGATGAAAATGGTGCTAATTTTTGGCACTCTTATATTAGGCAAATTACAGTTGCCCCATTTACTGCAATTCTTAATGCAGATATCTGTTAAGGAGGTTACACAATGGACGAATTTATTTTAATTAAGGATATAATGTTGGCAAATTCAAAATACTTTCTTGCGGTATTCTGCTTTTATATGATTGATTTTATGACAGGCTTTGCAAAGGCAATTAAAAACAAAAATATATCAAGCAGTAAATTAAGAGGTAGTGTGAGCAAAGCCCTTGAATATATTGCATTTTTATTTGTCGGAGTTGTTGCCGTGTATTTATTTAATGCAGAATATGCGGTTAATTTAATCGCTATATCATTATGCGGAGTTGAGTTTACAAGTATTTGCGAAAACGCAAAAGAAACAGGGTTTAAATTTCCCGAAAAAATTATAGCTTTATTTAGCAGAAAGGGGGGCGGGGGCGAGTAATCGCCCCTATTTTTTATGGCTGAAAATCTTACTAATGCAGAATTGATATCACAGATTGCAAAAAATAATCCTGTATGGAGTGAAGAAAAAAGCAGGGAATTACTACGACTTAACCGAAAATTCACATATTACAGAAATGTAAATAACTTGATGCAGACGATATATCGACAGAATAAAATCCACACATTAAATAGTGATGACTATGCGTTAGAAATATCAAACAAGTTTAATCAATCATTAAGCAGAAAAGCCGTTGATATATCTAACGAGCAAGACGAAGATGATTACTACACGTTGATTGATTTAATTACAGAATTAGGAACAGGCGAAAGTGCAAATTCTTATGCGGATTTATGGTATTGAGGTATTAAAATGTTACATAATTTATATCTATATCAAAATGGAAAATTAATACGAAAAGGTAATACACACGTTTTTCGTGTATTCTTAAAAGAAAATACTGAATTAACCGAAAAGCAAATAAAGCGTATCATACAAGCAAGAAATGTTAGAGAAATTAACGGCTACTATATAAGCGAAAACTCAACCTTTGATTGCAAAGTTGATACAAAATCAAAGCGAAGCCGAAAGAAAGATAGAACTATTAATAGATTTATTTATGCCTTGGATATCGAAACGTCAACGTATAATGTAGATAATAGAAAATTATCGCTAATGTATTTGGGTAATATTCAAAATGTATATCTTGGTTCAGACACCTTTAATAGTATTAATAAAGATAATTTCCGCTTTTATCAAAGCTATAACAGATTTTTCCGTACTTATGAAGAGTGGAATGCAACACTCGAAAAAATTAATAAAGATAGCAAAGAAAAAAATTTATACACTTACATATACGTACATAATTTGCCGTATGAATTTAGCTTTATGCAGAATTTAAAATTCTTTCGTGACAATTACAAAAATGATAGTATGATAGCAAGCAACACACGTAAACCGATATCGTTTGAATTAGACCATTTAATTTTCCGTTGTAGTTATAAGTTGCTCGGTAAGTCGCTTAAAGTCCTCGGTGATGAACTCGGTATTGCAAAATTAACTGAGGAAAAAGGTGGATATAATCAGCATTACACACCTACCTCAACATTACCCAATATTGAATATAAATACAACAAACAAGACGTATTAATTACATTATATGCCGTTGTAGACTGCTTTAAAAATTCTAATTATTATGTTGATGTAAATTCAATTGACAGAATGATAACTGCTACGAGCCTTACACGGCTTGAAAATGAACTACACTCGACCGCAGAAGAAAAAGAACGATACACAAAACTTTGCACTGCTTTAATTAAATTCTATAACAAAAAGTTTGATGATAACAGTACAGTATATGAGTTATTGCGTTCTATTTTCTGCGGTGGATATGTTCGTTCAAATAGATTTTATTCTTTCATTCCTTTTGATGATGTTGCAAGTTATGATTTTGCTTCTTCATACCCTGCGCAAATGCTGATGTGCAACTTTCCTTTTAACTTCAAAATGAGAGAAGCAGACAAGACTGCATATTTAAAATTTATCATTGAAAAAAACAACGCGTATATTAAATATAAGGGCGGAGTATTGCAATGGTATTTATCAACGCCACAGAAAACATTACACACCTATTTTATGTGTGAATTAATTGTTAAAAATCTTAAAATCAAGCGATTTAACAATCATAATGAATTGCCATTTTTAAGCGTGAGCAAATGCTCCGACTATGATGTTAAAACAATGAAAAGCAGTAACGGCAGAGTTATGAGCGCTGAAAAAATCACATTATATTTAACAGCTTATGATTATATTGCATTGACTTTATTTTACGATTTTGAAATTGACGAATGCAAAAAACTACTTTATACCCGAAAAAATGCAAAATTACCTACTTATGTAACAAATTCAATTAATAACTATGCAAAGCAGAAAGTTATTTTTAAAAAATTAAAAAATAGTGATGATGTTGAAAGTATAAAAAAAGAAGATTTTAATTTTAATGATACTTGTATTGTTAATGATGAGTTTTTAAATCATTTTTTCACTCTTTCGAGTGAGGATAAAAGCGACACATTAAGCAGAGAATTAAGACTTGCAAAAGGTCGGTTAAATGCTCAATATGGAATTAATGTCCAGCAGTTAGCACCGAACGATTTATTGTTTTATCCGTTTAAAAACGAGTGGCAATGTATTGAAAACGTCGATGTTGAAAGTGGAACACTATTAAGGAACTACATTGACGGCTTGCACGTTACTGCCTACGCAAGGTTACATTTATATATTTTATCTTATATGATTTTTACTCAAACAAACAGTACAATCCTATACTGGGATACCGACAGTATCAAGTGTGTTAACGATTTAGACAATGTTAATAAAGCAGTTGATATATTCAACGAGTATATCACGAAAAAATGGCATTGTAAAAACTATTATAATATGGGAATTGCCGACAATGAGGGAATATATAATCACTTTTGCACCGCAGGGGCAAAGTCTTATATTTATGACAAAAACGGCGCTATTGCAATATCAATAAGCGGTGTACCCAAAAAAGCGACTAACCGATATTTGAATAACATTTATAATGGTGATTTTAAATCTTTTTGTGCTGAATATTATCACCCGAATACCTTTTTTTGCTCCTCAATAACAGGTAAACTTGCAAGTGGATACTACACTAAAAATGATAATATATTTAAAAACACTAAGGTTATTGATGATAACGGCAAAACTTACACTTTTAACGGCTTTGGTGGATGTTTACTTCTGCCGTCTGACTTCACTTTAACAGCTATAGGATTTACAAATCACTCTCTCGTTGAGGAAGCACAACAGTTATCATATTTGCGTAGAAAAGGAATTAAGATACTACCGACGTATATCGGAAGACCTACAACCGCAGATGATAAAGTAGAAAGGATTGATAATAATTGATATATTATAATGGTGATAAAAGACGTGCAATGCGTTGTGATTATGATGTTCTCTTTGGCGGACGCGCTAATGGTAAGTCCTATGACGTGTGTAAAAATGATATCATTGATGATTATTTTGCAAGCGGTTGTAAGCACGAATTTGGACTTGTCCGCCGTGTTGGATATGGTGCGTCAGCGTCTGCCGAAAGTCTTACAAAATGGTTTGCTGATGATTTACACAAGTATTTAAAAGATAAATATAACTCTTATATCAAGGTTGAAAGCAACACATTTTATATTGTAAACTATGATGATGAATACGAGGAATTACAAGGTAATCAAAAAAAGCAACGGCTAAAGGGTAAAGTATTCGGACATTTCTTTTCACTTGCTATTGAAGAAAAGTATAAATCACAACAGTTTGACAACGTGCATACGCTTGTATATGAGGAGTTTTGCCCGATGTCAATATACGGATATATTGAAGATGAAATAAATCACTTTACAAGCCTTATATCAACGATATTTAGACATAGAAACGGCAAAATAATATTAATAGGTAATACCATTAATAAATATAACATATATTTTGATTGGCTCGGAATAGATATAGACAAGCTTCAATTACAGCCTGGTGACATTGTTAAACTACAATCAAAGCAATTTAAAGACGGTGCAACAATATGTGTTGACTTCGCCAAAATGCCATATGAGGATGAAGCAGAGATACCGCATATGTTAAAAATAGGCAAGTGCGAGGTAGCAACAACAGGCGATTATACTAAGAGTGAATATTGTTTTAATTCTACTTATGATGATTTTTTATTCAAAGAGTGTAAACCTTTAGTTTTGTTTGCAATTGAAATTGAAAATGTTTTTTATTATGTTTTTCGATGCACATATAAAAATTACAATTTCATTGCTATAACTAACAGATGCCAACAACAAAAAGTTAAATCAAATATATATCACTACGGGAAAAAAATCATTGAAGCAATAAAACTCGGTCACAAGTCTTTTGATGATATATATAAAACTTTCGGTGATGATATGATGTTACCAACAATATACAGTGATGAATACATTGAGTATAGATATAGGTTGTTAATGGAAAAATTTAAGTAAAAGAAAAACACCGCCTTTTGGCGGTGCTTTTGTTATTCATTTATATATTTATTTAATTCCTCAATTGATGAAATCTCAATTGAATTATTGTTGTTATCAATCTTAACAATAGTATCTTCATTGATATTACATTCAATAGAACCTTTATAGTTTTCATCTATATAATACTCAATGGCAAAACAATCTTCATTATATGCATATTTTCTAATATGAAGTTCATCAAAGAAAACTGACATTGTTGCATTTAATGTTATTACACTTAATCTTTTATCAATTGAAATATAATTTTTCATAATATCCACACTTTCTAAGAGGTTGTTATATTTTTGTTTCTTTCCTT
>ERZ1026864.1342-NODE-1342-length-12564-cov-4.329763_pt1 | contig 12564 bp, 7 predicted proteins | sample MGYA00380162_ERZ1026864 | MGnify/ENA primary metagenome ERZ1026864 (study PRJEB33269, sample SAMEA4719798) | human gut metagenome | biome: human-associated habitat; feature: organic feature; material: feces | place: Cameroon | collected 2013-10 ... | reverse complement strand
CTACACAGAGTAGATCGTCGGCAGCGTCAGATGTGTATAAGAGACAGGTACTGCAGGATGGTTTGATCTCTTTGGAACAGGCAGAAAACCTGCTTGTGATCAAAACGATTTCCGGTATGGCGATGGCTGTTGCGGCGGCGATCGACAAATTGGAGATTTCCGGTGTGGTCGGGACAATCGCCGGGGATGATACGGTGATGTGCGCGATACGATCTGTTGGGGAAGTGGCAGCAGTGCAGATGCGGATCGCGGAACTGGTTCATGAGGATAGACAGTAAACTTATTTCGTGATATACTGGAATTTGGCTGGGTGCGTACAAACAGCATTCGCAGGAACGACAGGGCTGAAAGACACAAGGCGGCTTTGTTCGTAGTGTGAAATAAGAGAAAGGAAGTAAAAAAAATGTCAGGACATTCAAAATTTTCAAACATTAAACATAAGAAAGAGAAGAATGATGCAGCAAAAGGTAAGATCTTTACTGTCATCGGAAGAGAGATTGCGGTAGCCGTCAAAGAGGGCGGTCCGGATCCGGACAATAACGGCAAACTCCGTGATGTTATTGCGAAAGCGAAAGCCAATAATATGCCAAATGATACGATCGAGCGTGGTATCAAAAAAGCAGCAGGTAATATTGACGCAGTTAATTACGAAGAGGTAACTTATGAGGGATATGGTCCGAATGGTACGGCGATCATTGTAAAAGCGTTGACAGACAATAAGAACCGTACGGCTAGTAATGTCCGAAACGCCTTCACAAAGGGTAGCGGAAGTGTTGGAACACAGGGCTGTGTATCCTATATGTTTGATGAAAAGGGACAGATCATTATCGACAAGGAAGAGTGCGATATGGAGGCAGATGATCTGATGATGATCGCATTGGATGCAGGAGCTGATGACTTTAATGAAGAGGATGATTCCTTTGAAATTACGACAGCACCGGAAGATTTTAGTGCGGTTAGAGAGGCGTTAGAGGCAGAGAATATTGCGATGGCAAGTGCAGAAGTCACAATGTTGCCACAAACGTATGTTACGTTGAATGATGAAAATGATATTAAACAGTTGCAGCGTACATTGGATCTGTTAGATGAAGATGATGATGTACAGTATGTATATCATAATTGGGATGAGTAGACGGTTAAGACGAGATATAGTTCTGCCGAAATAACTATTAGAACGTTGTAATTGTTGGAAATGAGGAGAATTATGAGCCGACAGAAGAAATGCCTTTATCAAAAAATCATAGCATTAGTTTGTTTATTTGCGGTATGCCTGACAGGGTTTGCCGCTTATTTTGCTATTAAGAATACGGGATCTGTACAGGCAGCAGAATATACATTTACGGATAGTTCCGGTAATCAGGTAGGAGATGGAGGGCGTATTGCAATGCGTCGTTCGAGGGATACTTTTGCTGTGCTTGGAATACAGTCCAATGATGTCTGTACATGGCAGAGTTTGAATTCCAGTCTTGTTGAGATTGAAAATGCAGATGCCGCAGGATTCAAAAAAGGTGGTACCGCCGTATTAGTTGTCAAACAGGTAGATGCGCAGATTCGTGATGTGACGGTTCGTGTTACGATCGATCATGCAGATGGTACTTCAGATATTATAACAATGACGTTGGAACTTGCGTTTTCTATCAACGAATATCTGACGGGAGTACAGGGTGTTAAGTTAGAAAAGTTGTATCCGGAAGATTCCAGAAAAGCATTGATCATGAATTACGGAAGCAGCGTAAATATAGGTTCTTCTACCGACGGCAATAATTTTCTGAAGTTAATTTTCGGAAATGGTAAAGAAGCGGATTGGGTATGCAGTAATACAGATGTTATTCGATATAATGCTGTGAACCATGTATTACAGGCTGTAGGAGCAGGTCCTGCAACACTTACGGTGACATGGACGGAAGGTACAGACAGTTACACGGATACGATCAATGTATTTGTCAGGCCGCAGATACTATCGCAAGATGGCAACACAATATTAGCCGGTGGTTCCAGTGATACCGGATCGGTTGTGGTAAGAGACGGTGATATGATCCAACTTACGGTTGAAAGTGATGCAAACCCGCAGATCGCAATCGGTGATAAGATCAGTTGGGTTATTTCCAAAGGAGAAGGAGAACATTCTGTGTTAGTACGCGATTCTCTTGGCAATTTGGGACAAGATTATCAGGATATTGACTTGTATTATTTCCGTAGCAATGGCAAGTCGTACTACCGTGTTGATGCTAAGTCCGGAGAATACAACATTCAGTTTTATGTCAAAGGAACCTACAAAAGTTTTGAGGATAGTAAGTCAGGCAATTGTGCGTGCGGATCTGTAAACTTAAAGACGAGCGTATCGTGTGACTTCACCGATAAGGAAGTTACAGTAAGTCTTGGTGGTACCTATGATCTGTCGACGGCGTTTAACATTCCGAGAGATGTTCTGAAGAAGAAGTTTACGGCAACTGTTTTAGGAGCGACCGGTAATTCGATCATTTCTATTGATGAAGCGGAGATGTTAGTTCGAACAAAGGCACTCGGTAATGCAAAACTATCAGTGAAACTGAACGGATCGGTTTCGACCGATGAGATTCCGGGCTTTCCAACGGGAACAAATACGGTTACTGTGAGCGTGACCGTTGTAAATACATTTTCCTTAAATATATCTGAAACAAGTATGGCAGTCGGCAGTACATTAGATCTGCATGGTGTCATTGGTTCAGATGCCGTAGCAGAGGCATCGCAGTTTGAATGGACCGTAGATGGCGAAGAGTATGTTTCGCTCAGCGATACAAAGGGACAGTATATTACGGTGACTGCTAAGAAAGAAACGCCAGCTAACACACATGCTACGGTTACTTTGAAATGGACAGACAGTGATGGTGTTACTTGGGTCGCTTCTTGTGTGATCACGGTTAATGTAGCCGCGACAGATTTTATGATCACACCGGATCATGCATCGATCGAAGTAGGAGGCAGCGTTACATTACATACCAATATTGATGCGCCGAAAGCGAATATTGAATGGATATCTTCGGATACATCAATGTTAAAAGTTTCCGCCAATGATGGTAATATTTCGGCTGAAGTAACAGCCTTAAATAAAGTCGGAAGTGCTGTTATTACCGCTTTTAATATGGATAATAAAGCGTACGCAACTTGTGTGATCACGGTCACTGCACCGATCACCAGTCTGCGCATTGATAAAGGAACAGAGTATACAACGACACTTGCGTCCGGTTTTGTATTTCTGAAAGCATTGTACGAGCCGGCAAATGCAACGGAAACAGAGCTTGTCTGGACTGCCAGAAATGTGAATTCTAATATTTCTGAGCCGGTTGCCAGTGTTGATAAGAATGGTGTTGTGACATTGTTAACGGAGGGCGAAACGATCATTACCGTTACGCCAAAGTATAATCCGAACCATGTACAGGCACAATGTATTATTACGATCAAAGAAGATCCGATCACGGAGATTACGACAGATGTTACGCATTTGGATATGATCGTAGGGGATATTTACCAGGTAACAACAACGTTTAAGCCGGAAAAACCATCGGATCCTACATTGAACTGGAGTGTGATCAGTGGGGAAAAAGTAGTCTCTGTTGACGAAGAGGGTCGAATTACAGCAATTTCTGCAGGATCAGCAGTTGTAATGGTAGAAGGTAATCCACGTAAGGATGGTAAGAGTCCTGCAAAGACAGCGATTTCTATTACAGTGCGCAATCGATTGCAGTCGATCGAATTTGCAGAAAAATATGTAGAAGTAGAAGAGGGAAGTGATCTGACGCTGGAAGTCTTATTCAATCCTTCGGATTCTGTCAATAAAACACTGCATTTTGCATCTGCCGATGAGGAAGTAGCGACAGTAACTGATGATGGTGTTGTACATGGAGTAACAGTAGGAGGCCCGGTAGTTGTTACTTGTTGGGCAGAAGATATCGGTAAGCAGGATCCGATCCAATGCTATGTTACAGTTGTAGAAAAGAAAGTTCCGGCGACAGATTTTGCCGTCAGTCCACCGAACAAAACTGTTACGGTAGGTGGTTCGTTCCAGATCAATGCGATCTTTACACCGGAGAATGCAACGGATAAGTCCGTGAAGTATGAATCTGGAAACAGCAGTGTGGCAAAGGTTGATGCCAAGGGCAAGGTTACCGGTGTGAAGACAGGAGTTACGGCAATCGTGTGTACGGCAGTGGAAAGCGGTATCACACGTACCTGTACAGTGACCGTAGTACCGGCCGTTAAGTTGAGACTATCACCGGTCAGCAAAAATATTGCGAAAGGACATAGTTTTACGATCCGCAAGATCGTAGCACCGTCAAATGCTAGCACAGCTTCGAATTGGAGAAGCTCGAATTCGAAGATTGCGACGGTCAATGCGAATGGTAAGGTGACCGGTAAGAAGTATGGAAGCTGTACGATAACCTGTACTTTGGTGCAGTCCGGTGTCAAGGCGACTTGCCGTGTTAAGGTGTCCAAATTAAAAACAAAGATCAAATTAAATAAGACCAATATACGTATTGGTGTTGGACAGTCATATCGTTTGAAAAAGACGATAACAACGAATGGAACGAAAGCTCCTTCTGTTAAATGGCGTTCTTCGAATAAACGAGTGGTCAGCGTAAGCTCCGGCGGTAAAGTGAAAGGAAAGCGGATCGGTGCTGCTAAGGTGACAGTGACGACGAAGGGCAAAATAAAGGCGAAGGCAACTTGTCGTGTAACAGTTATTCGACGGGTTACAAGTATTACAATGACCAAACAGTATGCTACCTGTTTTGTGGGTCATTCGATCAAGCTGAATGTATCGATCAGACCAAAGAAGGCAAGCATTAAAAAGCTGAAATGGAGATCCTCGGATAACAGCATTGCTACGGTGACCGGAAGTGGTAAAGTGACAGGTCTCAAAGCAGGAGAGGTTACGATCACAGCGCACACTAAGGATGGCAGCAACAAGAAAACGGTATGTCATGTCAAAGTGATGGAGGAAATTCCGGTTTCCAGTATTGTAGTGGCGCAGTCCAGTCTGACGATGAAACGCGGAGATAAGGCAAAACTTGCTTATAGTGTACTGCCAAATAACACATCGGATTCCTTGAAGTTTGCTTCGGACAACAAGCGTGTCGCAAAGGTAAATTCCAATGGCGTGGTTACTGCGGTAGGAACCGGTAATGCAACGATCACCATCATGTCGAGTGGCGGTGTAAGTTCTACCGTAAGTGTAAATGTCGTGGCGATGAATAAGTCATCGTTGTCCATGCGGCAATATGATACAGAAACATTGACGGTATTCGGAACCAGTGATACCGTTACATGGTATAGTTCTAATGCACGTGTAGCCAGTGTTGCAAATGGTGTTGTGACAGGACGAGGAAAGGGTACGACCTACATTTATGCGTATGTCAATGGATGTAAAGTGGCATGTAAAGTGACGATCGTGTCTGTGAATAAATAATATTGAACCAAAACGTCAGCCGGGATTCCGGTTGACGTTTTGTAAATAAAGCAAAAGAGAGTATGAATGAAGATAGAGTAGAAGGAGGTACCTGGTGTTAGTAAACTTGCATGTGAAAAATTTGGCGATCATTGATGAAGTGGAAGTCGATTTTTCCGAAAATATGAATGTACTCACCGGTGAAACCGGTGCGGGAAAGTCTATCATTATCGGATCGGTCAATTTGGCATTAGGCGGTAAATTTACCGGAGATATGATACGGACCGGAGCGGATCAGGCATTGGTGGAATTATTGTTTACCGTGGACCGCCCAGAGCAGCGAGAAGCACTAGAAGCACTTGGCGTAACGGTAGATGGAGAGGATGTGCTGATCTCTCGTAAATTAATGCAGAAACGCAGTGTATGTCGTGTCAATGGAGAGACAGTAACACAGTCTCTGATCAAGAAGATTGCCGGAATATTGATCGATATTCATGGACAGAATGAGCAGCAGTCGTTGTTGCATATGTCAAAACATATGGAAATTTTGGATCGTTATGGGAAGGAAAAACTTGCACAGGCATTGCAGGAATTTGGGGAACATTATCGCAACTATCGGAATATACAGGCAGAATTGGAAGAGGGACAAATACCGGAAGAAGAGCGTCTGCGGGAAATCTCTTTTTTACAGTATGAACTACAGGAGATCACAGAAGCTAAGCTGCGCGAGGGCGAGGAAGAAGAGCTGGAAGAGAACTATCAAAGACTTTCTCATGCATCTGCGATTGCAGAAGGTTTGGGTGAGGCCTGCCGTTTGACTGCGACAGACAGTGGGGCAGCCAGTGATCAGATTGGAGAAGCACTTCGTCATTTGCACAAGATTGCAGAATATGATGAGTCTGTACAGGGCTTTGCAGATCAGTTATCAGAGATTGACAGCCTGTTAGGGGATTTTAACCGTGATGTTTCCGGTTATATGGAAGATTTTGAGTGCGATCCGCAGGAACAGATGCAAGTGGAAAAAAGACTCGATCAGATCAGATCCCTTCAGGCAAAATATGGCAGTACGGTAGAAGCTGTCGAGGAATATGCGGCAAATGTCGCAGAAAAATTGCAAAAATATGAGGAATATGATACGTATCGGAAGAAATTGCAGGAACAGCTTGCTGTTGAGGAAAAAGAGCTTTCCATGCAGAGTACGGTCATTACGCGATACCGCAAAGAATATGCAGCGGTGCTAGAACAAAAGATCACAGGGGCATTGGTGGAACTGAATTTCTTACAGGTGCAGTTTCATATCGAGGTGCGTCAGACAGCCGATTATTCTGTCAATGGACGAGATGAGGTTGAGTTTATGATCTCGACCAATCCGGGAGAGCCGATGCGTCCGATCGGAACGGCGGCATCCGGTGGTGAATTATCTAGAATTATGTTAGCAGTTAAGGCGGTACTGGCGGAACATGATGACATCAGTACATTGATCTTTGATGAAATTGATGTGGGGATCAGCGGTCGAACGGCACAAAAAGTCGCAGAAAAAATGGCGCTCATTGGTGGATGTCATCAGGTGATCTGTATATCACACCTTGCGCAGATCGCGGCTATGGCAGATACGCATTATCTGATCGAAAAAAATAATGAGGATGCGCATACGGCCACATCGATCTACGCTTTGGACGAGGAACAGTCTGTGCAGGAGCTTGCAAGAATTTTGGGCGGCGCACAGATCACAGATGCCGTGATGGACAGCGCACGTGAGATGAGAGAACTTGCGATCCATAAAAAGGCAGAGATCCGTCAGTCTATTTCGTGAGCATATCTTCAATAAAAATACCATACCCTTTGCGGGGATTATTGACAAATACATGAGTGACAGCTCCGATCAGTTTTCCGTTTTGGAGAATAGGACTGCCACTCATTCCTTGTACGATTCCACCGGTTTTTCGGAGTAATTCCGGGTCAGTAACCCGAAGAACAAGATCTTTGTTATCTTTTGCATTCATCTGAACTTCATCGATCATAATTTCGTAATCTCTTATTTCTTTGCCAAGCTGACAGCGAATGGATGCTTTGCCGGTTTTTATTTCTTGTTTCAGTGCTAACGAGATTCCTTTTTCTTCCTGATATTGGTATGCATGGTCGGATACCTTTCCTGAAATCCCCCAATGATTATTTGTTAATACAGAACCGATCTTATTGTTATTATTCAAATGAACGATTCCGGATAATTCGCCGGGTGTTCCCTTTTTGCCACTTACGATCTTATTGACGGTAGCTTGATATAAGCCGCCATTATTTAATTCGATCAACAGACCGGTATCTACATCTGTAATGCCGTGCCCCAGAGCGGCAAAAGTATTGTTTTCTAATACACAGGTCATCGTTCCAATGCCTTCGGTATCTTCTCTAAGCCAGATTCCCAGACTGTAAGAACCATCTTTTGTGGCAATGGGATTTAGCTTGATCTGAAGATCCTTATTATTGCGTCGGATCTTCAGAGTGACGGTTTTTGAACCGTTTTTCTGTAGGAGGGAAGTAACCTGTTGAATGTTTTGGACGGAAGTTTCATTGATGGCTAACAGGTAATCGCCGGCATTTATGATATTTTTGGCAGGGTGATACATAAAACCATCATTGCCCTGTACATCGGACGTGCCGAGGACCATGATGCCATCGGATTCCAAATAGATGCCGACAGCGTTCCCGGCAGGCACCACTTTTGTTTCCGGTACAACATCAATCGTCAGAGAACCGCAGGGGATAACACCAAACAGAGACAGACCTGCTTTGTAGCTTCCGATATGGTTGCCAACTGCCTGTATTTTCCGTCCGGAACGTGCATGATTTGTGGATTTAACATCGTTTTGAAAAGAGACGGCTTTGGCATCATCTGACGACAATTTGGCATAAAACGGAAAGCCCAGATTAAAACTTTCAGTGCGATTTTTATATAATATCAATTTCGTCGGTATTTTTTTAGCTGCGGCAGTGTAATAACGACAGGAAATTGCTCCAAATACAATAAGCAGCAGGCAAAGGAGTACACAGCGGTAAATGCGTTTTCTTTTTTGAATATTTGGATTCATAAACTGTCACCACGCCTTTCTGAAAAAACTTGTTGATGGAAAGTATGTACGAAGTCCGGCAAATTTATACATGGCGTCATACGACACAAACTACCATATAATAACAGTGTTTTTAACATATTATGCCAGTACACGTCGAATAAAAGAATAGGACACTGCTTGAGTTCGCAATTGATCAGAATTTATAATGAAAACAATGTAACTGCAGTGTTTCTTAGGGAGAATGGAGGCAGAATGTGAAAAAGGTTAGGGTATTAGTAGTAGACGACAATCGGCGAATTGTTAATTTATTGAAAAATGCATTGGAAAAAGAAGAGGAAGTGGAAGTAGTCGGGACAGCATCGGATGGAGAAGAGGCGTTGCAGATGATACATTTGAAACGACCCGATGTTGTATTGTTAGATCTGATCATGCCGAAGATCGATGGTCTGGGGGTGATGGAACGGATGCAGCGGCCGGACTTCCCGGTACATCCACAGGTGATAGTCGTGTCGGCGGTCAGTCAGGAAAGCGTTACAGAGCACGCATTTGCATTGGGAGCGGCTTATTACATTTTAAAACCTTTTGATACACGTGTTATCATAGCGCGCGTCAAGTCAGTAGGAATGACGGGAGAGAAAGGTGATAAAGTAGTTACTACGGTTTTCGAAAATAGAAATCGTTTGCAAAATCATTCAATGGAGGCAGAAATAACACAGACAATTCATGAAATTGGTGTCCCGGCGCACATTAAAGGATATCAGTATTTGAGAGATGCTATTCTGATGTCGGTCAGTGATACGGAAATGCTTGGAGCGATCACCAAACGGTTATATCCGAATATTGCCAAAAAACATCAGACAACGCCAAGCCGCGTGGAGCGTGCGATCCGTCATGCGATCGAGGTGGCGTGGAGCCGTGGAAAAGTCGATACTATTGAGGAATTATTTGGTTACACGGTCAGCGACCGCAAAGGAAAACCAACGAATTCAGAATTTATTGCACTGCTTGCTGATAAGATTCGATTGGAATACAAGATGAACGCATAATTGATAAAAAATACTTTTCACCATCTTCGATTTAGTTTATAATAAAGGGAGTATGTGTCTGCTAAATATTAGCAAAATATCAGTGGATATGTACACATCAGTAATAGGACTGGTGGGGAGCAAATTAAATTGGGGAATCCGAAAGAAAAAGGAGGTATTCCATGAAAAATGTATTGTTTGTAGCATCAGAATGTGTACCATTTGTAAAAACAGGTGGGTTGGCAGATGTTGTGGGATCATTGCCAAAATACTTCGATAAGAATGAATTTGACGTGCGCGTTATGGTGCCAAAATACGCATGTATTCCAGAAGAATGGAAGAACAAAATGAATTATGTAACACATTTCTACATCGACCTGGCTTGGAGAAAACAGTATGTCGGTATTATGGAAATGGAATATGAAGGCGTAAAATTTTATTTTATTGATAATGAGTTTTATTTTGCCGGTTTTCAACCATATGGCAATATACATGAGGATATAGAAAAGTTTGCCTTTTTCTGCAAAGCATCTTTGTCCGCACTGCCGAGCTTAAATTTCCGTCCGGATATTATTCACTGCCATGACTGGCAGACAGGTCTGATTCCGGTATATCTGAAAGATATGTTTGCGGAAAATCCATTTTATCATGGCATTAAGACAATTATGACAATACATAACTTGAAATTCCAGGGAGTATGGGACTTGCAGAAAGTACAGGATATTACCGGATTGAAGTCATATTTCTTTACTTCTGACAAATTAGAGGCATTTGGGGATGCCAACTATTTGAAGGGCGGTATTGTATATGCAGATATTGTCACGACTGTGAGTGATTCCTATGCGGAAGAGATCAAGATGCCATTTTATGGTGAGCATTTGGATGGTCTAATGCGTGCCAGAAGTAATTCGTTGGTCGGTATTGTCAATGGACTGGATTACAACGAGTATGATCCGGAAAAAGATCCATACATATATCACAACTATAATGTTAAGAATTTTCGCAAAGAAAAGATCAAAAATAAACGTGGTCTGCAGCGAGAGCTCGGATTAGCGGAAGATGATAAGAAATTTATGATCGGTATTGTTTCTCGTTTGACAGATCAGAAAGGTTTTGATCTGATCGACTATGTGATCGAGGAGATCTGTGCAGAAGATACGCAGCTTGTTGTACTCGGTACCGGTGAGGAAAAATATGAGAATCTGTTCCGTCATTTTGAGTGGAAATATCATGATAGAGTATCTGCAAATATTTTCTATTCCAATGAACGTTCACACAAGATTTATGCAGCCTGTGATGCGTTTTTGATGCCATCTCTGTTTGAACCTTGTGGATTGAGTCAGTTGATGAGTCTTCGTTATGGAACCGTGCCGATCGTTCGTGAGACTGGTGGACTGCGTGATACTGTGCAGCCATACAATGAGTATGAAGGTACAGGAACCGGTTTTTCCTTTGCCAATTATAATGCGCATGAAATGTTAAATACCATTCGTTATGCTAAAGATGTGTATTTCAATCGCAAACGTGAATGGAACAAGATCATTGATCGTGGCATGGCAATGGACTTCTCCTGGAACTCATCTGCGCAGAAGTATGCAGATCTGTATAACAGAATGTAATACGAAGAGTCTTTCTGAAGCGACCAAAGTGGTCGCCAAGAAAGACTATGCTTCGCATAGCAAATTTGAGCTGATGCTCAAATTTGTGGCTGTATCGACTTTTATTATGTCTCATGGGAGGAACGTGAGTGTTGCGATTGGATAAATGGCTTGCCGAGATGACGACGGGGAGTCGTGCAGAAGTGAAGAGATGGATTCGTCAGGGGCGAGTCACGGTAAATGGAATGAAAGCACAGCGTCCGGAAATTAAGTTGGATCCGGACAGAGATCAAGTGACCTTAGACGGTGAGCGGATCATATACGAGCAGTTTTGTTATTATATGCTGAATAAACCTGCCGGTGTTGTTTCTGCAACAACAGATAGAGAGCATAAAACGGTAATAGATCTGTTACAGGAAGCTAATACACAAGATGTTTTTCCTGTGGGCAGGTTGGACATTGATACGGAAGGATTGCTGTTGCTGACGAATGATGGTGCCTTAGCACATGAGCTTCTTTCGCCGCGTAAGCATGTAGATAAAACATATTTTGTGCGGATCGCCGGTAATTTGTCCGATGCAGATGTGAAGCAGCTAGAGCAGGGAATGGATATCGGTGATGAGAAGCTGACGTTGCCGGCGAAAGTATCCTGTTTGGAGCAGTTCCCAGAGGAACAGGAGCAGACGGTTACGATAAAACTTCGTGAAGGCCGTTACCATCAGGTAAAGCGTATGTTTGCTAAAGTAGGGCATCCGGTATTGTACTTACAGAGAGTGAGCATGGGGACGATTACCTTGGATGACTCTCTGAAGACAGGAGAGTACCGGGAACTGACAGCTGATGAAATTGCAGCATTAAAGCGATGAGGACTATTATCCAAGTAAACAGAATAAGTATTTCATGATAAAAGCGCTGGAACCGGCCGTTGGTCGATCCTAGCGCTTTTTGCTTTGATAGAACATGCCACCTTGAATTTTGTCGATTGTTTTTATGGCACTAACCAATCCGCTGCCTCGTTGGTTTGTAGTTAGTGTATGAAGTTTGATTATATTATATAAATGCCTTGTCAAAAATATTTTCAATTCCTCACCCATTATATTTTGGGAAAATCATGGGAAAACTACAATAGAAAACTACAGTGGTGGATCGAAAAAGCTTGATAGAGCATGTAAAAAATTACTTGCTTTTTGAGGAAAATTGTGATAACATATACGGCAGTGAGTTTCTTAGGAAACCGCAGTGCTGAAATAGCTCAGTTGGTAGAGCACTTCACTCGTAATGAAGGGGTCGTCGGTTCGAGTCCGATTTTCAGCTTTACATAAATCCTTGAAAATTATATGTATTTTCAAGGATTTTTATATTATTCAAACTTCCCATACCGGAAGTAGTGTCCGAACCACATATTGCTTATTATGTCAGAATACTTGCGCATGATTTCTGCGCATAAT
>ERZ1026864.1340-NODE-1340-length-12575-cov-7.908466_pt1 | contig 12575 bp, 15 predicted proteins | sample MGYA00380162_ERZ1026864 | MGnify/ENA primary metagenome ERZ1026864 (study PRJEB33269, sample SAMEA4719798) | human gut metagenome | biome: human-associated habitat; feature: organic feature; material: feces | place: Cameroon | collected 2013-10 ... | reverse complement strand
ATATAAGTATATGCGAAAAAAACTTATTAAAAACACGAAAGGAGGGAAATAAAAATGTTTTTTGAGGAAGCTGTGGATATTAAATATAATAATTTCTTATTTATTGGAGAGGCTGGCAGTGGAAAAAGCGAGATTGCTTTAAATGTGGCGGTCTGTCTTAAAAAATATTCCGCAAAACAGGTACATTTTTTTGACCTGGATATGACAAAACCTCTTTTCCGTTCAAGAGATATAAAAGAACAGATAGAAGGGTTGGGGATCTTTTTTCATTACGAAGAACAGTTTATGGATGCTCCCACTTTAGCCGGAGGTGTGCGCAAATTTCTCATGGATCCGGAATGTATTACCGTGATCGATGTGGGAGGCGATTACATTGGAGCCAGATCACTTGGCGGTTTTGCGCCTGTGATCAATCAGGACCAGACCATGGTATGTTACGTGGTCAACAGCTACAGGCCATGGTCCAGGGATATTGGGCACATTGACCGTGTGTTAGGAGAGATCCTGGGAGTTTCCCATATTGAACTGGAGCGGATCCGGCTGATCAGTAATCCAAATCTGGGGCGACAGACAGAAGCATTGGATGTAGTTATGGGAAATGAAGCTGCTGTAAGGCAGATCACACCATACAGTAAGATCACACTGTTATGCACAGAGGAGAAACTGGTACCGGAAGTGAAAGAAAATACCAGCATACCGGTAATGCCGCTTCATTTGTATCTTACATATCCCTGGGAACAGGAAGCTGTATAAAAAAGATCAGGAGGAAAAGAAAATGGCTGAGATCAAAGTCATAGCAGAACGCTGCAAAAGCTGCGGCTACTGCATTAAGTTTTGCCCTAAAGGAGTGATCGGGGTAGGAACAAAAGTAAATTCGAAAGGCTATGAATATGTAGAACCAAAACATATGGAAGCCTGTGTAGGTTGCTGTATGTGCGCAAGAATGTGCCCGGATGGTGCTATTGAAGTTTACAGATAATGATCATTGGATTTAGGAGGAAATGAATATGTCCAGAGTATTTATGAAGGGATGCGAAGCAATTGCGGAAGCTGCTGTACGTGCAGGCTGTCGTTTTTTTGCAGGATATCCCATTACCCCTCAAAATGAAATTCCGGAGTATTTTGCAAGAAGGCTTCCGGAAGTAGGAGGAGAATTTGTTCAGGGTGAGTCAGAAGTTGCGTCTGTCAATATGGTTTACGGAGCTGCATCAGCAGGTGTACGTGCCATGACTTCTTCTTCCAGCCCTGGTATTGCCTTAAAAAGTGAAGGGATTTCCTACTGTGCATCAGCCCGAATTCCTATGGTGTATGCCAATATTTCAAGAGGCGGCCCTGGCGTAGGTTCTATCCAGCCGGCTCAGATGGATTATTTCCAGGCAACGAAGGCATCTGGAAACGGTGGTTTTGAAATGCTTGTTTTTGCGCCTTCTACTGTACAGGAAGCAGTAGATATGACCTATCATGCGTTTGATTATGCAGACCGTGACCGTAATCCGGTCCTGATCCTGGCAGATGGCGTCATCGGAACCATGATGGAGCCGGTGGAACTTCCGGAAATGAAAACAGATGAAGAGATCCGCAAAATAAAGGCTGCCAAACGCTCATGGGCCTGTGTAGGACATAAACTGGATTACGCAAACAGGGCCTGGATCGAACCTGGACACTGGAAGACCAGTGATATGCAGGCTGCGAATGAAGAGGCAGCAGCTTTATATGCATCCTGGGAAAAAGATGTCCAGTTTGAAAATTACTGTACAGAAGATGCAGAAATTGTGATCGCAGCTTATGGCATTTCTGCCAGAATTGCAAAGTCCGCTGTGGAATTACTTCGCAAAGAAGGAATTAAGGCCGGATTGATCCGTCCTATTACTGTTCATCCATTCCCATATAAGGCATTTGACCAGCTTTCTTATGGAAATATAAAGGCTGTTCTTGATGTGGAAATGTCCATTCCTGCCCAGTTTGTACAGGATGTAAAGGCTGCTGTAAAGGACCGCTGTCCTGTAGAAACCTGTTTATGTTCCGGTGGAAACATTATGAGCCGTGAAAAGATTATGGAAGCAGTAAGAGAAATTTGCAATAAATAGGGGAGGAATGAAAATGGAACAGATTTATGGAAGAACAAAAACCATTCAGGAAGACAAAGTCTCCGGTTTCTGCCCAGGCTGTATGCACAGTACAGTAATGAAACTGATCGGCGAAGTTTTAGAAGAGATGAACCTGGTAGATAAAGCAGCCTGCGTACTTGGAATTGGCTGCTGCGGTCTTCATATGGATTATATGGCTTATGATAATGTAACAGCACCTCATGGAAGAGCCTGTGCAGTAGCAACCGGTATTAAAAAAGCAAATCCAGACAGTCTTGTATTTACTTATCAGGGTGATGGTGATTTCGCTTCTATCGGACTGGCAGAATCTATGTCTGCAGCAAACAGAGGAGAAAATTTTACTGTAATATTCATTAATAATGGTATTTACGGTATGACTGGCGGACAAATGGCACCTACTACACTGATCGGCATGAAGGCAACTACAGCACCTGGAGGCAGAGATGCAAAAAAGCATGGTTACCCAATGCATATGTGCGAGATCTTAAACCAGCTGACTGCACCTGCTTATCTGGTACGCACCAGCTGCAATAATCCTGCAAATGTATTAAAGACCAAGCAGGCGATCAGAAAAGCATTCCAGAACCAATTAGACGGAAAAGGATTTTCTATGGTAGAGATTGTTACCAGCTGTCCTACTAACTGGGGACTGGATCCTTTAAAGGCACTGGATTACATTGAAGAAAAAATGCTTCCGGAATTTCCGCTGGGAGTTATCAGAGATAAAGAAGAGGAGGAAGCCTGATCATGGAAACAAATTTATGTGTAGCCGGTTTCGGCGGCCAGGGTGTTATGACACTGGGAAAATTCCTGGCTTCTGCAACCTGTGATTCAACAGATAAAAATGTAACATTTTTTCCTTCCTACGGAGCAGAACAAAGAGGAGGTACCGCAAACTGCTATGTGGTTATTTCCGATGAGCAGATTGGTGCGCCTTTAGGTGATGTGATGGATGATCTGATCATTATGAATGGCCCTTCCCTTAATAAATTCCTGGGAACTTTAAAACCAGGCGGCAGGCTGTTTATCAACAGTTCTATTGTAAAAGATGAAATCAGCCGTGAAGATGTTACCGTCATTAAAGCACCGGTAACAGAACTGGCACTGGAGCTGGGAAACGCAAAGGTTTTAAACGTAATTATGTTAGGGGTCTATGTAGGATATACCCAGGTCATCGATCCTTCGATTGTATGGGAGACCATTGAACATAAGCTGTCAAAGAAGCCAAAACTTCTTCCTTTAAATAAACAGGCATTTGAAAAAGGAATGGAGATCGGCAGACAGGCAAAAGAAGGAGAAACAAAATGAAAAACTTTGATGAACTGATCCACAAAGTAAAAACCGGTTCAAATGTGAAGCGGATGGCCGTGGCTGCAGCAGGTGAAAAACATACATTGGAAGCAGCGCTTCATGCCAGAAAAGAAGGAATTGTAAGGCCTTTGCTGGTAGGAGATAAGAAAAAGATCAAAGAGATCCTTGGAGAATTAGGAGAAACTGTGCCGGAAGAAGATATTTACCAGGCAGCAGACAACGAAGAAGCGGCATCAAAGGCAGTTGCTCTGGTAAGAGAAGGAAAAGCGGATTTCCTTATGAAAGGCTATTTGGATACAAAGGTCATTTTAAAAGCAGTGGTCAACAGGGAAATGGGTCTTGGAAAAGGCGGGCTGATGTCACATGTAGCTTTATTTGAAGTTCCGGGATACCACAAACTGATCGCCCCTGTTGACGGTGGAATGGTAACTTATCCTACATTGGAGCAGAAAAAAGGCATTATTGAAAATACAGTGGAAGTTTTTCATGCGTTAGGATATGAATGCCCGAAGGTAGGCGTCCTCACCTGTGTGGAGAAAGTGAACCCGAAAATGCCGGAAACACTGGATGCAGCAGAACTGGCACGGATGAACCAGGAAGGAGAGATCAAAGGCTGTATCGTAGAAGGCCCGATCTCTTATGACTGTGCAGTGGATGCAGATATTGCAAAACTAAAGGGATACGAAAGCCGTATTTCCGGCGATGTGGATATCCTCATCGTGCCCAATATCCATACAGGAAATGCAATAGGAAAGATCTATACCTGTACCTGCGGTGCTAGACTGGCTGGTTTCGTAGTAGGTGCTAAATGCCCTATTGTCCTTACTTCCAGAGGATCCAGCGCAGATGAGAAATATCTGTCTATTGTAGTTTCAGCAGCTGTATCCGGAAAAGGAGGATTATAAAATGAGCTATAAGATCCTTGCAGTAAATCCGGGATCTACTTCTACGAAAATTGCAGTGTATGAAGATGAAAAAGAACTTTTTTCTGAAACAGTGGTACACAGCGATGAAGAACTGAAGAAGTACAACCGGGTAACAGATGAGTTTGACATGAGGAAAGCCAATATTCTTCAGGTACTGGAAAAACATGGTGTAAAGACCTGTGACCTGTCAGCTGTTGTAGGACGGGGCGGACAGATTACCGGGATCCACGCAGGCGGTTACCTGGTAACAGAAGATATGAAAAAGCGTCTTACAGACAGGGGAACCATTGAACATGCATCCAATCTGGGAGCATTGATCGCCGATGCCATTGCAAGCCCTCTTGGAATTCCTTCCTATATATACGATGCAGTTGGTGCAGACGAAATGAAGGAAGTTGCCCGGATCACCGGCTTTCCGGAGATTGTGAGGAAAAGTTTCTGCCATGTGCTTAACTCGAAAGCCATGTGCCGGAAAGCAGCAAAGCAGATGGGTAAAACATATGAGGAGCTGAATTTCATCGTAGCCCATCTTGGAGGCGGAATTTCCATCAGTGCCCATGAAAAGGGTCGTATCATTGATGTGATCAGTGCAGACGGAGGGCCTTTTTCACCAGAACGTTCCGGAAGCGCGCCTTTAAACAATATTGTGGATATGTGTTATGGTGGCGCATACAGCTACCGGGAAATGAAGAAGAAATTAGCCGGTCAGGGCGGATTAAAGGCGTATCTCGGGATTTCTGACTGTCGTGAAATTGAAAAGCGGATTGCCCAGGGAGATGAACAGGCAAAAATACTTTATGAAGCCCAGGCATACCAGATCGCAAAAGGAGTAGGTGAGCTTTCTCCTGTGTTAAAAGGAAAGATCGATGGCATCATTCTGACCGGTGGAGTGGCATATTCTTCTATGCTTACAGACTGGATCACAGATTATATTGGATTTATTGCCACGGTCATGGTTCTTCCGGGAGAAAATGAGCTGGAATCTCTTGCGGCCGGTGCTTTACGTATCCTGGAAGGAAAAGAGCAGGCAGAGGCTTACAAAGAAGCTTAAAGAAGGGAAAAAGTATGGCAGATACATTTTATGCAAAAGGAGCCGGAAATAACGGTTACATAAAAAATCTGGAAGTGTGTTCCGTTAATACAATGGATGGAACCTGTGGCTTATTCCAGATGGCTCTTTATAAGACAAAAGAAGGCAGATATTACATGTATGGGTGCTGTTTTGGCGGCACAAAAAACGGCGTTATGATCAATGAGGTAACAGATCCATACCATCCACGGTTTGTAAAACATTTTCCACTGGTAGATCCGGAGGAATATCCAACTACTACCTGCCCCAAAATTCAGATTGCCGATGATCTGATGATCGTTGCCATGAGCTGCGGAAGCGGCCCTGGGGCATTAGTAGATCAGTCAAAGTTAGAAAATATCAAATGTGAGGCAGGAATTCGTATTTACAGCCTGAAAAAGGATCCTGAAAATCCTGAATTTTTAGGATACTGGGACTGCGGATTGAAGCATGTAATGGGTGTTCACCGTTTTATGTACAATGGAGGAAGATATGTTCATTTATCCAGTGACTGTGTGGGATTTGAGGGATTGATCTACCGTATCATTGATATTGAAGACCCAACCCATCCGGTAGAAGTTGGCCGCTGGTGGAGACCGGATCAGTATGCAGACGGATATCCGGGACGTACTTTTGATCCAGGTGCTGCCCATGTTCCATCCTTCATGGATAAGGGATGGCTCCACGGACCGCCATTTGTAAGAGATGGAATTGCATACTGCGGATATGGCGGCGCAGGTCTGGTGATCCTGGATGTACATGATGTAACAAGACCGAAATGTCTGGGAGAATTAAAGTTAAGACCTGCATTTTCCAGTGAACTGGCAGGTGCAAGGACTCATACAGCCCTTCCGCTTCCGGGAAGAGATCTGGTAGTGGCACAGAATGAGGGAGAACGTTTCCAGTTCTTTACACCGGATAAGATCAAACATGCACAGGCTTTAAATAATATCCATATGATCGATGTCAGTGACCCAACAAGACCTACACTGATCGCAGAATTCCCGTATCCGGAAGTTCCAAAGGATTTTCCATATCCAAACTTTAATGTAGCAGGTCTTGGAGTAGCAGGTCCTTTTGGTCCTCACAATATCCATGAACCAATGAGCGGAAAGCCGTGGCTGGAACAGAGGGGTGACAGAGTTTATTGCTGCTATTTCCATGCAGGATTACGTGTATATGATGTATCAGATCCGTATTATATTAAGGAAATTGCCTACTTCATTCCTCCGAATCCAAATAAAAAGCCGGAAGAATCTTATTTCCCAGGCTTCCCGGGACCAAGACTGGCTGTTACAGAAGATGTGATCGTAGATGACAGGGGATATATCATCATTGATGCACTGGATGATGGATATTATATCCTGAAAATGAAAGAAGAAAGTAAATAAGATAACAGGAGAAAACAGTACCATGACAAAGATTTTAGGTATTTCTTTCGGAACTAAAAATGGAACCAATGACTCTGTATGTATTGAGGCGTTAAAAGGTGCGAAAGAGACAGGAGCAGAGATTGAATTTATCAGAATGTCCCAGATGGATATTAAACATTGTACCGGCTGCTGTGCCTGCGTAAAAACACTGCTGACAGGAAAAGGCAATATGTGTGTGTTAAAGGACGATTTTGATGCACTTCTTTCAAAAATGCTGGATGCAGATGGCATTATCATATCAGATCCTATTTTTGAGGAAGGGGCTTCCGGCCTCTTCCATACAATGATGGATCGTTTCGGACCAAGAATGGATCGTGGAAACAATATCATTGGCAGCAAGGTGGCAAAAGAGATCAGCGGAAAACAGCCAGATGAGCGTATTTTAAAGGACAAAGTAATTTCCTATATGGCAGTCGGCGGCTCCGACTGGGGAACCAGAGTCCAGTGCGAACATGCGATGCATGCTTTAACTCCTATGTGGAAAGTCATTGATAATGCATGGTTCCCATGGGCGAAAGAGCTGATTATGGATGATAAGCGTCTGGAACAGGTAAGACAGATCGGTAAGAACATTGTAAAAGCAGCAGAAGATGTAGAGAATGCACAGTATCAGGGAGAAGAAGGCTTATGTCCTCATTGCCATAACCGTCTGTTCTATATGAATCCTGACTCCACAGAAGCAATCTGTGCCCTTTGCGGTATGGTGGGAAAAGTAGAGATCCAGGATGGAAAGAGCCGTTTTGTATTCCCTGAAGAGCAGTTGGGACATGCCCATGATACCGTTTCTGGAAAATTCATTCATGGAGATGATATTCAGAGAATGGAAGGCCATTATGCAGAAGTAAGAAAGACAGATGCTTTTAAGATCCGTAAAAAAGAGCATACACAGTTTGTAGAAGAACTGCTGGCTTAATTGTATGAAAGAAAAAAAGAAAAAAGTTCTGGCCCTGGCGGCAGGGATTGCCCTGCTGCCTCCTGTATGGGCTGTGGCCGCAGGATATATAGGAATCACTACAGGAGCGGTGGCCCTGATCTGCGCCGGACTGTATACAAGCAGCGGACAGGGGAAAGAAGGAGCTTTTCGGATCATGATGGGCTTTTTGTGCGGTGATGTATGGGCAGTGCTGGCATTAAAAACAATGGGAATTCTTCCTTTTCATGCAAACGCAGCATTGTTTATAACATTGGCATTTTTTGGAGCAGCGGCTGTCATGATCAGTTTTTCTTTTGAAAAGTGGATCTTCCTACCTGCCTGGCTGTGCGGCTGGGCCATTGGGCTTACAATTATGGATCAGGAACTTCTGTATACAAAACCTACACTTCCTGTTCAGATCGCTGTAGCCATGATTGCTGGTGTCTGGTACGTGGGAGTAGGAGTGGATCATTTTTGCCTGTGTTTAACAACACAGGGAAAACAGAAAGAAGAACGAAAAGAAGAGGAATAAAAAATGGCAGTTGAATTTGATCCAATGAGAAGTTTTATTTATGTGGATGTAGTAAATGAAGAGTATCGCCATAAACTCCATCACTGGCTGTATTATCATCACATTCCGGAGAGTATGGCACAGTTTCAGCCTTATTGTACAAAATATGCATTTTATAATGCTCTGCCAACTCCGGAAGATGGTGAAAAGTTTGGTACTGTAAGAATGCAGCTGACAGAACATCACTGGCTGGTAAATATTATGGATCCGGCATTGAAAGTAAAAGCATTTCAGGAGTATACTCCGATTGAAGTATTAAAATGGCAGGGAACGGTTCCGGAAACAGTGTCGGATGTCATGCTTACAGGAGATGAAGGCCGTTCTACCGGTGGAAAAAATGGATGTCCTCCTTTTGTTTTTGCATTCTGCCCTATGTGGTGGGAAGAAGATATAAAAGGGACAGACCGCATGATGGAAGACGGCCCAAATTACCGGTGGAATTTTGCAATTTCCTATCCGGAAGGTGTTTCCATGGAAGAGGGAGATAAGTGGCTTCACGAAGAAGTTTTTCCTCATTTTGCCAAAAATCCATGCTGTACCCGTATCCTTACCAGCAAAGTACGCCAGAATATAAACAATTGTCCTATGCAGCGTATTGTTGAAATGTGGTTTAGCGGTCCCGCTGCATGGCACAAGATGGCAGTGGACTCAGCACAGGAGATTAAAAAACCTTACTGGGCAAAGGACGGGGACAAGTTCCCATATTTAAAAGCAGGATTTGAGATCCGGGGAATTTTTATTACAGATGATGCCACCTGTGATGCATATGGACAGTACCGTGGATTTATTCCAAGAAGATAAATTAGACTACAGGACAGAGAGGAAAAAATATGCCATATGGTGTGATTGTTGACTGCGGCAGCGTACTTTTAGGTGGACTTGCAGGAGCATTTTTGAAAGAACATTTCCCGGAACGTGTAAAAACTTCTCTTCCCAATATATTTGGCCTTTCTGCCATCGCAATGGGGATTGTTCTAACTGTGAAATTAAACAGTCTTTCGGCGGTTGTGCTGGCACTGATCCTGGGGACAGTGGCAGGAGAACTGCTTCGCTTAGAAGATGGACTTCAAAAAGGATTAAGATGTCTGGAACATCATATTCCATCTGATCTGGATCAGAAACAGATCGATGTGCTGATCAGCATGATCGTATTATTCTGCTTTAGCGGAACCGGAATTTTTGGTGCCATGAATTCAGCTATGACAGGAGATCATACCGTTCTTTATGCGAAAGCAATCATGGACTTTTTTACTGCTCTTATTTTTGGAACAACCTCAGGTTTTCTTGTGGGACTGATTGCAATTCCGCAATTTGCGGTGCAGATGATCCTGTATAGCGCATCCTCCTATATCCTGCCCTTTGTAAGTGATGTGATGTTGAATAATTTTAAAGCTTGCGGCGGTATGCTTACTCTGGCAGTTGGCCTTAAAATAGCCGATATCAAATATATGAAAGTATTGAATTTGGTCCCGGCTTTGATTTTAATTTTTCCATTTTCCATTTTGTTATAAAACTTAAGATAAGTGAATGAATGAAAAGACATCGTTACTGCAAGACGGTGTCTTTTTATATACGCAGATTATTATATAGACATAAAATCCCATTAACCAATTGACAAAGTAGGAAATAAAAGGTATGATTGGCACAAAAGAAAAACAGGCAGATCAGACAAAATCTGTGGAAAGGAGCTTGCTTTATGACAAAATCCCAGATCCGAAAATACGCTTTTATGAAATCCCTTCCCATTATGTGCAGTTATATTTTTGTAAGTATGGCATATGGGATCATGATGGAGAATGCGGGGTTTAAGTGGTATTACTCCCTGCTGGTGAGTCTGACTGTGTATACAGGTGCTTTTCAGTTTGTACTGATCACATTTTTAAGCAGCGGAGCTTCTATTATAACGGTAGCGTTAACAGCTCTTTTTATGAACAGCCGCCAAAGCTTTTACAGCCTGACGTTCTTAGAAGATTTTAAGAAAATGGGAAAACGGATGTTTTATATGATCCATACCATGACAGATGAAACGTATGCTGTAAACTGTACATTGGAGCTGCCTCAGAAAGAAAAAGAAGATACCATGTTTCTGGTAGCATTTTTTAGCCGCTGTTACTGGATGTTTGGAGCAGTAGTGGGAGGCGTTTTAGGGCAGTTGCTTCCATGGGATATGGAAGGCATTGATTTTTGTATGACAGCATTGTTTGTGATCATATTTATCGATCAGTGGGAAAAAGCTCAAAAACATACACCAGCCCTTACAGGACTTGGGATAGGCATTATCTGCCTGATCCTGTTTGGCCCATCTGGTTTTATGCTTCCGGCATTGTTACTTACATCGGGGCTGTTAGTGATGTTTCAGAAAAGAGAGGAGAGAAGGAAAGAATGAGTACAGAAAGAATTTTATTGATGATCGCAGTTTCTGCCTTTTGTACTTTTTTCTTAAGGGCACTTCCTTTTCTGGCTTTTGGAGGAGAGCAGAAAATGCCGCTTTGGCTGGACCGTCTTGGAAAAACGCTTCCATCGGCAATTATGGCAGTACTTATTGTGTATTGCCTGAAAAATGTGGGAAGTGATGTGATCCATGTTGGGATCCCGCAGCTGGTAGCAGTAGCCATTGTGGCAGCTACTTATAAGTGGAAGCATAATACTCTTGTGAGTATAGCGGTAGGAACAGCCGGATATATGATCCTTCTTCGAGTGGCAGCTATGTTGTAAGATTCATGCATCTGGCGGAACAGAGAATGTATACATATTGGAAAAACATATAGAAAGAGCATATAAAAAAGCGGTGCAGGAAGCATATCCAAATGATATGTATCCATGCATCGCTTTTTGCTTTTTATGATCTTCCTTCCACCTACAGGAAGAAAATTTTTCGTATTTAATTTAATTCCTCTTGGAAGTGATCAACTCTCCGGAAGTGTTTCCATGACAGATCGGCTTCCATTCTACTTTCTTAACCAGTGCAACTGCAGAGATCGGGATGTAAGTGAACATGAAGATCGGGAATGTAAATGTATAAAGGATCTTCTTTAATGCAGACAGCTGCACCTGTTTCCACTCACTGATCATGGTGATGGCACCATAAACCAGCAGACTTAAGTAGAACATAACAATGGTCCTTGTAAGGAAGGAAATATTCTCAGCTGCGATCATTCTTGCTATGTAGCCAGGTTCTGTCATATAGGAAAATGCCATGCCCAGGTTAATAAGGATAGCGGCAAGAGTAAAGAACATACCAGGTGCTACGGTCATGAAAATATCATAGCAGGAAAATGATTTTCTTCCGCCCTGGAAAAATCCCTTGATCAGTCTCCAGCTGTAATGCCAATCAACCTGATAAAATCCTTTGGACCAACGCAGTCTCTGGGTCCAGGACTGACCAAATTTTAAAGGCTGCTCATCGTAGATCACAGCCTTATCACAGTAGCCGATGACCTTGCCTTCAATGGCACAGTTAACGGAAAATTCAATATCCTCTGTAAGAAGATGGAATGGCCAGCCGCCGTTTTCGCGGATCACTTCACCGGATACCAGAAAGCCGGTTCCGGAAATAGCACAGTTGGTTCCCAGAAGCATTCTTGGGAAGTTTAAGAAACGGGCCTCCCGCAGGAACCATAAGCCGTAACCAGCTGAGATCCAGTTGGCACCGAAGTTCTTGGAATTACGGTAGCTTGTAAGAGCAGCAAAATGTCCGCTGTCAAAGGTGGCATTCATTTCTTTGACAAAATCAGGATCTACATAATTATCTGCATCAAATACAAAGTAGCCGTCATATACATCTTTACCGGAGGCAGAAAGACATTTGAACAGATAGTCAAGGGCATAACCTTTGCCCACCTGCTGATGGTTGTAACGGCGGTACACCCTTGCTCCTGCCTGTGCAGCAACCTGCGCGGTATTATCTGTGCAGTTATCTGCGATCACATAAATGTCAAGAAGGTCAGATGGATAATTCTGAGCCTTTAAACTGGCAATCAGACCACCGATGACATTTGCTTCATTTCTTGCAGAAATAACAGCAGCGTAACGGTGAAACTGATGGGAACCGGTTTTATTTTTCCTGTGTTTCATAAGAAGCCCCAGGAGCAGATAACCGATCTGATAAAAATAAAAGACTACAAATACAGTTGCGATCACAAAATTAAAATAATGGATCATCTGAAGCGTTTTCATAATATACCTCTTTTAATACTTGAAATATTTGACAAATTAATAATATTTCTGATTTTAGCGTGATCTTT
>ERZ1026864.1338-NODE-1338-length-12578-cov-3.009343_pt1 | contig 12578 bp, 6 predicted proteins | sample MGYA00380162_ERZ1026864 | MGnify/ENA primary metagenome ERZ1026864 (study PRJEB33269, sample SAMEA4719798) | human gut metagenome | biome: human-associated habitat; feature: organic feature; material: feces | place: Cameroon | collected 2013-10 ... | reverse complement strand
ACCTCAAGACCTGCAAGACCGACAGAAAGGGGGAGACTTCGTACTCGCTGCAGGCGGCGGAAGTTCTGTAGATACAGCAAAATCCATCGCACTTGGTATTCCTTACGATGGAGATGTATGGGATTTCTTTGATGGATCAGCAACACCGGAAACAGCAGTTCCGGTTGGCGCTATCACAACTCTTCCGGCAAGTGGATCTGAGACATCCAATGCAGCTATCGTTTCTAACGGACTAATGAAATTAGGATTCGAAGATGACATGATCATTCCGAAATTTGCGATCATGAACCCAAAATATACCATGGGACTTCCAGCATACCAGACATCCTGCGGATGTGCTGATATCCTCTCCCACCTGTTAGAGAGATATTTCTCTGATGTTGCTCACACCGATACAACTGACTACATGATCGAAGGTGCTGTTCAGGCAGCAATGATCAATGCCAAACGTCTGATGAAAGATCCTGCAAACTATGATGCCCGTGCCGAGATCCAGTGGCTTGCATCTGTTGCTCACAACGGAATTCTGGATACAGGACGTGCCGCTGACTGGGGTTCACACAGAATCGAGCACGAGCTCAGCGCCCAGTATGGTATTACACACGGCGAAGGAATGGCAGTAATTCTCATAGCATGGTGCAAATACATGGCTGAAGTTAAGCCTTACAAACTTGCCCAGCTTGCTGTTCGTGTTTTCAATGCTGATCCATACAACTACACCGAAAAAGAACTTGCTTACATCTTAGCCGATAAGTTAAAAGAATTCTTCCAGTCACTGAATCTTCGTACTTCCCTCACAGAGATGGAAATCGACGATGCACACTTCGAAGAAATGGCTAACAGAGCTACACACAATGACACCGCTCCGGTAGGACATTACGTACCGCTGCATGTGAAAGAGTTTGTTGAGATTCTGAAGCTTGCGATTTAAATTAAAAAGGGGACGGGGATTTTCTAAAAAATCCCCGTCCCCTTTTTAATTTGCACCTGGCACTTTCTAAAAATGCCCCGTCCCCTCTTTATTTTCCACATGGTTTCCACAGATTATCCCCCGTTTTTCCACGAAGTTATCCACATTATTGGGATAACTTGTAAATTTCGTACATATCTTCCTCGTGTAATACTTTTGCAGATCCCTGGCTTCCGCCACATGCTGCGGCACATCTTTTTGCCATTTCTCGCATCTGAGCATCTGTAGGCTTGATTCCAAGTTCTTGCATATTTGTCGGCATATTGATCTCACGGTAAAATGATTCCATTGCCTGGATTCCTTTTTCAGCGATCTCTTCGTCTGTACCTTCTCCGGCCACGCCCATTACGTTTCTTGCATAGCGTTCGAATCTTGGAAGCGCGTCTTTGCATACATATCTTGCCCAGCTTGACCAGATTGCTGCAAGACCGGCGCCGTGTGTCACATCAAACATTCCGCCCATCTCATGTTCCAGCATATGGGTTGCAAAATCTCCACCATCATTGCCACAACCGGTCAGATTGTTATGTGCTAGTGAACCGGCCCACATTACTTCTGCTCTCGCTTCGTAATTTTCCGGGTCCGTATGCAAGATCTTTGCATATGTCATGACGGTGCGCAGTAAGCCCTCCGCGATAGCGTCTGTCAGCTCCATATTTCCGCCATTTGTAAAATAACGCTCCATGGTATGCATCATGATATCTGCGCAGCCACACTCTGTTTGATAGTCCGGCAGGGACATGGTAAGCTCTGGATTCATAATTGCAAACTTCGGGCGACTGATATCATCGTCATAAGCCCTCTTATCCTTCGTATCTGCCTTTGTAATAACGCAGCTGTTACTTGTCTCGCTTCCTGCTGCCGCAATCGTTAAAACGGACGCTACAGGCAAGAATTTCTTTGCTGTTCTTGTATGTGCAAATAAGGTCCACACATCTTCTTCCGGCTCCGCCAGTCCATAGGAAATCGCTTTCACGGTATCTATGACAGATCCTCCACCGACTGCCAGTACAAAATCCGCTTCCATTTTCTTGCCGAGCTCGATTCCTTCATATACTTTTGACAAATGTGGATTCGGCACAACACCACCAAGCAGCTCATATGTAATTCCTTCTGTCTTTACAGATTCCGTAACCGCATCCATCACCCCATTTTTCAACACCCGGTCACTTCCATACACGATCAGAAGCTTTGTTCCGCCATATTTCTTCACGTATGCGCCTGTCTGTGCATGTGTCCCCTTTCCGAATACAACTTCCGTCGGTGAATAATAATTGAAATTATTAGCCATTTTTCTCCTCCTGTTCTTTAGCAAGCTCTTTCCTGTTCTTTCTTATGTAAGCTTTCTTGCTTGTTTTTCAGCTTACCTTCTATATCTGCAGTTTCTCTCTGCAAGTATTGTATACTGTTATTTTAACTCACTAAGGCTAATATAGGCAAAGAATTTTTCTTTTATCTTCTTCTGCTTTCCAATACCCATTTGAGGATACTCTTACTTGCTTTTACATATCCTTTCTGCCCTCTATTAATCATCCAGGGATACGGCAGATCGATGGGCGATATCCCTTACATCTCTTTTAGCTTATTGGGGATACTCTCCCGTATCTCCTTCTGGCTTACCGGCTCACTTAGGGATATTTCACTATATCCACTCTTCTCCAACACTCTCTATCAGGGATATCAAGCTGCCTCCATCACCATAATTTGCCGAATTATTACTGACATCTTCCTTCGGATGCTATAATCAAAAAAAGCGCTGCTCTGCAGCGGATCTCCCGCCACAAAAACAACGCCTCTTTTTTCACTTTACTCACTCAGACATGTCTACTTACAATTTAATCATTTCTCATCTGAGCAGTTTTTCTTTGATCCAGTCTCTCTGCCTAATCTGCGTCAGAACTGTCAGCTTCCTCTCCATCCGCTTCTTCTGTGTCCAGAGAATCATCTGCATACAGGTCAGACAACTGATCTTCCAGATCTTTCTGTTCGCTTTTTAAATTATGGCGTCTTACCGCCCACACGATCACTACTACAAGCAGAATGATCAGTGCCAGGAGGTCGAGCCAGTCAAAGCCGAGCTTTGTATGTTCGATAATATATCTCATCTGCTTACCTCCTTTTTATACTTTGGCAGTTCCATTTGCCTGAACTGCTTCTCCTGCCTGTACAGTTTCACCTGCTGCCATTTCCGGCTGGTTTTCTGCCATCTCTTCGCGGATTTCCTGGATCTTCTGATCCAGGTCATCCTCAAAGTCATTTAATCGTTTCTTCTGATTCCGGTGATGTACCAGGATCATGACAACCAGTATAACTGCAACGATCAGTGCCGGTATATCCCAGGAATGTATTCCTAAGTTATGCACAAATTCATAATAACGCATATGTTTTACCTCCTTTTCCTGCTACATTTTCTACTGTTGCTTCTGCTCTTTCGTCGTTGGAAGTCCTCTCTTTGCAAGTTCGGTATCAAGTTCCTCTCTCACTTCGAATAACTTCTTCTGACGTTTCTTCAGGTTATGTGTAAAGAATCCATACAGGATTGCTGTTAACAACATAATCAGGAAATGGAGTACACAACACTTATGGTCATCCAATTTCTGGTTTCCAAGTGGTACATTGTTATCGCCTGCATTTACTAACTCACGAACCTTCGCGCCTGTTTCCTGTACTGCTCTTGCGATTCTTGAAGGTACGTTTCTTACAGAAGTTACAACTCTCTGAACAACATTTCTGTTCTGTGGTGTCGGGTTTGTCGGCGTATTCTGCGTATTCGGTTTTACCGGTGCCGCTGTAATTGTCAGCTTACCTTCTACCTTCTTAATGTTGTAGTTTGCTGCTTTTGTTCCATTCTTCAATGTGTAAGTAAATGTATTCTTGCTGGTTCCGGTATTGGTCCGTGTTCCGGTTACATCGTATGTAGCTCCTTCACCCTTCGCAAATCCTTCTCCGCTTACAGTTACTTTCTTGCTTGTCAGTGCGTTTCCGTCGTATTGCTTGCTTGCATTAGCACTTGTCATTGTTACGTTTTTCAATTGTCAGTGTACCATCGATGATCACGAAAGTTACCTTATCAAAGTTAGCATTTGTATTTTCGAAATCAGCTGCTTTTACATTCATGTTGTATGTTCCAGCGTCTGTTCCTGTAACTTCTGCTTTGCCGTTAAATGTAAAGTCTTTCGCTGTATACAGCTTATTGCTGATAGCTGTTACTTCGTAGCCTGTTACTTTGTGCTTGCGTCCGTCATACTTATTTCTTCCTCTGTTTTCAGTAATTGTTACAACAACTTCGTTTTCATCAGCTGTTACTGTTAACTTACCGTATACAACTTCGATCGTGTAGTTATCTGCGTTAGTTCCGTCTTTCAACGCATATTCAAATACGTTGTCGCTTGTACCTGCATCTAACTGGCTTCCGGTTACAGTAAATTCTGCACCTTCGCCCTCAGCGAATTCATCTCCGCCTACTTTCACTTCGTCGTTTGTTAACGCTTTTCCATCATATGCTTTGCTGTCGCTTTCAGATGTTAATGTTACATTTCTCTTCGCAATGTTCAGTTCACCGTTTGTAACTACAAATTTAACATTTGCAAAGTTATTGCTGTTATTTGTGAAGTTGTCTGATGTCATATCCATTCTATATGTTCCAGCGTCTGTTCCTGTAACTTCTGCTTCACCATTAAATGTGAAATCATCTTCTGTGTACAGCTTGTTGTTGATGTCTACTTTGTAACCTTTTGCTGTATGATCTTTACCATCGTATTTTGCGTCTGCAACATTTCCGGTAATTGTTACAACTACTTCGTCTGTTACAGGTGTAACTTTTAAGGTTCCTTCTGCTGTCTCGATTACGTAGTTATCTGTCTTCGTACCTTCATTCAGTTTATATGTAAATGTGTTTTTGCTCTCACCTACATTTGTCTGAGTTCCGGTTACATCATAGGTTGCTCCTTCACCTTTGGCGAATCCTTCTCCACCTACAGTTACTTTGTCATTTGTAAGTGCTTTTCCGTCATATACATTCTCGTCGTCTGCACTTGTTAATGTGACATTTCTCTTTTCGATGATCAGCTGGCCATCTTCTACTACGAATTTAACCTTGCTGAAGTTCTTGCTAGTATTTTCGAAATCAGTTGCCTTTACATCCATATCATATGTTCCGGCATCTGTTCCGCTTACTTTTGCATTTCCGTTGAACTTAATATCAGCTTCTTTATAAAGATTATTGCTGATATTTGTTACTTTGTAACCTTCAACAGTTTTTTCTGTACCATCGTATTTCTCTTTGCCACTGTTTTCTTTTACATTTACTACTACTTCATCTGTAACAGGTGTTACCTTTAAGGTTCCTTCTGCTGTCTCGATTACGTAGTTAGAAACTTTTGTACCTTCATTTAATTTGTAAGTAAATGTGTTTGCTTTTTCGCCTACGTTTGTGATTGTTCCGGTTACATCATATGTTGCACCTTCACCTTTGGCGAATCCTTCTCCACCTACAGTTACTGTATCATTAGTAAGTGCTTTGCCATTGTATACCTGAGAAGCATCTGCACTTGTTAATGTTACGCTACGTTTCTGAATTTCCAGTGTTCCGTCTACGATTACAAATGTTACCTTATCGAAATTTTCGTTTGTATTTGCAAAATCTTCTGGTTTTAATTTCATATCGTATGTTCCGGCATCTGTTGCTTCAACCTTAGCGTTTCCACTGAATGTGAAGTCTTTTTCTTTGTAGAGCTTGTTGCTGATATTTGTTACTTTGTATCCTGTTACGTTCTTAGCTGTTCCGTCGTATTTTTCAACTCCACTGTTTTCAGTGATCGTTACAACAACTTCTTTCTTATCAGCTGTGATTGATAACTTACCGAAAGCAACTTCAATGTTGTAGTTGTCTGCATTTGTGTTGTCATTCAGTTTATAAGTAAATGCATTATCAACTGAGCCCTTGTTTGTGATTGTTCCGGTTACATCATATGTTGCACCTTCACCTTTGGCGAATTTATCTCCACCTACTGTCACTTCGTCATTTGTAAGTGCTTCGCCATCGTATACTTTGCTGTCTGTAGCACTTGTTAATTTTACGTTACGTTTCTCGATCACGAGCTGACCGTCTTCTACTTCAAATACTACGTTAGAGAAGTTCTTGCTGATGTTTTTGAAATCAGATGCTGCCAGGCCCATTGCATAGGTGTTGGCATTTGTCTCTTCTACTTTATCAGTTCCTTTGAAGTTGATATCAGATTCTTTGTATAAATCATTGTCGATTGTTACATCGTATCCTTCAACCTTCTTCTTGTCTCCGTCATACTTGAATGTTCCAGCGTGACCTTTGATCTTAACTGTTACTTTGTCAGTTACAGGTGTAACTTTTAATGTTCCTTCTGTCTTCTCAATATCGTAGTTGTCAGCATTTGTGCCTTTATTTAACTTGTAAGTAAATGCATTTGCCTTTTCGCCTACGTCTGTGATTGTTCCGGTTACATCGTATGTTGCACCTTCACCGTCTGCGAAATCATCTCCGCCTACTGTTACTTTGCCATTTGTAAGTGCTGTTCCGTCGTATACTTTCTCGTCGTTTGCACTTGTTAATGTGACGTTACGTTTGTTAATTACAAGCTGTCCGTTTTCTACTACGAATTTAACCTTGCTGAAGTTGTTGCTGATGTTTTCGAAATCGGATGCTTTCACTTCCATGTCGTATGTTCCGGCGTCTGTTCCGTTTACCTCAGCTTTACCGTTGAATCGGAAATCATCTGCTGTATAAAGGTCATTGCTGATGCTCTTAACCTTGTATCCATCTACAGATTTTTCTTCTCCATCGTAAGTTACTTCTTTGCTGTTTTCTGTTACTGTTACAACTACTTCGCTTGTAACCGGTGTTACTTCAAGAGTACCTTTCTCAGTCTTAATATCGTAGTTAGCAACTTTTGTACCTTCATTCAATGTGTAAGTAAATTCATTATCGCTCTTACCTACATTTGTCTGGCTTCCGGTTACATCGTATGTAGCACCTTCACCGTCTGCGAATCCATCACCTGTTACGCTTACAGTTCCACTTACAAGTTTGTTTCCGTCATACTCTTTTGATGCAGAAGCACTCTTCAGTGTTACGTTACGTTTTGTGATCTCTAATTTACCATCTGTTACAACAAATGTAACTTTGCTAAAGTTCTTATTTGTGTTCTTGAAGTCAGCTGCTTTCAGGTTCATTGCATATGTTCCGGCATCTGTTCCCTTCACTTCTTTGTTTCCGCTGAATGTAAAGTCACTTGCCTTGTACAGCTCATTGCTGATGTTCTCAACTGTGTATCCTTCCACAGTCTTCTCAGTTCCATCATACTGTACTGTCTTAGCATTACCTTTGATTGTTACTGTTACTTCTTCTGCTGATGCAGTTACAACAAGTTTTCCAAAGGATTTTGTAATGTTGTAGTTTTCTTTCTTTGTCTTTCAGTTTGTAAGTGAATTCGTTGTCGCTTTCACCTACTTCTGTCTGGCTTCCGGTTACAGTAAATTCTGCACCTTCTTTGTCTGCGAAACCATCTCCGCCTACTGTTACTTTATCATTTGTAAGTGCTTTTCCGTTATATACTTTGCTGTCAGATGCACTTGTTAATTTTACATTTCTCTTCGCAATGATCAGCTTGTTATCTTCTACTTCGAATGTAACATTTGTGAAGTTCTTGCTGATGTTTTTGAAATCAGATGCGTTTACATTCATGTTGTACTCGCCAGCATCTGTTCCTTTCGCTTCTGCTTTTCCGCTGAACGTAAAGTCGTTTGCTGTGTACAGTGTATTGCTGATGTTCTTTACTTCGTAACCTGTCACTTTATGTGCAGCTCCATCGTATGTCACTTTGTCACTGTTTTCTTCAATTGTAACTGTTACTTTGTCAGTTACCGGTGTTACTTCTAACTCGCCATTCTTTGTATCGATTGTGTAGTTAGCAGCTTTTGTACCTTCATTCAATGTGTAAGTAAATTCGTTATCACTCTTACCTACATTTGTCTGAGTTCCGGTTACTTTGTATGTTGCACCTTCATTTTCTGCGAAACCATCTTCGCCTACTGTTACTTTGCCATTTGTAAGTGCTGTTCCGTCGTATACTTTCTTGTCGTTTGCACTTGTTAATGTTACTTTACGTTAGATCGTCGGCTGCGTCAGATGTGTATAAGAGACAGCTACATCGCTGAAGTTGTTGCTGATGTTCTTGAAGTCAGATGCTTTCACTTCCATGTTATAAGTTCCAGCGTCTGTTCCTTTCGCTTCTGCTTTTCCGCTGAACGTAAAGTCGTTTGCTGTGTACAGTGTGTTGCTGATGCTCTTAACTGTGTAACCTGTCACTTCGTGTGGAGCTCCATCGTATTTCACTGTACCGCTGTTTTCTTTAATTGTAACTGTTACTTTGTCAGTTATCGGTGTTACTTCTAACTCACCATTGTGTGTTTCAATTGTGTAGTTATCTTTATCTGTTCCCTTATTCAGGTCGTAAGTAAATTCGTTTGCACTCTTACCTACATTTGTCTGGCTTCCGGTTACATCATATGTAGCACCTTCACCTTCAATAAAGCCATCGCCTGTCTCAGTTACAGTTTTGTTTTCCAGTGCCTTTCCATCGTAGATTTTACTCTGGCTTGCACTTGTCATAACAACCGTACGTTTTTCGATGGTTAATTTTCCATCTACAATATTGAATTTAACATCTTTGAAGTTTTCATTTGTGTTTGTGAAATCTTCTGGTTTCAATTCCATGTTGTAGGTTCCAGCATTTGTTCCCTTCACTTCGTCATTTCCGTTGAATGTGAAGTCTGTTTTTTTGTAAAGTGAATTGCTTATACTTGTAACATCGTAGCCTTCTACTGTATGTTCTTTACCGTTATACTTAACAGTATTGCTCTTTTCTGTAATTGTAACTACTACCTGATTTTCATCTTTTGTTACAGTCAGCTTTCCAGATACTGGTGTGATGTTGTAGTTATCTTTCTTTGTACCGTCGTTCAGTGTGTAAGTAAATGTATTATCACTTGTTCCTACATTTGTCTGGCTTCCGGTTACGTTGTATGTAGCGCCTTCACCTTCTGCGAATCCATCACCACTTACAGTTACTGTACTATCTGTTAACGGTTTACCGTCATATGCTTTTGACTTACTTGCACTTGTTAATGTTACATTACGCGGTGCAATTGTAAGTGTACCATCTTCGATCACGAATGAAACATTGCTGAAGTTATTATTTGTGTTTGTGAAATCTTCAGGTTTCAGTTCCATGTTATAAGTTCCGGCATCTGTTCCCTTCACTTCTGCTTTTCCGTTGAATGAGAAATCGCCTTCCTTATAAAGTTTGTTACTGATTTTTGTTACTTCGTATCCTGTAACGGTCTTCTCTGTTCCGTCGTATTTTTCAACTCCACTGTTTTCTTTAATGTAAACAGTTACGAGTTTGTCAGATGGTGTTACTTTAAGAGTTCCATTTTCAACTTTAATATCGTAGTTTTCTGGAATCGTTCCATCCTTCAGTGCATACTCAAATGTATTCTTTGTTGTTCCTACATCTGTTCTGCTTGCGAACTCGCTGTATGTAGCACCGTCTTTTCCAACGAATCCGGTTGCTGTTACTTCTTCTTTTCTTAATGCATTTCCATCATACATCTTTGTAGCGGATGCAGATGTTAATGTTACCGGACGTTTGTTGATTGTAAGACTTCCGTCAGTTACTACGAATGTTACATTTGTAAAGTTTGCACTCTTGTTTGTGAACTGCTCTGGTTCAAGTCCCATCTGATAAGATGTCTTCGCATCTGTTCCTTCAGCTTTTGCAGTTCCTTTAAACTCAAAGTCATTTGTTGTATATTTGTCGTAAGCTTTTCCATCCTGCTGGATACTTACATCATATCCTGTAACTTCATGTTTGTTTCCATCATAAGTTACTGTATCAGTATGACCAGTAATCTTAACCTTTACTTCCTTTTCTACTGGATTAACTGTAAGAGTACCTTCTTTTGTAGTGATGTCATAGTTGTTAAGATCTGTTCCAGCCTTTGCTTCATATGCTGGCTTTGCAAAAGTATTCTTGCTTGATCCTGCATTTGTCTGAGAACCATTTACATGAGTAGTAACACCTTCGTCTCCAACAAAGCCTTCTGCTGTTACACTATCATTTGTTAATGGTGTTCCATCATATGTCTTACTATCTGATGCTGATGTTAATGTTACTGGACATTTTGTAATTGTCAGCTTCTCTGTTCCAGTTAATTCGCCAACCAAATCAGTGCTTGTTACGCGAACATTAACTGTCTTGCTATCAGATACATCTTTTGCAGTAATTTCTCTACGGTTCGTTGTCCAGCTTTTGTCTGCTTTCTGATATTCAACTGTAAGAGTTCCAACCTCATTCTCTTTTCCCTTCTTAGCAACAGCTGTTGCTTCTCCGGCTGCATGAGATTGACCATTATATACTTCTGTTACATCCTTTGTATTTAATGTAACGTAATCTTTAATATCTTTCTTTTCCCACTGTGCTGTAAGCGTTACATTTCCATTCGGCATTGTAAAGGTATCACCACTATTAATAGTAGTAGTACCACTCAGTCCTTCAACTTTCCAGCCTTTGAATTTGTAACCTGCACGTGTAGGCTGCTCTTTTACAACTACATCTGTATCTACATTATGTTTTTCTGTTGCGGTAGTTGAGTTATCGCTAAATTTACCACCGGCCAGATTGTACATAACCTGATATCCGGCAACATACTTCGCATAGTAATTAGCAGCACCTGTAACTTGAGCTGGGAAGCTTGGTGCAGGAGTTGTTAAACTCTGATCTGTATACCATCCAGAGAATGTGTAAGTTACGCCATTAACTGTCTTAGTTGTCGGGAAACTTTTATTTGTAACATCCGATGGTTTTGTTGTGGATCCATCTTTAACCAAGTAGTTCTTAGAACCTAACATTTCCCAGTTAGTTCCGTTCGCATCAAAAAGATAATATTTAATCAATGCTACTTTTTTACATTTAATGTTGACATTACAATCCAAATGCATATCTGGGGTTGTTCCATTATTTTTTGAAATCTTTGCCGGAACAAGTGAGATTTCTTCTACGTCATCTTCTGTAATAGCCACTCTCAGTTCCCTCTCGATTTTAGTCTTATATGCATCAAATATAAGTTGCCATGCATCATTACTTCTTGGAATTACATTACCATTTAAGGTTGTAGGCCATGATACTACACGCTGGTCAACATTATCAAAACAGTTTTTCTCACCTGTCCATGTAGCACCCTCTACATTGACAACAGCTGTTCCGATAGAGCTTGGTCCCCATTCGGTTGTTGCATTTGAATTTGCATCTTTGGTAGGATCTTTCAAATAATAAACCAAAGCTTCTCTTTTATTTGTAGGGCTTTCATTCTTCACAACTTCAATGGTCTTTGTAGCAGATAATGTTGCCTTAGCTGTTCCCTGTACACTTGCAGTAACAGTTGCAGACCCCTGACGTTTTGCTGTAACTAATCCATTATCATTAACAGATAAGATCTGTTCATTTGATGAAGTCCAAGTTACATTTCCGGATGCATCTGCTGGTGTGAGGTTAGCTTTAAGCTGTGTAGTCTTAAACTGTGTAACTTTATCTGCTCCGGTGATTGAGATAGCGGTTGGTGATATGGCTGCAAGAACTTCGATATTGTACTTCTTTTCTTTTCTTTCAGCAAAAACCCCCCAGCCACTCGTATACGTATCTGTGACCGTTGTACGTCCTGCTTTTAATCCTGTTATAGTAATGCTTATATCAGTATCTTTATTTAACCTAACTAAACTATTATCTTTGACAGTCCAGTTATGATCAGAATAATTATACTTGTCCACATCTCTCGAATCCAATGTGATTGTCTCACCAACACGGATTGTTCTGGTAGTATCTGTATCTGCTACTGTTGCAATCTTACCATTTTCAGATGCTGCAGATACGTTCTTATCCTCGTTCGCCTTCGAGTCTGACTCCCCATCGTCAGATGCATCAGCATCATCCTTCTTGTTGTCACCAGACTTGTTCACATCTGTTTTGGATTTGTCTGAATTAGTTTCTTCCTTATATAATACATGAAATGTCTTATCTGATTTTACATCAGCAATTTTGTATGTATAAACATTTCCATCCACCTTCTTCGGCTGGATCGTATTATTATTCTGGTCTGTTACTTTGTCCAGCTTGAAAGAATTCTTTACAGTGATCTCAAAATTAAAAGAGTCGCCTTCTTTTACTTCTTTCATATATTTGCTGTCTGCGTAAGCAACAGTCTCTTTCTTTCCGTCAGAGCCCCATGCTTTAATATCACCGCCATCCAGTTTGGATTTCTGGATTGTAGCTTTATAGGCTTTCTCCTCGGAATCTTTCTTTGTATCGCCGGAGCTTGCATCTGCTTTCTTTGCAGTGTCTGCTTTCTTTGCAGTGTCTGCTTTCTTTGCAGTATCTGCTTTCTTTGCTGTCTGCTCCTGCTTTTTCTCAGTCTTTTCTGTAACCTGAGTCTTCTTGGATGTGTCCGAAGTATTCTTATCTTCCTCCGTATTCACCTCCTGAACTTTGGCTTCTCCTGAGTCTTTTTTGTGTGCATT
>ERZ1026864.1329-NODE-1329-length-12629-cov-3.706935_pt1 | contig 12629 bp, 9 predicted proteins | sample MGYA00380162_ERZ1026864 | MGnify/ENA primary metagenome ERZ1026864 (study PRJEB33269, sample SAMEA4719798) | human gut metagenome | biome: human-associated habitat; feature: organic feature; material: feces | place: Cameroon | collected 2013-10 ... | reverse complement strand
TCGCCATCCACGGCCACAGCAGCGTCTCTACAACCGGGTGCTTCGCCGCCAGATAAGCAAGCAGGCAGCCCAGAATCAACCCAAGCAAAAAACCGCCTGCAATATGATAGAACGAGAACCATATCGCACGCGCAAAGCCCTCCACCCGCCAGATCGTGCAAAGCCGTCTTGCAACTGCAACCGGTGTTACAAGCAGGATCCGCTGGTGGATGAGAAGTGCTGCAATTTCCCAAAAAGTGAGTGCAAGCAACGCTGCACCCACTTTCTTTAATACTTCTTTATAGTTCATATTTACAATCCATAATAAAAATCATCGGCTGGGAGTGTACCGCCAACTGCCTGTGGGTTCTCGTCAAAGAGAATCTGCAGATATCCGCTGACACTGTCCTTCATTTCCTGTCCCTTCAGGAATGTGATATGGCATTTCGGAATCGCCTTCTCTGCGAGCGGCGCCTTCGCCACAATACCATATCCGGCGATCAGCTCTGCCGCATCGGCTGCATTGTCATTTGTATAAGCAACGGAAGCCTCATACTCTGAAAGGAACGTCTCAACTGCCTGTGGATGCTCCTTCACGAAATCTGTCCGGGCAACAACCACACCAGTCACGATATCACAATCCTCGATCTCTGTCCATGCATCATTTAAGTCGATTGCAACGCGCAAGCCGTCAACCTGTCCCATTGCGGCTGTCGCAAATGGCTGTGGTAACATAGCAATCGCTTCAGAATCATTTGCAATATAAGACAGTGCTTCCGTTGTATCTGCACACCACTGGATCGTAAGACCACTATCCGGATCAATGCCATTTTCCTTCAGGATATGACGCAGTGTGTATTCTGGTGTTGCACCCTGTCCGGTTGCATACAGTTTCTTGCCTGCCAGATCCTTAATGCTCTGTACGCTGTCTCCACGCTCCACGATGTTCAGGACTCCCAGTGTGTTAACTGCAAGGATCTGCACGCCACCGTTCGTATTGTTATAGATCACAGAAGCCAGATTCGATGGAACCGCTGCAATGTCGATATCTCCCTTTGTAAGCGGTGCCACAAATGTAGATGGATCCGTCGATAAATCCGCAAACTCATATGTGCCCTTTGCAGTCCCATCTTCAGCATCCTTCATCAGCTTGACCATACCCATTGCGGTCGGGCCGGACATCGCACCGACACGAACTGTCACATTGTCCGTTTCCTCTTTCTTGCCACACCCTGCCAAAAGTGCGCAGAACATAGAAAGAGCCAGCAACAAAGCAAATACTTTCTTCACTGCCGGTCTCTTCTTTACATTTCGTCTCATCTCGTTCATAGATTTGCTCTCCTTTAATTAGTTAAATATGTATTAGATCTTAGCTGTGTTGCATTTCGCAGTCACACCATCGATCATCCCTAATTTGCCGGAAAGCGCACTGGTACACGACATCGGCGCATCCATAACGACGGATATGATAGAAACACCCTTCTTCTCATACGGAAGTCCCATACGGCCGATGATATAGTCTGCATATTCATGCAGAACCGCATTCACCTTCGCCGCCTGATCTCTCTCATATACGATAATACTGATTACGGAAATTCGCTTATCCATAGTACCCTCTTTTATTACTCGCCTTTCCACGCGGGACGAACCCTTGTGCGTCAGAACGAAATGAAACAACTTTAATCTTCTTCAATATGCTCGCAACCCTGTGCGATAATTGTGCGGACATGTTCATCCGCCAGAGAATAGAAAATGGATTTTCCTTCTCTTCGGTTCTTCACCAGTTTATTCTGCTTCAAGATACGAAGCTGATGTGAGATTGCGGACTGTGTCATGCCGAGTGCTTCCGCCAGATCACACACGCACACCTCTGCCTCGAATAATACGAACAAAATCCGTATTCTCGTCGAATCGCCGAACACCTTGAAGAGCTCTGCCAGATCATACAATTCTGTCTCACTTGGCAGCTTCTCATTCACAATCTTCAGCAGATCCTTGTGTACCTCGTGACTCTCACAACATTCAATCATTTTCTGTGTCTGTGCCATAGTATCCTCATTTCACACTAAAGTTTCTTTACAAACAATGTACGGATCGCATTTAACACTGCCAGTATCATAACTCCGACATCTGCAAAAATGGCAAACCACATATTTGCAATACCAAGTGCGCCGAGTACTAGACAGATTACTTTAATACCAATCGCGAAATAAATATTCTCATATACGATACGGATACATTTTCTTGAGATCCGGATCGCCTTCGAGATCTTCAGTGGATCGTCGTCCATCAATACGATGTCGGCAGCTTCAATCGCTGCGTCGGAACCAAGCGCGCCCATCGCAATACCGATATCGGCACGTGAGAGAACTGGTGCGTCGTTGATTCCATCACCCACAAATGCAAGTTTATCCTTTTCCGACTTTTTCGTCAAGAGTTCTTCAACCTTTTCTACCTTATCGCCCGGAAGCAGCTCACTGCATACCTCGTCGATTCCAAGCTGTGCAGCTACATGATCTGCCACATTCTTGGCATCTCCGGTCAGCATAACGGTCTTCTCAATACCGGACTTCTTCAGTGCGGCGATCGCCTCTGCCGCATGCTCCTTGATGACATCGGAGATCAGAATATGTCCGGCGTATTTACCATCAATCGCTACATGGACAATCGTTCCAACATGGCTGCAGTCGTGATACTCGATACCGAGCTTCTTCATAAGCTTTGCATTTCCAGCTGCAACAACCTTTCCGTCCACCTTTGCTGTCAGACCATGACCACCGATCTCCTCCACGTCACTGACGCGGTTCTTATCGATCGGCTTGCCATACGCACGCTGTAAGCTCTTGCTGATTGGATGGGTGGAATAGCTCTCTGCAAGGGCTGCATACTCAAGCAGCTCCTCATCCTTATATGGACTGTGGTGGATACCATTTACCTCAAATACACCCTTCGTCATCGTACCGGTCTTATCAAATACGACGATCTTCGTCTGCGACAATGTCTCTAAGAAGCTTGAGCCTTTGACAAGGACACCTTCCCGGCTCGCGCCACCGATTCCTGCAAAGAAGCTAAGCGGAATACTGATTACCAGTGCACATGGACAACTGATTACAAGGAATGTCAGGGCACGATATACCCAGTCGCCCCATTCCGGTGCAAGCCCCATAAATGCCATCCGCACGATCGGCGGTAAGATGGCAAGTGCCAGAGCACCATAGCAGACTGCCGGTGTATAGATCTTCGCAAACTTCGAGATAAAGTTCTCGGAACGTGATTTTCTGGAGCTTGCATTCTCTACCAGTTCCAAAATCTTCGATACCGTCGACTCGCCGAATTCCTTCGTCGTACGGATCTTCAAAAGTCCGGTCATGTTGATGCATCCACTGATGATCTCATCATCCACGCTTACTTCCCGCGGTACACTCTCACCGGTCAGTGCACTTGTATTTAAAGATGATGTTCCCTCAACAACGACTCCATCGATTGGCACCTTCTCACCCGGCTGTACAACGATAACCGTACCGATCTCAATCTCATCCGGATCAACCTGCTCAAGCTCTCCGTCCTTCTCTACATTTGCATAGTCCGGGCGGATATCCATCAGATCACTGATGTTCCGGCGGCTCTTACCAACGGCGTAGCTCTGAAACAGCTCTCCAATCTGATAGAAGAGCATAACCGCAGTGCCTTCCTTGTAATCACCGAGTGCGATCGCGCCGATGGTGGCAACTGCCATCAGGAAATTCTCATCGAAAATCTGTCGGTTCAAAATTCCCTTTCCTGCCTTCTTCAGGATATCATATCCGATTACAAAATACGGAATCATATACAGTCCGAACCGCACGTATCCTTTCACCGGGATAAACTGCAAAGCGATCACCAATACCGCTGCAATAATGATCCGAATCAATACCTTCTTCTGCTTCTTCGTCATAGCCGTCACTTCCTATCTCTGTCTGCTTCTTCTACTTACTTATGCACACCTGCTGCATCTGTGCAGATCTCTTATAAGAAGATCTCGCAGTCATCCTCTACCTTCTTGCAGTTCTTCAGAACGTCCTTCATAACTGCCTTTGCATCATCTTGAGTGCCATAAAGTTTACAGTTGCGTCCTTGACACCAGCTGTATTCTTAGCAGCGTCCTCCATCTTATTTGCACAGTTTGCACAATCAACATCAATTTTGTAAGTTTTCTTCATCATCATATCTCCTTTTTTCTCGATATCATATGAACAATTATTCATATGTTTTTGTTTATTATAGCATTCCTTTTTCAGATGTCAACTATCAATTTCCATTTTTTCCTGTTTTTTTATCACGCAGATCATTATGACAAGCAGGATCAAAAATGCTGCCAGACTTCCTGCCGCTCCCAGACTGATTCCACGCCCGGATAAATCAAATTTTGCACTCACACCAAGTACAGCCGTCACCGCTAACAGAATTCCGATCAATCCCTCTCCGGCGATCAGTCCGGAAGAAAATAAGATTCCATCCTGCACATACGCCTCATTCTTTTTCCTTTCATAAAATGCGCGCAACAGACCGCCAACCATGATCGCTGTTGACAGATGAATCGGCAGATACAATCCGATAGAAAAAGGAAGCACCGGAATCCCAACGATCTCAACCGCAACTGCGATAAATACGCCGATCAGAATCAGTCCCCACGGCAGATAATCTCCCATCACACCTTCCACAACCAGCTTCATCAATGTTGCCTGCGGTGCCGGAAGCTCCGGATCACCAAAGCTCCATGCTGCCTGCAACAGATACAGCACACCACCGATTGCAAGTCCGGAAACAACCGCCCCGATCAGCTCTCCAACCTGCTGCTTCCACGGTGTTGCCCCGACGATAAAACCAGTTTTCAAATCCTGCGACGTATCCCCTGCCATTGCCGCGACAATACAGATGACCGTTCCCATTGAGATTGCAACTGTCATTCCTTTTAATCCGGTCTGCCCGGTTAATTTCAGCACAAAGGATGCAAGCAGCAATGTCGCGATTGCCATACCAGATACCGGATTGTTCGAAGAACCGACAAGACCAACCATCCGTGCACTGACGGTTGCAAAGAAAAATCCAAACACGGCAATAAAAAGTGCCATCGGCACAGACAGCCGGATCTGTGGCATCACACACAGGAACAACAGGATTGCCACAATTCCAATGATCACATACCGCATCGGAATATCACGTTCTGTCCGTTCCCTTCCCGTATTCCCATAGCCACGCACTGCCTTACGGAAGGTCGTCACGATCAATGGCAACGCCTTTACAAGGCTGATAATTCCGCCTGCTGCAACTGCTCCGGCTCCAATATAGCGGATATAGTTTCCCCACAATTCCCATGTGGTTAAAGTGCCGATTGCTCTCGTCGCTGGAAACAAGATATTATCCCCACCAACCAGCACGAACGCCGGCATCAGCACGAGCCAGCCAAGTACCGCCCCGCTCAACAGATACGAAGACACACGCGCGCCGCAGATATATCCAACACCCACCAATGCCGGTAGCACATCGATACCAAAGCCTGCCCCACGCAGCTTCCGGCTTTCAAAATCGACTTCACTTGGAAACAGCTTCAATCCGTCTGCTAAAAATTTATAGACAGCTGCCGCGAGCAATCCTTTTAATACCTTCTTTGCTTTCGCGCCACCCTCTTCTCCAGCAAGCAGCACCTTCGAACATGCCGTTCCCTCCGGGTATGGCAGGCGGTCATGTTCTTCCACGATCAGCGCGTGGCGAAGCGGCACCATGAAAAGCACGCCAAGCAGACCGCCGCTTATGGCAAGCATCGCGATCGTAAAAAAAGACGGCATCGCCGTGCCATGCTCCTTCGCCCACATAAACAACGCTGGAAGCGTAAAGATTGCACCTGCCGCCAGCGATTCTCCGGCGGAGCCGATTGTCTGTACCATGTTATTTTCCAGAATCGAATCCCGCTTTAACAACAGCCGCACAATCCCCATCGAGATCACGGCTGCCGGAATGGATGCGGATACCGTCATACCGACACGCAGCCCCAGATAGGCATTGGCACCACCAAATACAACGGCAAGTAAAATTCCTAAAATAAAAGCTGTCGGTGTAAATTCAGTTGTTTTTTTCATTGTCTGTTTCTCCCTGTTTTTATACTTCTTCACAGATACAGTTTTTCCCATTTTTCCTGCATACATACATTGACTTTTTCCGTCCATCTTATGTATAATTGTAAATAAAAAAAGCGCGAATGGCAGACACATTTCACGACAGAAGGGAGCGTATATTTATGAACAAACAGGTCATTATTTCAATCGGACGAGAGTATGGAAGCGGCGGACATGTAATCGCAGAAATAATCGCCAAGCATTACAATATTCCACTTTATGACAGAAATATTCTCGACGAGCTTTCCAAGGAAACTGGAAATTCTTACGATGTCTATAAGAAATACGACGAAAAGCCAGCAAATCCTTTTATCACCAGAACGGTACTCGGACAGTCAAACTCCGTAGAAAAGATTATTGCAGAAATGCAGTTTAATTTCCTGAAGGAAAAGGCAGAAAGCGGAGAATCCTATGTAGTACTCGGTCGTTGTGCCGAGGACATCTTACAGGATAATGATGGACTGATCTCCATCTTCCTTGTCGGCGACACCGATGTGAAGCAGAAGCGAATCATGGAAGTCAAGCATGTATCCGCAGACGAGGCGCTCACAAAAATGAAACGCCACGATAAAAGCCGGAAGCAGTATCACAATTCCTTCTCCTCTGGCAAATGGGGCGATTCCCGGTACTATGATGTCTGCATCAATACCAGCCGCCTTGGTCTGAAAGCTTCAGCAGAAGAACTGATTCGCTATATCGACGCCAGAGTAGCTGCCATGTAATTGAATTCATACATTGATATATTTACATACAAAAAGAGTCCTGCAAATCCGCAGGACTCTTTTTTGATTTCTTATATTATTTGATAATGCTTGCTCTTCCATCGTTCAAAGGCGTTGCACTCGGTGCTTTGCCTCCCTTTGGTACGAGCACGATCTGAATTCCTTCCAGACGCTTTGCATATCCAACTGTTCCAGCTGTCTGCCCATTCTTCGCCCAGTTCAACCAGCCGAAAGTCTGTGCGTGTACACGGTAGTATACATCATATTTCTCAGCAAGTTCACCAGTCAGTTTGATCTCGATTGCCTCCAGACGCTTCGCCTGTCCAGTCGTTCCGCTGACTACTCCATCGCTAACCCAAGGCTGCCATCCCAATTTCTGCACATGCGTATGATAAGTCACACCACCATCTACACCAAGTGCTTCATTGTTGACCTGAATCCGGATTGCCTCCAGCCGCTTTGCTTCTCCATATGTTCCAGAGAAGGAACCGTCTGATACAAATTGCTGGTTGCCATAGGTCTGCACATGCGTTGCATAATTGATCAAGCCCGGCTGATCACTCTTCGATGCAGCCTTTCCGTACTGTACATAAGAAACAGCGCTGGTTCCCGAAGATGGCGTCATCCCCTTCGGTACTACGTAAATCTGGATTGCTTCCAGACGCTTTGCAAATCCTGACGTACCAGCCGTTTCACCATTCTTTGCCCAGCCAAGCCAGCCAAAGGTCTGTGCATGTACACGATAATACACATCGAATTTGTCTGCGTCGTTGCCTGTTAATTTGATACGGATTGCTTCCAGACGTTTGGCCTGTCCAGTTGTTCCGCTTAAATCTCCATCGGCAACCCAGTCGCCCCAACCAAAGGTCTGTACGTGTGTCTGATATGTGACGCCCAAATCATACGCGCCACTGACCTTGATCTTGATTGCCTCCAGGCGCTTGCCAAGTCCGGTCGTTCCGCTTGTCATACCGTTAAATTTATCTGCCTGCCAGCCATAACTCTGTACATGTGTGCTATACGCTACATTCAGGAACGAATTTGCTGTACTGGATGTCTTTTTTACCGTACAGAATTTGTACATATAATCATTTACAATACTATATCCATAATTTGATGCAGTTGCCCAGCCCTTTCCCCAAGGGTTTTCCTGAATACCCAAGTACTCTGCAAAAGTTGCACAGCCTCTTGTCACATACTGGAATCTCGGATCAACCACTGCATTTTTCAGATCTTCCTGTGAAGCGTATGCCTTCAGATGCTGTACCTGTGCACGTACTCCCAGACGTACCGAACCAAATGCCTGTCCAGCAGCGCCGCCTCCGGTTGCGCCCAGTCCACAGAAATTATACTGCTCAATCTTTACATCGCCGCCGAATCGCAGGAATCCAGTTTCTTTCATTGCCTGTGCAAATACAACACCCGGATCTACGCCCTCTGCAACTGCCTCGTCGTAAAAGATCTGGCAAAATGTCTGCAATGGATTGGACGATGCTTTGATCTCTGTATCATGCTCCTGATAGTAATTCGGGAACGTTGCATTGGACTTATAATACGATACCATACGATCAACGGATGTCGTCGGAGTCGTCATGATTGGTGTCAATGCTTCGGACGTACCACCGTCATATGCTGTACGGATCGTATCCGCGATTGTCGCCTTAGAACCGTAATTCCCATTCTTGGACAATCCATAATATTCTGCAATGGCGATTGCATCTGCATACCCCATTTCCTTTACTTTATCTTCTCTTGACAAAAAGTTATATACATCACCAGAATTATCGATAAATGCATGCTCGATCAAAACTGCCGGGAAACCAGCTTCCTTAGAACGCTTGATAACGCCTAAGTAATCCGATGGTGAACCATCTGGGTACTGGCTGCCGTCCTCTGTATTCCGGATCTTGATTCCTCTGTTATATAGGCCAAGTGCTACCAGCTTCTGCTGGATTACTTCTGCCAGTTCTTTTCCTTCTGTTCCGATACCCGGTATGTAATTGCCGTTTGGATAATACACCTCGGCACCGCCATGTTGTCCACCAACAGCATTGATATGAATGCTGACAAACACATCTGGATTAAATTTCTTTGCATACGCTACGCGATTAGCAAGATTATTGTCCGTATCTGCAGTTCTTGTCATGTATACTTCAACATGGCTATACTCTTCCAGCTTTGACTTGCAATACTGCGCAATTTTCAACGTCAAATCCGCCTCTCTCAAGCCATATTTACATGCACCCGGATCAGAACCGCCATGTCCCGGATCAAGCACAACAACCAGATTCGGATTGACTGTCGACTGTGTTGCGATTCCGCTGTCTGCAACACTGTCATCGGCTTCCTGTAAAGCTTCGGTCAGAGAATCAAAAGTCATCTCCTGTCCTTCGGCATCCAGCACGGTAATTCCGTCTTCGCCGCAGGCTTCCTCTGCATCCTGCTCTGCCTGTTCATCCACGACATAGGCATCCGCCTCAGAATCAACATCCGTATTGATACCAAATTTGGCTTCAATTCCGGTATCCACCATACGAACAATTCGTTTCTCTCCGTCTGCAACTACCTCAATCGTGGTTACTTCATATTCTCCGCTCGGCTGGGTATCATCAAACTCCATGTTAAACAGCAGGCTTCCCTCATCTACGGTATCCGCAGTCACTTCATAGGAAGTACCAGTCTCCACATTGACGTAAGTCAAAACCGCATCCGAAAGCTTCTCCGTTCCATCTCCGACATCCGCCAGAACAAACTGGCTTCCCGGTGTACATACAACCGGACTTCCGACGACCAGATAATTCAACTGTTCTTCTGTCTGTACCACCGAAACTGGTTCTGCTGCGCAAATCGGGACTCCATTTCCCGCAAGCAGCATCCCCGCTGTCAAAATGGCTGCAAGAATCTTCTTACTCTTTTTGAAGCGTATCATGTTACTCTCTCCTTCGTTTTCTACTATAATCCAAAAAACACCATTCCGATTATAATATCATTTTCGGCAGATAGCAATGATTACGCATCCCTTTTTCGTCATTTTCTTGTAAATTTCCTGTAATTTTCACTATCGACGTAGTTTTCTCTTCCGTTTATAGCCGGTATACTTCTGTTTTTTCTCGTAACGTGCCCGTAACTTCTCCGCAATCAGAGTCAGATACCGGAATAAGGATTCCGCTGCGAATCCGAACACAACCATCAACAATATACACCGGTTTGACATATCACTTAATGCGAACAGCTTCTTCAGGAAGATTCCGGAGAATACAAGTCCGAATATATTCAGGAAGATCACGCCGTACTTCATCTTATTGAGAGGTTCGCTGATCTTAAATAAGATCATAAATCCAACAACCGACAAAACCAGTGTTGCGGCTGTCGCCACACTCGCATCCGGAAGTCCGAATACCGATCCAAGCATGACAAGGGCTCCGACTGCAATCACATCGGTCAGACCGCCCGGCAGTGCCTTAAGCAGCACATTCGTGATAAATCTGCCTTCGATCCGGTTCTTGTTCGGCTCTAATGCAAGCAGGAATCCCGGTGCGCCGATTGTGAACATACTGATCAAGGATACCTGCGCCGGTTCGAGCGGATATGTGATCATCAAAACCATCGAGAATACCGCCATCAACAGAGAAAATATATTCTTTACCAGGAACAGGCTCGCTGACCGCTGTACGTTATTAACCACGCGCCGTCCTTCATACACGACATCCGGCATATGTGCAAAATCCGAATCCAGCAATACCACCTGGGCTGCCTGTGCCGCTGCCTCACTACCCGATGCCATCGCCACACTGCAGTCTGCATCCTTCATCGCTAAGATATCATTGACACCATCGCCGGTCATCGCAACTGTATGTCCTTTGATCTGCAATGCCTTCACAAGCTTCTGTTTCTGCTTCGGTGTCACACGTCCAAAGACAGTGTACTGTTCCACTGCATCCCTAAGCTTCGCCGCTGTATCAAGTGTGGTCGCATCCACATAATTCTCTGCACCCGGGATTCCCGCCTGCAGCGCAACCTCAGAAACTGTTCCCGGATTATCACCGGAGATAACCTTGATTGCCACGCCCTGATTGTTAAAATATTCGAATGTCTGCTTTGCATTTTCACGAATTGGGTTCGCAAGTATGACAAATCCAAGCGGAATCACCTCTTCTGTAAGTCCGTGCTTTAAATCTGTTCCTGCGTATTTTGCAAAAAGCAGGACGCGGTCACCATCCTTCGTGAAGGTTGTAATCTCTTCTTCCACCGTCGCATATGCATCTCGCAGGACAAATTCCGGCGCCCCTAATATATAAGTTCCTTCTGTAAATACGATTGCACCGTATTTCGTTGTTGAGGAAAATGGATAGCGCTCCACAACCATCCGATGCGGTGTCGCACCATCATTTTCTGCAAATGTGCGGAGTGCCTGCATCGTCGCATTGTTGTCGTTCGATGCAAGAGTATAATCCACAAGTAATTCCTGCAATTCCTCCGGCGTGTGCAACAGATTCTTCCCGTTCTTACTGCATATGATCTGCTTGACATTCATCGTTGGCTCGGTGATCGTACCGGTCTTATCCACGCACAGCACATCGACACGCGCAAGTGCTTCGATGCTCTTCATATCATGCAGCAGCACCTTCCGGCTGGCAAGCTTCATGGTGCTGAGAGCCAGTGCGATTGTCGTAAGTAAATATAATCCCTCCGGAATCATACCGATGATCGCCGCAACCGTCGCTGTCACACTCCGGCGAATTGTCTCATGGTTGATAAAATGGCTCTGATAAAACAGCAGAAGTCCGATTGGTATGATAACGATACCGACCCATTTGACGATCTGGTTGATCGAGCGGATCATCTCGGACTGCTCGCCGCTTCCCATCGTCTTTGCTTCCTGCGAGAGCTTCGCGATGTAGGATTCATTTCCAACGTGTGTGAGTTCGGCATGGCATCGTCCGGATACGACAAAGCTTCCTGAGAAGAGTTCGTCGCCGGGATTTTTCTCTACCTCGTCCGCTTCTCCGGTAAGCAGCGATTCATTGACCTGCACGCTTCCTTCCACAACGACTGCATCTGCGCAGATTTGGTTGCCCGCCTCTAAGATGATCTCATCATCCTGTACAAGCTGTTCGGTTTCAATCTTCTGCTTCACGCCATCCCGCACGACGATCGCGTGCGGTGCATTCAGCAGATTCATCTTGTCCAGTGTCCGCTTCGCACGAACCTCCTGTATAATTCCAATCAGTGTATTGCCGATGACAATCGGCAGGAAAGTCAGGTTCCGAAAAGAACCGACCAGACAGAGTAAGACTGTAATGATCAAAAAGATCAGGTTAAAATATGTGAATGTATTGGAGACGATAATCTCCTTCGTTGTTTTATCGGTAGACAGGTCGCTCTCGTTCGTCAGTCCCTGATCGATCCGCTCCTGTACTTGTTGCTGCGTAAGTCCCATAGTTTTCTCCTTTTTGAAAATACCCTTGCTGCATCCTGCAATCTGATTCTGTATAGTATATTCCTGCAACTATGTTTGCATATGCGATGTATTGAGCCCAAGAAATTCTAAATGTTCTGTTATACAATATTATCATCGTACGCAACCGCCGCCCGGGTATTGCCCCCTCGCTTCGCTCGTCGGCAGATTGTCGGGCGCATCCTAAATATGAATCTACGATTCATATGCGCCCTCCGCTCGCCATCCATGGCTCAGTGGCGGCTTGTTTGAACATCGTGTTCAAACATTGCTGTTATTATCCAGAACATTAAGAACTTCTAAGCCTCAAACATATGC
>ERZ1026864.1324-NODE-1324-length-12646-cov-4.253673_pt1 | contig 12646 bp, 11 predicted proteins | sample MGYA00380162_ERZ1026864 | MGnify/ENA primary metagenome ERZ1026864 (study PRJEB33269, sample SAMEA4719798) | human gut metagenome | biome: human-associated habitat; feature: organic feature; material: feces | place: Cameroon | collected 2013-10 ... | reverse complement strand
TGATAAGTAATAGAGGAGTGATTAGCGAGGATCAGCCATCGATATTTTTGCAGTAGGTAGACTTCTCTGGATGCTGGAATAAAGGTGTGTTCATCGATAATGCCGCCGTTGGCCGTATATGCATCTCGATCACGTTTCTTAAAATTTTTGATGAGCTCACGTATGTAAAGATCTAGTTTATGAGTGATCCATTGAATTACGTGAAAAGAATCTACGACAGAAACAGCGTTTGGAAAGTATCTGTTAACCCAGTTGATGTAGGGATTATACATATCGGAAATTAGATACTTTACTTGTGAGCGTTCTTCGAGTGGGATGGACATAAAATAAGGTTCGGTGTCATTTGTTCTACGGCTGCTCAATAAATCAATTGGATTACCGGTATAAAAGTCCTGAATGACCAACGCGTAGCGACAGTTCGGATCAAGATCGAGACAGACCTCATCTACTGAAATGATGTCAGAGAGAGGAAGCCGATCCATTTTTACATAGCGGTCAAAAGTGTCTAGAACATAGGTGTCAGAAACTTTGTATTTGGAAGCAATGCTGGATGCAGAGACGGATAAGTCGCGAAATGCATGAATAATCAGCATATCAGTCGCATTTGTATTGCGTTTTCGTTTATCTACAAAGTTAAAAGATTCATTGATTGTGTAAGAACAAGGTGTGTTTGTACAGCGCCAACGGCGTTGCTTTAGTTTTAAAACTAGCTCATAACCATCCTGAAGCACGGGATGGTTGATGGTCCGGACTTTGATGCCGCGTGAATACATCTTAAAGCCACAAACAGGACAGAAATGGCGAATTGGTTTAGTTTCAAGAGTTAAGATTTTCTTTGTGCCATTAATCGAGATGTTGGAAATGAAGATGTCGGCATCTTCCAAGTTTAATAATTCTGTGATACTATTCATATGTCTCCTTTCAAAAGAATTTCGTTGCAGAATTATCATACGAAAAGAGACGAAGAAGGGCAAGAAATCGAGAGATTTCCTGCCCTGTTTTAATATGTGTGGAGACCCTACTAAATGCCCCTACGGATTCTCCCTACTTATAGACCCTACTAAAGGATGCCCCCACTAAACTTTGATTACCCAAATCCGCTACAGAATGTTTGACATTGTGTAGCGGATTTTGCAATACAGGGGGATTTGACATGGAGGAAACGAAAAATTTATGTATCTACACCAACAAAGATGATACACAGGCACATTTCAAGAATCAGGAGCACATCATTCCGGCATGTATCGGTGGGATGAAGAAGCTTCCGAAGGGGTATGTCTCGGATGAAGTGAACACATTATTTTCGGGATTGGAATTGAAACTGGCAAGAAATTCGCCGATTACGCTTGTGCGTATGTTTGTCGGGCCGGGAAAACGCGGAAGCCATAATCCGAAGCGAAGGGGCGGAGCCAGCAAGATCGTATCGGTGATGCAGTCCGATGAAACCGGTGAGTATAGCCTTGGGTATATGCGTGTGGGAGTTCCGATTACCATTGATCAGATTCATATGGTATATTTAGAAGGTGGAAAGCGTCAGACCTCATTTCGTTTTGATACGGAAACTGTGGATGAGGATCATTTTCAAGAACGTGTCGCAGAGTGGATACACGAATTGGCAGAATTTGATGGTCAGGCAACGATACTGCAGAAGAAAGAAATGCCGAAAAATGAGGTTATATTGGGCAAAGAAAGCGGCCGATGGTATCTGGCTACGTCTACAGACAAAGAAGAAGTGTTAAAAGAGGAACTGATGAAGGATCTACGATTGTTAGGCGCTGCGAATGAGAAGGGACTGTTGAATACGTCGAATGCAGATGCGCAGGAAAATAAGTCCTCTGGTATAGTGGACTTGCAAATGCCTCATAAAGGAAGGAACCATGTTACGTCCGATATACGGCAGGAAATCGATTTATATGCATATTATCGCGTGGTTGCAAAGATCGCCTTCAACTGTCTTGCGGAAGTCAGAGGCAGGGAATATGTCATGCAACAGAAATTTGATCCTATTCGGGAAGCGATCTTTACCGGAAAAGATATTGAACAGATGGTAATGATGCCGGGGAAGGAGAATTCACATGCGGATGTATTAAATAAATTAGAAAATGCAAAAGGCTTTGGAGTGTGGAGGCATATGATATGCATCACACGGATTCCGAATGGTCTGGTAGCGGAAGTGATGCTGTATGGAGACGCAACCCCAATGTTTGTAGTGTTATCGAAGGAGGATTGTCGCGACTTCGGTGAAATGGACGGATATGTATGTGACTGGGAGAATCGGAGGGAGATGCGGTTCCTTGATTATCTTAGGGAGATCACGCGCGAAGATTGCGAACCGTATGAGTGGGATGAAGTGGAAGAATAACCAATGCAATGTGAAAAAAGCAGGGGAATCAGCGATAAATGACAAAACGAGTCGAAAAACGGAAAAAGTGGATATATCGGTGTATATATGATATAATGAAGCCTGCTGAAGCAGGCGTATGTCATCATGCTAGCACCTAGTGACATAATATAATTACTTAGTTTGAGAAGAAAAGCAGGTATAAATTGTGCTGGATTGAAGGAGATTTACGAGTGGCACGAAATAAGAGGTTGGGTAAAGTTGTAAAAGGGTTAGTTTGCGTGGCGGGAGTTACATTCGCTAGAATGTACCTTGTGGCAAGAAAGAAAAAATCTGATTATACATATAAGAATGAGCCGGCGGAACAGAATCCGTTTGTCGGCAAGAGGGTTGTTTTCGTACAAGATGATAATGATGACGAGAATGCGGATGGGGTGAGAGGACATCTGGAAGCTGTAAGTGTTTCCGTACAACGGCAGTCTCTTTATAGTAAATATGGCAAGCGAATGTTGGATGTGGTACTTTCGTTGGGTGGATTAGTTGCTTTATCTCCTGTATATGCAGCGATTGCGCTCGCAATCAAAATTGAAGATCCGGGACCGGTTCTGTTTACGCAGAAGAGAGTCGGACAGAATAAAGAATATTTTAAATTGCATAAGTTTAGAAGCATGAAGGTGTCTACTCCGCATGATGTGCCGACGCATCAGCTGGAGAATCCGGAACAGTACATAACAAAGGTGGGGAAATTTATCTGTGCGCATTGTTTAGAGGGCAACGATATAATAAGACAAACTATAAAAAGCCGGATAAACAAAGGGTTTTGCGAGGTTAGTCCAATACATTTCATGGTTGCAACCTGATTTCCAACGAATTGAATACGATGGCTGCATAGCAAGGGTCTAAGACTTTTGGCTTAAATACAGGCTAAAGGTCATATTTGCATGTTAAAAATATGAATTTGAAAATTATGACCAATTATAGGTCTTTAAATATATAAAAGCAAGAAAATTTTAAGAAATAAAATAGACAATCAAAGCGTGAAATCTTGTGATGGTACTTGCTGATTGTCCTGAGTGAAAATAAAGAAAAGAGCAATTGCCAGAACTAAGCAAATGCGCTTTGATTGTGACTTTCCTCCTTTATCTTATGAGGGACGCAACTTCTCTGCCAGGGGTGACTCTGGCATGGATTATTACAAGGGAGTGCTTTTGAAATAGAAAAAGTAGAAAGAGATTAGCTATGGCATTTACTTATAAGAAAGAGCATATTGTGGAAAAGATTGATGCTCCTATTATCTGTGTGATTGATGGAGTAGAGACGGAGTATGAAAGTGGAGTTGCAATGTATGCTCATGAGTTTGAGAAAAACTATTGTGTAGAGAGTATTTCAGGTAGAGACTCAAAGGTTGTAGTTACTCTAGCGGAGTGGAAACAAGCTACTATCACATGGATTGGTGAAGAAGCTGTGGCAATGCCAGAAGCATAATCTAAAAAAATTGTGCTGAAGGTTAGCTGGTGCTAATGAAACCTATAGATGCTATAGGAATTAAAAGGATTAAAAGTGAGGTGAGTTCAAGAATGCAAGGTAAATATACGAAAATGTTCCTTATAGGAAATGGTTTTGACCGCTGGCAGGGACTTCCTACTTCATACGATAATTTCAGACAATATTATTTCACTCACATTCTTGAAATCACCAAGCAACTTAGAATAAAAACGGAAAAGGACAAAGCTGGAAATATAATTACGCCAGTTGAAAAGATTTTTGGAGATATCTTTAATCCAGCTGCATTACCAGGTGAGTTTTTCTGGAATTTCGAATCTTCGATGGCACTGCTTGATGATCAGAATATAGCACTGTACTTTGGTAAATCAAATAAAGGTGTTTACCAAATGCAGGAAACATTAAATGATGCTTTGGAAATTTTGCGAAGGGCTTTTGGAGATTGGATCAAGTCAATCTTGATAGAGGACAAGGATATTGGATATAGATTTGATGACAGTTGTTATTTTATCAACTTCAATTACACAAATACATTAGAAAAAAGATTCCAAGTTGATGAAGGAAATGTGAATTATATTCATGGAGATTTCTCAGATACGGAATCAATTGTATTTGGTCATTCTAAGCATCCAGAAATTGCCTTTCCTGAGCTTATGGAACAAAGGTTTACCCACAGAATTGGTGGAGGCAAAAGTAAAAGATTAAGAGAATTATATCTTGTCGAGGAAGTCTTGTATGAAACAGATAAACACGTACAGGACAATATAGATGACCTATGCGAGTTTATGACTATAGATGGATTACACATAGAAGATATAACAGATATCTATGTTTTAGGACATTCTTTTGGAGAGCCTGATTACGAATATTTTGAGTTCCTTGTTAAAGCAACGCAAGCAGGAATTGCTGTCAATAAATTATCTGCTTTGTGGCAGGTACAGAACATTGGATTGCAGAATATGTCAGAAGATGATTTGTTTGAATGGCTTCAGCTGAATATCATTTATGCAACGCAACATCGAAAAAAGGAATTTCAGAGAGAGAATATTTCTTTCCCTAAGGAAGAAATGCTGGAGAAAAGATTATTTGGCAAAACGAATATCTACACAGATGGAGTTGGTAAGGTTCGTGAAGTAGATAATGTTATGCCAAAAGCACAAGAGGCAGTTCACAAACGATTTATTATGGAACAGGCTACTAGAACAAAGGAAGTTATAGAGGAACTTTGTATATTAAAGCAAGTAACTCAGCTCCCAGATAACTGCTATTCAGTGCTTGGAGCGGCTGATTATATAGATGGCGGTCATGATAAGCGTGTTCAGAATGCAAAGTGGCATATATCTTATCTTACCAAAGACGATAAAGTGCAGATTGAGAAAGTTATGAAGAGAGCTGGTTGTACAAACTATCAGCTTTATCAAAGTATAGATGAGTGCATAGAGAGTTAAAAAATAGAGGAAACGTATATGAACAAAAAGATTGCAGTAGCTGGAACTGGATATGTGGGATTATCTTTGGCAGTTCTGCTGGCACAGCATAATGAGGTTGTGGCGGTAGATATTATCCCTGAAAAGGTTGAGATGATTAACAACAGAAAATCTCCTATTCAGGATGATTATATTGAAAAATACTTGGCAGAAAAAGAACTTAACCTGAGGGCTACTACTGATGCAGAAGAGGCATACAAAGGAGCCGATTTTGTTATCATCGCGACACCTACTAATTATGATAGCAATAAAAATTTCTTTGATACATCTGCGGTTGAAACAGTTATTCAGTTGGTAATGGGGATTAATCCTGATGCAGTCATGATGATAAAGTCTACAATTCCGGTTGGATTTACAGCGAGTGTCAGGGAAAAATATCAAACAGAGAATATCCTGTTTTCACCAGAGTTCTTAAGAGAGAGCAAAGCTCTTTATGACAACCTGTATCCAAGCAGAATTATTGTGGGTACAAAGCTTGATGATGAGCGACTGGTAAATGCGGCAAATACATTTGCAGAATTGTTACGGGAAGGAGCCATCAAAGAGGATATTGATACTTTGATCATGGGATATACAGAGGCTGAGGCAGTTAAGCTCTTTGCTAACACATATTTGGCACTGAGAGTGTCATATTTCAATGAACTTGATACATACGCAGAAATGAAAGGATTGAATACGCAAGACATTATAAGTGGAGTTTGCTTGGATCCACGTATTGGCTCACATTACAATAATCCATCTTTTGGATATGGAGGATATTGTCTGCCTAAGGATACTAAGCAGCTTTTAGCTAATTACCAAGATGTTCCACAGAACATGATGTCTGCAATTGTAGAAAGTAATCGCACCAGAAAAGACTTCATAGCGGATAGAGTACTTTCGATGGCTGGATATTACGACTACTACAACCGAGGAGATTTCTCAAAAGAAAACGAGAAAGAGTGCGTGATCGGTGTTTATAGACTCACAATGAAGAGCAATAGCGATAATTTCAGACAGAGTTCTATTCAGGGTGTAATGAAGAGAATTAAAGCCAAAGGTGCTATCGTAGTTATTTACGAGCCAACATTAGAAGATGGTAGCACATTCTTTGGCAGCAAAGTTGTAAATGATTTAGAAAAATTTAAATATATGAGTCAGGCTATTATCGCTAATAGATATGATGCTTGTTTGGACGATGTAAAGGAGAAGGTCTATACCAGAGATTTGTACGGAAGAGACTAAAACATAATAATTAGAAGGAGATTAACTATGGCACTTACATACAAGACAGAACATATTGTGGAAAAGATTGATGCACCAGTTATTTGTGCAATTGATGGTGTGGAAACAGAGTATAAAAGTGGAGCTGAAATGTATGCTCAAGAGTTTGAAAAGAACTATTGTGTAGAAGGCATTTCAGTTAGAGACACGAAAATCGTAGTCACTCTTGCAGAGTGGAAGCAGACTAATATCACTTGGATTGGTGAAGAAGCTGTGGCAATGCCAGAAGCATAAAATACAGAGGTACTAAGATGTTTAATAAAGAGAATCAGTTTGAAAAATTTGATAAGAAGGTATGGTTATCAAGTCCGTCCATGTATAAGACTAGTATGCAGTATGTTATGGAAGCATATGAGACCAATTGGATGTCTACTGTTGGTGCTAATATCAATGAGGTGGAAAGACTTATCTGCGAAAAGGTAGGTTGCAAGTATTCTGTAGCTTTGTCAGCCGGGACAGCAGCTCTCCATTTGGCTATGAAGCTAGCCGGTGAAAAGATATATGGAAAGCTAGAAGTAGGTAAAGGAGCTCTTTTTGAGAAAAGAGTATTTTGTTCAGACATGACTTTCGATGCGACGGTTAATCCGGTGGTTTATGAAGGCGGCATTCCAGTGTTTATTGATACTGAATACGATACCTGGAATATGGATCCTGTAGCATTAGAAAAGGCTTTTGAAATATATCCGGAAGTAAAGGTTATCGTGGTAGCTCACTTATATGGAACACCTGGAAAAGTTGACAAAATTAAAGAGATTGCGGATATGCATGGGGCAGTAATCGTAGAAGATGCAGCAGAGTCTCTGGGAGCTACATATAAAGGAATTCAGACAGGCACATTCGGGGAGTACAACTGTATCAGCTTTAACGGCAACAAGATTATTACTGGATCTGCAGGTGGAATGTTACTGACAGATGATTTGGAAGTGGCAAACAAGGTTCGTAAGTGGTCTACTCAGGCAAGAGAAAACGCTGATTGGTATCAACATGAAGAACTGGGATTTAACTATAGAATGTCGAATGTCATTGCAGGTGTTGTAAGAGACCAAATTGATTATCTGGATAAGCATATCCAACAGAAGAAAGCTATCTATGAAAGATACAAGGAGGGCTTAAAAGGTCTTCCGATAGAGATGAATCCATATGATTCAGAAAACAGCGAGCCAAACTTCTGGCTTAGCTGCATGATCATAAGACCCGATGCGATGTGTAAGCAGGTAAGAGGCGAGCAGGAAGTTCTCTATACACCAGAACATGGCAAGAGCTGTCCTACAGAGATACTTGAAGCTATTGCTTCTATCAATGCGGAAGGTAGACCTATTTGGAAGCCTATGCATATGCAGCCTATATATAGAATGAATGGTTTTATCACAAGAGATGGCAATGGCAGAGCTAAGACTAATGCTTATATCAGTGGTGGAGCCATTGGTGTAGATGGAAAGCCGCTTGATGTTGGCATGGATATATTCCACAGAGGATTATGTTTGCCGAGTGATAACAAGATGACACCAGAGCAGCAGGATAAGATTATTAGAGTTATTCGGGCATGCTTTGAATAAGATTTTATAATGTAAACGGAGAATGTTCTATGAGTAAAAAAGGCATAGTACTTGCAACAGTTGGCGTAGTGGCAGGAGTTGCTATTGCGACAGGAATTGCAAAAAGTAAAGCAAAGAAAACTACATATAAGGCAGATATAGTTTCACCAATTCCGGTAAGAAAGATGGGATTCTATGAAAAGTATGTAAAGAGAATGTTCGATGTGGTATGTGCGACAGGAGCCATTGTAGTCTTTAGTCCAGTATATTTAGGTGTTGCATTGCTTGTTAAATGCAAATTGGGATCACCGGTTATATTCACACAGGATAGACCTGGGTTGGTGGATAAAGATGGAAAAGAGACAGTTTTTAAAATGTATAAGTTCAGAACCATGACAGATGAACGAGATGCAGATGGTAATTTACTTCCAGACGATGTGAGACTGACATCAGTAGGCGCATGGATGAGACGGGTCAGCCTTGATGAGTTTCCTGAAGCGTTCAACATTCTTAATGGAACAATGTCTGTAATAGGACCGAGACCGCAGCTTGTCAGGGATATGACTTTTATGACTGATGAACAGAGAAAGAGACATACTGCAAAGCCTGGGTTGTCTGGTTTGGCGCAGGTTAATGGTCGTAATGCAATTTCATGGGAAGATAAGATTAACTGGGATCTTAAGTATATTGAGAAGGTCAGTTTTACAGAAGACTTAAGAATTTTATTCTCTACCGTCAAAAAAGCTTTCATTAAGCAGGAAGGCATTACACAAGATGATATGGCTACAGCCGAGGATTTGGGAGATTATCTTTTGAGAACAGAAAAGATTGACCAGAAAACATATGAGAAGAAACAGACAGAGGCTAAGTTGATTTTGAATGGATGTGACGGTAGTGAAAGAAAAGTCGGATTGGTATCTATCATTATGCCATCCTATAATACTGCTCCCTATATCAAGAAAACGATTCAGTCTGTTTTAGATCAGACTTACACAAATTGGGAACTCATTATTGTTGATGACTGTTCCACAGATAATACAGATGATGTGCTATCTGAAATTCACGACGAAAGAATAAGGTATTTTAAGAACGATAAAAACTCTGGTGCTGCTGTTAGCAGAAATAAAGCACTACGAGAAGCTAAAGGACAGTGGATTGCATATCTTGATTCAGATGATCTTTGGATGCCTAAAAAGCTGGAAAAACAGATTAACTTCATGAAAATGAATGGTTACACATTTTCTTATACAAATTATGAAGAAATCGATGTTGAGGGTAATAAGACTGGCGTAAAGGTTACAGGGCCGAAGAAGGTTACAAAGACAGGTATGTTTAACTATTGTTGGCCTGGTTGCTTGACTGTCATGTATGATGCCACGAAGGTCGGTCTCATTCAGATAGAGGATATCAAGAAGAACAATGATTATGCTATATGGTTAAAAGTTTGCCAAAAAGCTGATTGTTATCTACTTGATGAGTATTTGGGGCAGTACAGAAAAGGTCGTGCCGGAAGTGTGAGTACACATAGTATTAAGACTATGATTGTCTGGCATTATAAGCTTTACCATGAAGCTGAGAAGATGGGCATGGTAGAGAGCTTAGTAAACACTGGAAGAAATCTGATTTTTGGTTTCTATAAGAAGAAAAGATATGTAGAGAGGTAATTATGGTGATGGTGGTAGGGTGGAAATACTATAATCATGCATTAATCCCAACAACAGAACCTCACGAAAAGTGTATTTTTCCAAAAAACAAACACATGTTCTGAAAAGGTTGGGGGGGTATCCCTTATTCGCGCGATGGACAAGTGATTTCGATTGCGGTTATGAAACTAATTGGTGGTACGTAATCAAAGACACGCCATTTGATATTTCAGAGTTAAAAGCAAAACGAAGATATGAAATAAATAAAGGAAGAAGAAATTTTACGATTAGAAGGATTATGGCTACGGATTATCCAGATCAGATATTAGATGTCACAAATAAAGCCTTTTTATCTTGGCCAGAAAAATATCGCCCATCAATAGATGATGATGATTTTAGAAATTCATTAAGCTATTGGAATAGTGCCATGATTTATGGAGCATTTGATAGAGAAAACGATAGTCTTTCAGGGTATGCATATTTAACAGAATATGAAGGACATTTAGAATTTAATATGCTTAGAGTAATTCCAGAATGTGAGAGATTAGGAATTAATGCGGCAATATGTTCAGCTATTCTGGAAGATAATAATGATAGGTTTGATGGAAGGTGGTACATAAATGACGGAGCAAGAACAATCAGACATGAAACTGCTTTTCAGGACTATTTGGAAAAGTATTTTGGCTTTAGAAAGGCTTTTTGTAGATTAGAAATTATGTATCGAAATCCTTATGGATTGGTTATAAAAATGCTATTTCCTTTTCGAAAAATAATAGGTACATCATCAAGATTTGGAAGTATTATTAGTAGTGTGTTGAAAATGGAGGAAATACGAAGAGAAAGTAATAAGTGATAGCGAGAGAGGAACGATGAAAGTACAAGTATTAGTAGCTGCTATGAATCAGTCAGATCATTCTTTATTAAAAAAGATGAATATTCAATCTAGTGTAATCGTTGGAAATCAATGTGATTATAATTCAATAGAATCATTTGAATATGAGAATTATGATGCGCAGTATTTGAATTTCTCTGAAAGAGGAGTAGGACTTAATAGGAACAATGCTTTAATGAGAGCCACTGGAGATGTTTGTTTGTTTGCTGACGATGATATGGTGTATGTCGATGGTTATGCAAACATAGTAAGTGAAATGTTTCAAAAATATCCAGATGCAGATGCTATTGCATTTAATTTATTGGAACCCGTAGTGACTAGATATGTTATAAAAAAAGTTGAAAAGGTTGGATATTTAAACTATTTGAGATATGGAACTGCACGTATAGCCATTCGATTAGAAAGCGTCAAGAAAAATGGTATATATTTTAACCAGTGTTTTGGAGGAGGTACTGAACATTGCCATGGAGAAGATAATATTTTTTTGGCAGATTGTTTGAAGGCTAGGTTGAAAATATATGCTGTGCCAATTTATATTGCAGAATTAACAGAAGAACGTGTATCGACATGGAATAATGGATATGATGAAAAATATATTTTGGATCAAGGTAGTTTGTATCGAGCAATTTCAAAAAGCTGGTGGAAACTATTGTGTTTACAGGATGTGATTCGTAGAAGTAAAAGGGATTATAAAATTTCATGGATCCATGCGTATAAAAAAATGATAAGTGGAGGTAAAAGATGATAATTTTGCATCTAATGAAAGATTATAAGCCGACTATTGGCGGATCAGTTGTAAGAAACAGTAATATGATTGAAAACTATTTAAAACAATCACCTAACGATAAAGTAATGATTGCTAACCTTGATGGAGGAAAATTTGATGAAAAATCTAATGAGAATGGGATAGAGGTATATAGATCAAAGACATTATTAGATTTAATAAAGACCTCTAAAATGCTTATAAAAAATGGGAAGGTCGACATAATACAAGCTCACAATTTTAGGTTTTTGTTTGCAGCATTTTTAACAAGGCTATTATCTAGAAGAAATCCAAGAATTTATGTTGAGATACATGCAATGTATAATATGAGTTGGTACAAAGAACTGTTGTCAAGGTGGCTTTTAAAAAGGGTTGATGGGATAGTGGTGTTGGCAGAATGTGCAAAAAAATATTTGATGGAAGAGTATAAACTTAATTCAAATAAAATAACTGTGATACGAAATGGGATTGACTTATATCTAGAAAAAGCTGAAATAGAGGACAAAGAATTATTGGATGGAATAAATCGTCTTAAAGAGAGTTATTCGATTGTATTATATACGGGAAGTTTTATTGAATGGCAGGGGGTAAATTTTATCGCTGATGAGTTTGATTATTTGTTAAGTAATATTCCAGGAATAGCACTTGTTATGATAGGTAATGGTCCTGATTATGATTATGTTGAAAAACAATTGGCAAAATCAAAATATAAAGATAGAGTGCTTTTACATCATGGAATATCTAAACAGGAGATAATGGCGACCTATGGATTAGCTGATGTATTACTGATTCCAAGATTGAAAAACTTAAGTACAAACACAGCTGTCCCTCTGAAAGTTATTGAAGCTATGGAGTATGGGAAATGCATAGTCTCTGCAAATGATAATGGACTTAAAGAGGTTTTAAATTCATCAAATTCGTATTTGTTTGAATCTGGTGACATTGATTCACTTGTAAATGAGTTAAAGTCAGCAATCGTAGATAATGAAAAAAGTATTATAATTGCAAAAAAAGCTGAAACGGATGCAAAAAATCAGTTTGTGACGTGGGAAGATAGTGCAGCAAAAATGATACAGTTGTATAGGCGAGGTTAAATATGATTAACAATATACTGTTTTATTTGTTACTGTTTTCAGATTATACAATTGGACCATTGAGCATATCAGATTATGCACTGCTAATTTTAATTATAAAAGGACTTATATATAAGCCGGTTATA
>ERZ1026864.1323-NODE-1323-length-12650-cov-11.986026_pt1 | contig 12650 bp, 9 predicted proteins | sample MGYA00380162_ERZ1026864 | MGnify/ENA primary metagenome ERZ1026864 (study PRJEB33269, sample SAMEA4719798) | human gut metagenome | biome: human-associated habitat; feature: organic feature; material: feces | place: Cameroon | collected 2013-10 ... | reverse complement strand
GGGTGCCGCCGGTCGCCAGACCCAGCACGCAGTTGGGCTTCATAATGACCTGTGCGGAGATGATGTTGGCAGCCTTGCGGGACATGTCCTTGTAATCCTTTGCACGAATGATCTTCATAATGGGGAACCTCCTGTTATTTTGCTTTGTTGTTTTCAGTATAGCATATTTTCCGGCCAAAAGGGTAGCCGGTTTGTGAACAAAACAAAATGCCGCCGAAAGCGGGGCGTAAACGCCCGCCCTCAGCGGCATTTTTACAGTTTGGGAATGGACGCGGAAGCAACCAGCCTTCCGCACGGAAACGTGCTCAGAAGGATGCTTACAGCATCTTCTTCAGCTCATCATACACGAACTGGACCTTGGTGCCGATGATGACCTGGCAGGTGGTCTTGTCGGGGCGGATGACACCGGCAGCACCGGCAGCCTTCACAGCCTTCTCATCCACAGCGGTGTAGTCCTTAATGGTGAAGCGCAGGCGGGTAGCGCAGTAGTCCACGCTGGAGACGTTCTCCTTGCCGCCGATGGCCTTCAGCACGCCAGCAGCAACCTCAGTGTAGTTGTTGTTGGCCAGAACAACCTTCTTCTCAGCCTCTTCGGCATCCTCGTCCTCACGGCCGGGGGTCTTCAGGTCGAACTTGGTGATGGCGAAGTAGAACACGAGGTAGAACACCACGAATGCAGCGATGCCCAGAGGAATGATCATCCAGGTCTTAGCAGCTGCAGGCAGAGAAGCGGAGAACACCAGGTCGGTAGCACCTGCGGAGAAGCAGAAGCCAGCACGGAAACCGGAGTAGTAGGTGATGATGGTGAAGATGCCGTACAGAGCGGAGTACACAACGTACAGCGGGAAGCACAGGAACATGAAGCCGAACTCAAAGGGCTCGGTAACGCCGCAGACGAAGGCGCAGATAGCAGCGGACAGAACCAGACCGATGGCAGCCTTCTTGTTCTTGGCGGTACGGACCATGGCCAGTGCAGCACCGGCGATACCGAACATCATGCAAGGGAAGAAGCCGGACATGTACATACCCAGGCTCCAGCCCACGTCAGCAGAGGTCTCGCCTGCCCAGAAGTGGGACAGGTCGCCCAGGCCGATGGTGTCGAACCAGAACACGTTGTTCAGAGCGTGGTGCAGGCCGGTGGGGATGAGCAGACGGTTCAGGAAGGCGTAGATGCCGGCGCCGATGCCGTCCATGCCAGCGATGCCGTTGCCGATTGCGACCAGAGCGTCGAAGATGACGGGCCAGACGAACAGCAGAACAACAGATGCTACGATGGAGATCAGACCGGTAGCGATCGCAACGAAGCGCTTGCCGGAGAAGAATGCCAGCCAGTCAGGCAGCTGGGTATCCTTGAACTTGTTGTAGCAGGCAGCGCCGATGACGGCAGCCAGAATGCCGATAAAGGAGTTGCCGGCGACCTTCTGGTATGCAATGTAGGTAGCGGTACCCTCTTCGATGTGGCGCACAGCGCTGACCACACCGGGGTTCAGCAGCTGCTGCATCATCAGGAAGCTGACCAGACCGGCCAGACCTGCGGTACCATCGTTGTCAGCAAGGCCGACAGCGGCACCAATGGCAAACAGCCAAGCCATGTTATCGATCAGAGCGCCGCCTGCCTTGACCAGCAGGAAGCCAACGGTGTAAGCTGCACCGGAAGTTGCGGCACCGGGAACACCCATGACACCCGGGGCCAGGGCATAACCGAGACCCATCAGGATGCCGCAGATCGGCAGCACAGCGACGGGAAGCATCAGAGCTTTGCCCAGTTTCTGGAGATACTTCATCATAAGACACATTCCTCCTTAAAGAATGTTGTTGTTATGGAGGCCTCTGGTTGCAGGCTGTCCATAATTGCGTAACAATATTTTAACACATCCTCCGAAAAAAAGAAATAGGGTTCACGCCTGTTTTCGCAATTTTGCACCAAAAATCCTTGAATTTGCATCTTTCGTGAAAAAATTTTTGGAGTTATTGCGCATTTCAGAGCAGGATTTTGAAAAAACTTTTCTTTTGCTCTTTCTCCCCAAACCGCTTGCATCCCGCGCCGGAATCGGGTACTATACTTATAAATAAAAAAACACAAGACCCAGGGAGGTTCTTTTTATGGAATGGACTGATATCCGCCTGACCGTGGCCAAGGCCGATGCCGACAACGCCGAGGCCGTTGCCACCATGATCGCCGAAGGCGGCATCTATATCGAGGATTACAGCGACATCGAGCAGCAGGTGGCCGAGATCGCCCATGTGGATCTGATCGAGCAGGAGCTGCTGGACAAGCCCCGCGACACTGTGATCATCCACATGTATCTGGAGCCGGGCGCTTCCCCCGTGGAGACGCTGGCCCTCATTCAGGCCCGGATGGAAGCGGCAGGCATCGCCTACACCGTGGAGACCGAGGGCGTGGAGCAGGAGGACTGGCAGAACGGCTGGCGCAAATACTACCACCCCATGGACATTGGCAAACGGCTGGCCATCGTGCCCTCCTGGCAGGAGTACGACACCGACCGCGTCAAGCTGATCCTTGACCCCGGCCTTGCCTTTGGCACCGGCGGCCACGAGACCACCAGCCTCTGCCTGGAAGCGCTGGACGAGCGGGTGCGCGGCGGTGAGCGGGTGCTGGACATCGGCACCGGCAGCGGCATCCTTGCCATTGCCGCCCTCAAGCTGGGCGCAGGCAGTGCCGAGGGTGTGGACATCGACCCCGTGGCCGTGCGCACCGCAGGCGAGAATGCCGCCCTGAACGGCGTGGCCGACAAGCTGACCGTTCTGGTGGGCGACCTGTCCGACAAGGCCAGCGGCAGGTACGACATCATCACCGCCAACATCGTGGCAAACGCCATCATCAGCCTTGCCCCCGCCGTGCCCGGCCTGATGGCCGAAAACGCCACCTTTATTGCCAGCGGCATCATCGACAGCCGCAAGGACGAGGTGATCGCCGCTCTGGAAGCCGCCGGCCTGACCGTGCAGGAAGTGAAGGAGAAGCGCGGCTGGGAGTGCATTATTTGTAAAAAGACGAATTAAACCTCTCAGGCGCTTCGCGCCAGCTCCCCTAATAGGGGAGCCCTTGGCATACCGGCCAGTTTTGCCGGTAATGAGGGAAACAGGAGTTTATTTTTATGCCGCATCGCTACTTTACAACTGAAATCTCCAATGGCACCGCCACCCTGCGGGGGGCCGATGCCCATCATCTTTCCCGCGTGATGCGGGGCAGGCTGGGGGACACTGTCATCTTATGTGACGGCAACGCCGTGGAATACACCGCCACCATCACCGGCTTCGGGCCGGAGACGGTGGAGTTCAGCGTGGAGCCGGGCTATCCCAGCGCCGCCGAGCCCAGCGTGGAAGTGACCCTGTTCGTGGGTTACCCCAAGCAGGACAAGCTGGAGCAGGTCATCCGCCACGGCGTGGAGCTGGGCTGCACCCACTTTGTGCCCTTCTTCAGCCGGTACTGCGTGGCCGCCCCCAAAAAGGAGGAGCAGAAAAACGAGCGCTACAACCGCATCGCTTTTGAAGCCGCCAAGCAGTGCGGCCGGGGCGTGCTGCCGGATGTCGCCCTGCCCCTGCCCAATTTCGGGGCCCTCTGCCGCAGCCTGGAAGGGTACGATCTCGTGCTCTTCTGCTACGAGCTGGGCGGCGCTCCCCTGCGCCAGCTGCTGGCAGACGCACAGCCTGCCGACGGCCAGCGGCTGAAGATCGCCCTCATCACCGGTGCCGAGGGCGGCTTTGCCGTGGAAGAGGCTGAAATGGCCGCCAATGCCGGTGTGAAAACGGTCGGCCTCGGCCCCCGCATTCTCCGGTGCGAGACCGCCCCGCTGGCGGTGCTCTCTGCCGTGATGACCCTGACGGGCAACTTGGAGTAATTTTTATTTTCACATATACAAAAAGGACGGCGCATGCCGTCCTTTTTGTTTACTTTATTTTCGCGTTCATCAGCGCTTTTTTCACCTCAATGAGGTTTTGCGGGCTGACCGAGAAGCTCCGCAGGCCCAGCTGCAGATATTGCAGGGTGTTGGCCGGATTGCCCACCGCGCTGCCGCAGATGGTCACGGGGATCCCGCCCTCCCGGGCAGCCTCCACCACCATGCGGATGAGCTTTTTCATTGCGTGGCTGGCCGGGCGGTAGTAGCGCTCGGCAATGGAGATATCCCGATCCACCGCGTGGGTGTACTGGGTCAGATCGTTCGTCTCGATGACAAAGAAATTGCACCCACGCTCCACGAATTCCTCTGCCGTCAGGCAGGCCGAGGGCACCCCGAACATCACGCCAAAGGGCGTGTTCGGGTCAAACTCCTCCCCGCGCTCCCGCAGCAGCTGGCGGCAGTGCGCTACCAGCCGCATGGCTTCATCCCAATCTTCGAGGTTGGTCACCATGGGGAACATGACCCGCAGGGGGCCGTGGGCTGCCGCCCGGAGCAGGGCGCAGATCTGCGTCTCAAACTGATGGGTCTGGCGCAGGCTGCTGCGGATGCCCCGCAGGCCCAGCTTGGAGGATTCCAGCCCCCTATGGATATCGGCCATGGCGCGGTCCACACCAAAATCAAAGGTGCGCACTGTCACCACACCGCCCTTTGCGGCGGCAATGCAGGACTGATAGAACACGAACTGCTCCTGCTCGTCCACCGGGCGGCCCGGCAGCATCATATAGCCGCTGCGCAGCAGGCCCACACCGGAAGCGCCTGCCTGCAGCGCCGATTCAATATCCTCCTGCCCGTAGCAGTTGGCCAGGAGCTCAAACGGCACATCATCCTTTGTCCGGTTGGGCAGGACGCTGATGCGGGCGGCTTCCGCGCTCTCCCACTGCAGCTCGCAGATGCGGCTGACCGCCTGCTGGCGGGTGTTGGCATCCGGGTCCAGGATGCACTCGCCGTTGTTGGCATCCAGCACCACGGTGCGGCCGTCGCAGTCGTCCAGAAACGCCTGTCCCACCTGCACCACGCAGGGAATGTGCATGGCCCGTGCAATGATCGCCGCGTGGCTCTGCTTATTGCCCTCCGAAGTGATGATGCCCAGGATCATTCCCGCCGGAACGCTGAACAGATCGCTGGGCATCAGCATCTCTGCCGCCAGGATCACCGGGTGATCCAGTGCCAGCCAGACCCGGGGACGGTTGGTCAGCACATTCACCACGCGGCGGGCGGCATCCAGAATATCCGCACTGCGCAGCTGCATGTAGGCGTTGTCCTCCATGGCCGCAAGCTGCTCTGCATAGCGGTTGCCCGCACGGTACATGGCTTCGGCAGCGCTGATGCCCGCCTTGATCTGGAATTTGACCTCATTCATAAAGCCTTCATCTTCCAGCATCATGCTCTGGAACAGGAAGATGGCCTGCTCCGTGGGGCCGCTGCGGTCTGCCATGCCGTCCAGCTCACGCTGGGCTGTCCGGACAGCGTTTTCCAGCAGACGCTGTTCCCGTTCCGCGTTGAACGGCCCGGTGGCAAAATTTTCGTGCCAGCGCTCCAACCGGCTCACCTGTCCCATCACAAGGCCCGGCGAGGCGCTGTGTCCCTGATAGACCTTCATTCCTCGATCACCTCCGGCAGTACCGGCCCGGTAAGGGCACGGCAGACCAATGCCTGTAAGAACGTATTGGGCAGCAGAGCGGCCCGTGCGGCCTGTGCCGCATTGCCGCTGCCCTCAAACAGGGGCGCAAAGCTCTCGATGCGCTCCCGGTCGCATTTTTCCAAAAAGGCTTCCGCCAGTGTTCGGGTGGTATAGAACACGGTGGGGTCCACGCCCGCATCCTCGGCGGCAGCTTCCAGCGGGGCCAGCTGGGCGTCCTTCATGTTGGCCAGCAGCAGGGCCGCATCCGCTGTCAGGGTCACGGGGTATTTTTCCCGCACCGCCTTCTGCACCTGCTGGAATTTCCACGCAAAAGCGGCGGCATCCTCACAGCTCTCGGCGCTGGTGGAAACGGCATAGGCACAGCCCCGCAGGTATCCCATGGCGCGGCGGGTATCGTAGTAGCCCAGCTCCATGTTCCGTCTGGCGGTATCGGGGTCAAAGTGGAGGATGTCCCCCAGCTCCCAGTAGCTGCGGATCATGGTGGTGGGCAGGCCGGTGCGGTTGGGCAGGGTGATGCCCACCCCTTCCAGGTCAACACAGACCAGCTCCTCCGCGCCCATCTTCTGGGCCAGCGCGGTGGGCATATTGTCCCGGTAGCCGCCATCCAGGAACTGCACCCCGTCGATCTGCTTTGCCCGCAGGGCGGGGAAACAGGCGGCCGAGGCCAGCAGATAATCCTTCACCTTGCCCGCCGGGATATCCTCCAGCGTCAGCTCCCGGGGCTTCAGCCCCCGCTTTTCCACGGTGACAAGGCCGAACCGGATGGGCGAAGCCCGCAGGGCATCCTCATCCAGCACCCGCTCCACGATCTCTTCCAGCGGGGTCACGTCCATGCCGCCGTCCCGCACCACTTCCCGCAGGAAAGCGTGCAGCTCAGAGAGGTCGGCGTTTTCCTCCGGCAGCTCCATCACGTCCTGGCTGCGGATGCTCATCCACATATCCCGGGCCGTTTCGTACAGGTCCAGCGCAAACATGGCACCGTTCAGGCTGCCCACACTGGTGCCGGTGATGATCTGGGGCCGCCAGCCCAGCTCGGTCAGGGCACGCCACACACCCACCTGATAGCTGCCGCGCGCACCGCCGCCTGCCAGCACCAGTGCCTTGACCGGGGTATCATTCTGTGCCATCTGGAACGCCTCCTAGTCATTCTTTGGAAATCTGTCAAAAGTATACCATATTTTCCGGAAAAATTCTCCCTGTTTTTGGAACAAAATCCATGGTATAATTTTGTTAACTTGTGTGAAACGATGGTGGAGGTAAAACAATGCACTGCAACAACTGGATCTTTGATATGGACGGCACCCTGACCGACAGCATGACCGTGGTATGGGAGGGTGCGCCCGATGCCCTGCTGGCCCGCTATGGCCGCACCCCAAAATCTGACCTCCACAAAACGCTCCTGACCATGGGCATGGCCGATGGCGCGGCCTACCTCATCCGGGAGTACGACCTGCCCCTGAAAATGGAGGACTACAACGATGTGATGTGGGATGTTATCACCAAGCTCTACGAGACCGTGGAGCTCAAGCCCGGCGTGCGGGAGCTGCTGGCCCGCCTGAAGGCCGAGGGTGCCCACATGTGCATCTGCTCCAACACCTGGAGCGCCCAGTGCCGCACCGTGCTCACCCGTTTGGGCATCGATGAATATTTCGACTTCTATGTGGAGGCACAGGGAGCGCTCCACAAGAGCAGGCCGGATGTATTTTTCCAGACCCTTGCACGCCTGGGCGGCACTGACCCCGACCGGTGCGTTGTCTGTGAGGATTCCCTCTACGCCGCCCGCACCGCCCACGACGCAGGCTTCCACGTCATCGGCATCGCCGATGCTGCCAGCAAGTCCGATGAGCCCGCCCTGCTGGAGGTCAGCGACCAGTTCCTGACCGACTGGACGGAGCTGGACTGGGACAAAGTATGACCCCTGCACCATGCAGAAAGCGGCCCGCAGAAGCAGGCCGCTTTCTTTTTGTATGATAGACCTATCCTTCCAGAAACGCCCGGAACGCCGCCCTTACGGCGGGCTCACGCCCCCGGGGGATGGGCACCCGGGCACCGCTGCGCATCCAGAGCTCTCCGGCGGAGAGCTGGGCGGCGGCGGCAAGGTTGACCACATAGGAGCGGTGGGGCTGCAGAAAACGGGCATCGGCCAGCAGGGGCTTTGCCACCTCGGAAAAGGGGACCCGCAGGGAGAGGGAGGCCACGTCCTCGCCGCTGGCAAGGTGGTAGTGCACCACATGGTGGGTGCACTCCAGATACTCGATGTCCGCAAAGGGCAGGGCCCGCAGACCCATGGCCGTGGTGACCGGGATGACCGGGCCGTATTCCGGCTCGGTGGCCCGGTCCAGCAGGGCTGTCAGCTGCTCCGGACGGAACGGGATATGCAGGTACTGCATCGCGTCCACCCGGAACGCTTCGTAGGCATAGGCCGTGGTGTGGGCCAGAAAGGCCAGCGGGGCCCGCACACCCCGGCGGCGCAGCTCTGCAGCCGCCTGCAGGCCGCTGCACGGGTTGGCGGCAGGCAGCTCGATGAGGTAGAGCTCGTACCGGGAGCCCGCTTCCTCCTGCTGCAGCAGGGCCGCCGTGCTTTCCAGCTGCTCCACGATGCAGGCATCGGCCCGGCGGGCATAATATTCCATGCAGTGGCGCTGCACCCGGCCCCGCAGCACAGGGTCCGGGCTGCACACCGCAATGTGAAAGATCATATCCGCTCCTCCTTTCCCTCTGCACAGCGCTTGATTTTTGCGCCATGAGGGAGTATTATGGACGAAAAAAGAAATGGGGGACACCGCCATGGATCAGCCGCTCGTCAGCATCATCCTGCCCGTATACAACGCTCAGAATCATCTGGCCCGCTGCATCGGCAGCATCCTGGACCAGACCTATAAAAACATTGAACTCATCATCCTGAACGATGGCTCCAAGGATCACAGCCTGCCCGTGTGTGAGGAGTTCCGCGCCAAGGACAGCCGCATCGTGCTGGTGGACAAGGAGAACTCCGGCGTGTCCGACACCCGCAACCTGGGCCTGAAGCTGGCCGGGGGCGAGTATGTCCAGTTCGTGGACAGCGATGACTACATCGACCCGGGCTTCACCCAGCATCTGGTGGAAGCCGCCGAGACGCACCACGCAGACCTTGTGATTGCGCCCTACAAAATGGTGATCCCCGCCGGGGCCACAAAGCCCGAGCAGGTGCTGGAAAAGCTGGAGGACAATCTGGGCGTGATGAGTGTTGCCCGGCCCCCTGAGGTGCGGGAATACGGTTTCCTGCCCGCCGGGGTCTACGACAAGGACACCTTTGCCCTGCGGCTGATGGACAAGCCCGCCTCCTACTTTTACAGTGTGCTCTGGAACAAGCTCTACCGCCGCATCCTGCTCACCGGCAATGACATCCAGTTCACCAGCGAGCTGAAATGGGCCGAGGATCTGGTGTTCAACATGCAGTATATCCAGTATGCCGAGACCTTCGTCTCCATTGACAAAGCCGGTTACTACTACGTCCAGAATCCCCAGAGCATCTGCCATACCCAGATCAACCCGGCCTCCATCGTGCAGAACAAGATCCAGACGTTCCGGTATTATAAAGACCTCTACACCCGCCTTGGGATGTACGAGGAGGTGCGGCCCCAGCTGTATAAGTTCCTGGTGGATATCGCCGAGAGCACCTACCCCTCCGGCCCCTTCAAAAAGATCATTGAGGAAGCCAAGGAATATTGGAAAAACCGGAAAGAATAAACCAAAATCGGGAGACCCCCTGCGGGGTCTCCCTTTTTGTGGTTATGCTCCGATGGCAGCGCACTTCTTTGCCAGCCAATCCCGCTCTTCTTCATTCAGGCGGGGAGCCAGCTTCTCAAACACTTCGCGGTGGTAGGTGTTCAGCCAATCCAGCTCGTCCCGGGTCAGGACACCGGGCACCACAGGAGAGGTGGCAATGGGCACAAAGGTCAGCGGACGGAAGGCCAGGAAGGTGCCGTACTGGTTGTCGGCCTTGTGGTAGCACTCCAGCTCGTTCTCAATGCGGATGCCCACCTGACCGGCTTCGTACACGCCCGGCTCATCGGTGACGATCATGCCCGGCTGGAACACCGTGGTGTTGCGGCCGTTCAGGGAGTGGGGGCCCTCGTGGACGTTGCCCACAAAGCTGACGCTGTGGCCGGTGCCGCAGCGGTAGTTGATGAGGTGCCGCCACAGCGGCTCACGGGCAATGGTATCCAGCATGTGGCCGTCGCAGTAGTTCAGCCAGACAGCCTTTGCAATGTCGATGTGGCACTGCAGGGTCCAGGTGTAGAACAGCTTTTCGTCCTCGGTCAGCTCACCCAACGGGTAGGTGCGGGTGATATCGGTGGTGCCGTCCAGATAGGTGGCACCGCTGTCCACCAGCAGGAAGCCCTTGCGCTCCAGCTTGGCATGGTCCTCCTCGGTGGCATGGTAGTGCATCATGGCAGCGTTTCCACCGTAGGCGGCAATGGTGCCAAAGCTCTCCACGATGAATTTGTCCTGTGCGGAGCGGTACTTGTGGAGGATCTCGTCCACAGTCAGCTCGGTCAGCTCTTCCCCGGCAGCCAGACGCTCTTCCAGCTCCTTCTGGAACCGCACCATGGCAACCGCATCCCGCAGATGGGCTTCGCGGTCGTGAGCCAGCTCGACCTCGTTCTTCACACCCTTCATGGGCAGCAGGGGGTCGGCCTCATCCTTCACGGTCAGGGCGGCGTTGTTCTGCAGGGTCTCGTAAACGGCAAAGTTCACGGATGCAGGGTCGGCCAGCACGGTCTGGGGCTCGGTCTCAGCGGCCAGGAACTTGAGCACGTCATCGTACTCCTGGATCTCCACGCCGTTGGCCTTGAGCTCTGCGGCAGCTTCCGCGCCCAGACGTGCAGTGTTGATGAAGAGCACCGCGCGCTCCGGGGTCACATAGCAGTAGGACATGGCATAGGGGGTGCACTGGATATCCATAGCACGCAGGTTCAGCAGCCAGGCCAGATTATCCAGCTTGCCCACCAGCTGTGCAGTGCAGCCCAGCTCCTTGAGCTTGCCGCGCAGGCGCTCCAGCTTTTCGGCAGGGGAGAAGCCTGCATACTCCTTGGGCAGGATCCATGCCGGGGTGGCAGGCAGGGCGGGGCGGCCCTCGGTCCACAGCTCATCCTCAAGGTTCAGGGTCTTGATGGTGCCCTTCTTGGCATCCAGCTCCTTCTGCACGCCGCGCACCAGCCCGCAGGAAGCGGTCAGGCCGCACAGGCCCAGCACGCCGTTCTCAGGCAGCACCTTGCCGCAGTATTCCTCCACGGTGGGCACGCCCGGCTCACCCATCCGCATCAGCTGGATCTCGGTACCGGCGATCTCCTTTTCCGCCTGCACAAAGTAGCGGCCGTCTGCCCAGACAGCGCTCTCGGTAGGGGTGACGACGAAGTTGGAGTTTTCGCCGTGGAAGCCGGAGAAATAGGTCAGGGAGGTGTAATGGTCGGGCAGGTACTCGCTGGAATGCGGGTCACCCACCGGGATCAGATAAACGTCCACGCCGTTGGCCTTCATGGCAGCCCGCAGGGCAGCCAGACGCTCAGGAACCGTGTTCATGCTCATAATAAAAAGCCTTCTTTCTTCCATCTATCTGCCGGAAAAACGTCCGGCGGCGGGGGTCACTGTGTCCTATTGTACCATCACTCCAGGCAGAATGCAATTCACCGGCAGCGAAAAGCCCCCGCCGGGGCATCAGCACTCAGGCGGGGGCAGAAAGCACGGTCACTGCACATTCTTTTTTGCAAGATCTTTGGTGTACAGGGCACGGGTGGCGTTCAGCACAGCCAGCACCATCACGCCCACATCGGCGAAGATGGCGGTCCACATGCTGGCCAGACCCAACGCACCCAGCACCAGGCAGGCGAACTTGATCGCCAGAGCAAACACGATGTTCTGATACACGATGCGCAGGGTGCGGCGGGCAATGCGCATGGCCAGCGCGATCTTGGCCGGGTCATCGTCCATCAGGACAACATCAGCGGCCTCGATGGCAGCATCGGAGCCCAGAGCACCCATGGCGATGCCCACATCCGCACGGGACAAAACCGGGGCATCGTTGATGCCGTCGCCCACAAAAGCGAGGTTTTCTTTGGGCTGCTTTGCGGCGAGGAGCGTTTCGATCTGGTCCACCTTGTCGCCGGGCAGCAGGCCTGCATGGTATTCATCCAGACCCAGCTCGACGGAAACGGCCTTTGCCACAGGCTCCGCGTCGCCGGTCAGCATGACCGTCTTGCGGACACCGGCCTGTTTCAGGCCCTTGATGGCAGCAGCACTGTGGGGTTTGACCACATCAGCGATGAGCAGATAGCCTGCATATCTGCCTTCCATGGCAACATGGACGATGGTGCCCGGCTCGGTGATCTCGGGAACCGTCAGGCCCAGCTTTGCCATCAGGCGGGCGTTGCCGGCAGCGACGGTTTTGCCGTCCACCTTTGCGGTCACGCCGTGGCCGCCCAGCTCCTGCACATCGGTCACACGGTTGGGGTCGATGTCCTTGCCGTAAGCGTTCCTGATGCTCAGGGAGATGGGGTGCTTGGACCAGCTCTCAGCCAGTGCGGCGGCTTCCACAAGGGCATCCCCGGTCACGCCGTTTTCGGGGTGGATGCCCACCACCTTGAAGGTGCCCTGGGTCAGGGTGCCGGTCTTATCAAACACCACGATGCCGGTGCGGGCCAGCTCCTCCAGATAGGTGGAGCCCTTGACCAGGATGCCGCAGGCAGACGCGCCGCCGATGCCGCCGAAGAAGCTCAGCGGGATGGAGATGACCAGAGCGCAGGGGCAGCTGATGACCAGGAAGGTCAGGGCGCGGTAGACCCAGTCACCGAAGCGGGCGGGCTGGCCCATCAGCAGCAGCACGATTGGGGGAACAAAGGCCAGCGCCAGTGCGCCGTAGCAGACAGCGGGGGTGTAGACCCGGGCAAAGCGGGTGATGAAGTTCTCGGTGCGGGCCTTCTTCATGCTGGAATTTTCCACGAGGTCGAGGATCTTGGAAACGGTGGATTCGCCGAACTCCTTGGTGGTTCGCACCTTCAGCAGGCCGGTCATGTTCACACAGCCGCTGATGACCTCATCGCCGGAAC
>ERZ1026864.1321-NODE-1321-length-12660-cov-3.983975_pt1 | contig 12660 bp, 8 predicted proteins | sample MGYA00380162_ERZ1026864 | MGnify/ENA primary metagenome ERZ1026864 (study PRJEB33269, sample SAMEA4719798) | human gut metagenome | biome: human-associated habitat; feature: organic feature; material: feces | place: Cameroon | collected 2013-10 ... | reverse complement strand
GTATAAGAGACAGGGATCCGCTCCTCGCGGACGATCTCCATTGTCTCCCGCAGAAAGGCTTCGCAGTTTTTTCTGGCGGTGCGGTCGTCCAGAAACATATGCAGGGCAAAAAAGTCCCGGTACTCAGGATAGATCCCGTAGGCCGCGAAGCCGCCTCCCAATCCGTTGGAGCGGTCGTGCATGGGTTTCATGCTTTCGATGATCGTTTCGCCGGTCATAAGCTGACCTTCTCTGGAGATCACGGCGGCGATCGCACAGCCGGACGGGATCCGGATCTGTCCTTCGATTTTGTTCATATCTCCACACCCCCTAAAGAAGAAAAAGAACGGGGCCTGTTTGCGGAAAAAGCGTACTTACTCCGCAGAACATCCTCGTTCTTTGTCTAAAATACGAGAAAAACCGCCGTTTTACAAGGTTATAATTTACCAAAAATTGCGTCCCGGCAAAAAGGGATTTTCAACAAATCGACAGTTGACTTTCCGGGCGGCGGGATGTATATTTTGCGATATTGAGAGACATTGGCGTCTCGGAGGCAGAGCCTCCCGTGACGCCGGTGTCTCTTTTTATTTTTCTGAAAGGAAGACCTACTATGACGACTGTACCGGAAATATTTGGAAGCAAGGTCTTTGACAGCCGCGTGATGAAGGCCCGTCTGTCCGGAGAGGTGTACCACTCTCTGAAGCATACCATCCAAAAAGGAACCAAGCTGGATCCGTCTGTGGCCAACGCGGTGGCCGCCGCCATGAAGGACTGGGCAGTCGAGAACGGCGCGACCCACTTCACCCACTGGTTCCAGCCCCTGACCGGGATCACGGCGGAAAAGCACGACAGCTTTATCACCCCGGCACCGGACGGCAGAGTGATCATGGAATTCTCCGGCAAGGAGCTGATCCGCGGGGAGCCGGACGCCTCCTCCTTCCCCTCCGGCGGTCTGCGCGCCACCTTTGAGGCCCGGGGCTACACGGCATGGGATCCCACCAGCTACGCCTTCATCAAGGGCAAGACCCTCTGTATCCCCACAGCCTTCTGCTCCTACGGCGGGGAGGCGCTGGATAAGAAAACGCCCCTTCTGCGCAGCATGGAGGCGCTGAACCGGCAGGCACTCCGGGTGCTGAAGCTGTTCGGCAACGAGGCGGTCAAGCACGTGACGCCCTCTGTCGGCCCGGAGCAGGAGTACTTCCTGATCGACAAGGCGCTGTATGAACAGCGCAGGGATCTGGTCTACACCGGCAGGACGCTGTTCGGCGCCAAGCCCCCTAAGGGGCAGGAGCTGGACGACCACTATTTTGGCTCCATCAAGCCCCGGGTAGCCGCCTTTATGGAGGAGCTGAACACCGAGCTGTGGAAGCTGGGCATCCTGGCCAAAACAGAGCACAACGAGGTAGCGCCTGCCCAGCATGAGCTTGCCCCCATCTATACCACCACCAACCGCGCCACCGACCAGAACCAGCTGACCATGGAGATCATGCAGCGGGTGGCCGCCAAGCACGGCATGGTGTGCCTGCTCCACGAAAAGCCCTTTGCCGGGGTCAATGGCAGCGGCAAGCACAACAACTGGTCTCTCTCCACCGATACCGGCGTCAACCTGCTCTCTCCCGGCGAAACGCCCCACGAAAACGCCCAGTTCCTGCTGTTTCTGGCAGCAGTCATTCAGGCGGTGGACGACTATCAGGGGCTGCTGAGAGCCTCCGTTGCGACAGCCGGAAACGATCATCGGTTAGGGGCCAACGAGGCGCCTCCCGCCGTGATCTCCATATTCCTGGGCGATGAGCTGACCGCCGTGCTGGATGCCATCGAGACGGATTCCGCCTATATCGGCGCGGAAAAGAAAAAGATGAAGCTGGGCGTTGATGTGCTCCCCCGCTTTATCCGGGACACCACAGACCGCAACCGCACCTCCCCCTTTGCCTTTACCGGCAACAAATTTGAATTTCGGATGCTGGGCTCCTCCAACTCCATCGCCTGTGCCAACATCATGCTCAACGCCGCGGTAGCCCAGTCGCTGAAGCTCTATGCGGACGAGCTGGAGCAGGCGGAGGACTTCAACGCCGCTCTGCACGAGCTGATCAAGCGCACCATCACGGCACACAAGCGGATCATCTTCAACGGAAACGGCTACGACGACACATGGATCCGGGAGGCCACAGAGAAGCGGGGCTTGCTCAACCTGCGTACCACGCCGGACGCGATCCCGGAGCTGCTGAAGGCAAAGAACATTGAGATGCTGACGGCCCAGAAGGTCTACACCGAGGCGGAGCTGCGCTCCCGGTATGAGATCATGCTGGAAAACTACTGCAAAACGGTGTGCATTGAGGCACAGACCATGAGCGATATGGCCCGCAAGCAGATCCTGCCCGCTGTGGCACACTACGCCGCAGGCGTGGCCCGGGATGCCGCCGGCAAGAAGGCGCTGGATACCGGGATCAGCTGCGGTTACGAGGCGAAGCTCGTCAAAAAGCTGACGGCAGTGACCGAAAGCATCGACACGCGTGCCGACGCGCTGGACGGCGCGATCGCCAAATTCAAGACCCTCTGCGATGTGACCGAGGGGGCAAATTTCATACGGGACGAGATGCTCTCCCGCATGACAGCGCTGCGGGTGGCCGCAGACGAGGCGGAGACGCTGACCGCAGAGAGCGCATGGCCGTTCCCCACCTACGGCGATCTGCTGTTCAGCGTCAAGTGACCGCGGCATCTCCGTCAACTCTCTGGAGGCACGGGTACCCTTCGGCGATCTGAATTTTGTGGAATATGTAATGCGCATTGACCCGGCCAGAGTGAGATGATCGTAGATTTTTGGATGCCCAACAAGGCATGGAAGGGCTGTGATGTGAACGACCCCTCTGCCCGGGTACTTGCCAACTACGGCGACAGCGGAACATAACAGCAGGCGGGTGTACCAGCCCGCCTGCTGAAAACAGCCGGACGACGAACCGGCTTCACGAAAAAAGCAGCAAACCAAGAACAGGGAGGTCAATCCATGAAAACTTGTGCCATTGTCGGGATCAACTGGGGAGATGAGGGGAAGGGCCGCATGGTCGATCTGCTCACGCGGGACTATGATGTGGTGGTGCGCTATCAAGGCGGTGGAAATGCAGGACACACCGTTATCAATGAATACGGAAAATTTGCGCTGCATCTGCTGCCCTCCGGGATCTTTCGGTCGGGCGTCGTCAACGTTTTGGGAAGCGGCGTTGCGCTGGATCTGGAAAGCCTCTGCACCGAGCTGAAAAGCATCACCGCGAAGGGCGTCTCCGTGACGCCGGATAACCTGAAAATCAGCGACCGCGCCTCGCTGGTGCTGCCGTGGCATATCCTGCTGGATGAGCTGGAGGAAACTCGCTTAAAGGACAAAAAGTACGGCTCCACCAGACAAGGGATCGCCCCGTTTTATTCGGATAAATATCAGAAAAAGACGATCCAGGCCGGGGAACTCTTTTTCCCGGAGCATCTGACACGCCATCTGGCGGATCTTCTGGAATGGAAGAACCTGACCCTGACCAGAGTTTACGGTGCGAAGCCCTATACCATGGCGCAGCTGTGCGACTATTTCCGCACCTACGGAGAGCAGTTGAAGCCGTTCATCTGCGACACCGGCAGTTGGCTGCGCAAGGCCGCACAGGACGGAAAGAGCATCCTGTTTGAGGCGCAGCTGGGGGCGTTGCGGGATCTGGATTACGGTATCTATCCCTACACCACCTCCTCCAACGCGGTGGCGGCTTACGCGACTGTCGGTTCCGGGCTTCCTACCGCCAAACTGGATGAGGTCGTTGGTGTGGTGAAGGCCTACTCCACCTGCGTGGGCGAAGGGCCTTTTGTCTGTGAGTGGTCAGGCCCCGAGGCCGATCGGCTGCGGGAGGCCGGCTCCGAGTATGGCGCAAAAACAGGGCGTCCCCGCCGCGTCGGTCCCTTTGATGCGGTTGCCACGCGCTACGGCGTAGAGATCCAAGGGGCCACGGTCATCGCGCTGACCAAGCTGGATGTTCTCAGCTATATGGACAAAATCCCCGTCTGCACCAAATATGTCGTCAACGGGGCAGAGACGAACGCATTCCCCTTCCCCGCACTACTGGAGGCGGCAAAGCCTGTGACGGAGTACCTGGACGGCTGGAAGTGTGATATTTCCGGCGTCCGCACATGGGACAAGCTTCCCCCGCAAGCACAGGCGTATGTTGCGTATGTTGAAAAGGCCATCGGCTGTCACATCGGCTACATATCTGTCGGGCCGGAGCGGGATGCCTATATCACGCGGTGAGCGGGAGGAATTTATGATATCGATAAACCCACGCGCAGCATGGTCGTCACTGCGAAATGAAGCAGAGAAAGGGCAGCACGATGTACGAAAAATATGAATCGCCCCTGTCATCCCGGTATGCGTCAGAGGAGATGCTGTATCTGTTCTCCCAGAAAAAGCGTATTCAGGTCTGGCGAAGGCTCTGGACCGCGCTGGCCCGGGCGGAGCATGATCTCGGTCTGCCCATTACGGCAGAGCAGGTCGCAGAGCTGGAAGCACACATAGATGACATTGATTTTGCGTGCGCCGCACAACGGGAGCGAGAGGTACGGCATGATGTGATGGCGCACGTCTATGCCTACGGAAAAGCGGCCCCTGGCGCCGCAGGCGTGATCCATTTGGGGGCCACAAGCTGTTATGTAACCGATAACGGGGATCTGATCCTTTATCGGGACGGTCTGCGCCATCTCCGCAAGGAACTGCTGGACGTGCTGAAAAATCTTGCGGACTTTGCGGAGAAATACAAGTCGCTGCCCACCCTCGGCTATACCCACTATCAGCCCGCGCAGCTTGTTACCGTGGGCAAACGGGCGACACTCTGGATGCAGGATTTTCTTTCCGATCTGGAAGAACTGGAGCAGGTACTGGCGCACATGAAATTTCTCGGCTGTCGTGGGACCACCGGTACCGAGGCCAGTTTTCTGGAGCTATTCAATGGTGATACCGAAAAGATCGACCAGATGAACCGGCAGATCAGCGCGGAATTCGGATTTGCAGCGTGTTTTGATGTCTGCGGGCAGACATATCCCCGAAAGGTGGACAGCCGCATCCTGAATTGTCTGTCTTCTATTGCGCAGAGTGCCTATCGGATGGCAAACGATATTCGCCTGCTGCAGCATGACCGGCAGCTGGAGGAGCCCTTTGAAGAAAACCAGATCGGCTCCTCCGCCATGCCGTATAAGCGAAACCCCATGCGCAGTGAGCGAATCTGTTCCTTGTCCCGCTTTCTGATCTCGGACGCCGTAAACGGCTCCATGACGGCGTCCGTACAGTGGCTGGAGCGCACGCTGGACGACTCCGCCAACCGCCGCATCTCCATGCCGGAGGGATTCCTCTGCGCCGATGCGATCCTGCGTCTCTGCCAGAATGTGACCCACGGACTTGTTGTAAATGAGGCGATCATCGACAAGGCCGTTCGGGAATACCTCCCCTTCATCGCCACGGAAAATTTGCTGATGGAGGCCGTCAAACGCGGCGGGAACCGTCAGGAGCTGCACGAGGTGATCCGCCGCTGTTCCCACGCGGCCTCCGCAAGGATGAAGGAAGGCGAGCCCTGCGACCTTCTGGAGCAACTGGCGGCAGAGCCGGCTTTTTCCATGCATACAGAAGACCTCGCCGTTCTGCTGAGGCCAGAGGCCTATATCGGCCGCTGCCCAGAGCAGGTGGACACGTTCCTGCGCAAGGTACGCCCGCTGCTCGAAGGCACTTCCGGCGATACCCCTGACATTGATTTGTAGGGAGGATTCCCTGCGCTTTTGCACCTCTTTCTGTGGTCTGCGGAAGCAGAACAGAAAAGGCTGCCTGACGGCCCTCATCATATACCAAGAATCTACAGAGCCACCGGGCGGGAGCATTGCTCTCCGCCCGGTGGCTCTGACCCACACGGGGAAATGCGCGGAGAGGGCAAAAGAGGGGCGGAGAGGAGGCTTTACCTCCTCTCCGCCCCTCTTTTTTACGTCCGTTTTCTGCTTACATGGCCTGTGCCATGAAGCCGCCCGCAGAAGGTGAGGTGACGGCGGAATGACAGCTGTTCTCAGACATGAACCGCTGGACTTCCGCGCCCGTTTCTGTTATGATTGGGTACGGTGGGTCTTGCGCAGGCGGCGTCCGATTTATACAATATACGATACTTTGAAACGACAACGTTTCACCTAGGAGGCGAAAACGTGGTTTTTATTGTCATTTTATCCTCGATACTTTTGGCTGTCTGCACCTCGCTCAAGCCGCTCTATCTCCAGAACGCCATCGATGCGGTGGCAGCGGGTACAGGCGACGCACGCGCTATGTTCATCTGCTATCTCGTCAGCATTCTGGGCATCCTCCTGTTCGAGACGGCGCGCCAGCTCAGCACGGGCAAATACAGAAACGGCAAGCTGTTTGGCCTCAAGAAGCAGGTCATGGCGCATATCATCCATATGCCGCCCCGGAAATTTCAGGAGGAGCAGGGGCAGAACTATGTCACCACGCTGAACAATGAGATCGAGATGCTGGTGGACAGCTTCTATGTCACGCGCCTGGAGCTGGCGTACAGCATTCTGGTGTTGGTCGCCTGCGTGGTCGCGCTGCTGTACATCAACGGCTATCTGGCCATGATCATCATCGTTTCCACCATATGTCCCATCGTCGCCTCGGCCGTGCAGGGGCAGGCGCTGGAAAAGCGGACAAACCTCTATACGATGGCGCTGGAAAAGCTCAACGTCATGATCGGCAACCTGATCCACGGGTATCCGACCATCAAGGTCAACCACGTCGAGCGGGAATACCTGCAAACGCTGGAGCAGGATAACGAAAAGGCCGCCCACGCGGAATTTGCCAAATCCAAGACGAAGGTCCGGGTCAACATGATCATCGGCCTGCTGTCCTACGCCGGCGAGGCGGTGATGGTGGGCTTCAGCATCTACGAGATCGCCAAGGGCCGGTTGTCCGTGGGCGCGCTGGTGGGCGCGCTGCAATTATCCGAAATGCTCGTCATCCCCACCAACAGCATCTCCTACCAGCTGTCGGAGATGCGGAGCGTGGCCAGCATTCGCCAGAAGATCAGCCGCCTGCTGTCTGTCCCCGACAGCGAGACACCCCCGGCGGCCATCCCGTCCGTTGCGCATATCGACCTCAACAACGTGTCCTTCCGGCATGAGGAAAAGGTCATCCTGTCTCACGCCAGCTATCGGTTTGAGGCGGGAAAGAAGTATCTGATCCTGGGCGAAAACGGCAGCGGCAAGAGCACTCTTTTCAAGCTGCTGACCGGCCTTGAAAGCGAGTATGAGGGGTGCATCTCCGTCAACGGAACGGACATCCGCCAGCTGTGGCCCGCTCTGTATGACCGGATCGGCGTCGTATTACAGGATGCGTTTCTGTTTGACGACACCCTCCTTCAGAACATCACGCTGTACCGCCCGGAATTGCGGGAGCGCGTAGAGCCTGTACTGCGTTCTCTGGGCATGGACGCCTTCCTTGCGTCCCACGATCTGGAGCAGACCTTCCAGAACACCAAGGGCAACCTCTCCGGCGGCGAACGGCAAAAGCTGGCGCTGGCGCGGGTGCTGATCGAGAACAAGTCCGTCATTTTCCTGGACGAGGCCACCGCCAACATGGATAAGGACAGCAGCCAGAAAATTCTGTCGCAGCTGCTCCGAACCGCCGGTCTGACCGTGATCAGCATTGAGCACAAGGTGAGCCCGGAGCTGCTTCCGCTGTACGACCAGATCCTGGAGCTGAAGGACGCACATCTGGTGGAGAGCGTATAATACTGCCTGTCAGGAAAACCGGCGGGATCCCGATTTTGGATCCCGCCGGTTTTTTGCGGAGTCTCCTCCGATGTCTTTTCAACCGGGAATGGTGCGATAAGGGTTTTCTCTCTCTTCGGAACAACATATGAAGAAAAACACGCTTCGATGGGAATCAACCGGTGCGTGTTTTCAAAAAAGTATAAAACATATTGACAAAGTATGTTTTATGCGCTACACTATAACATACAAAACAGGTGGGTATATGACGGCCGTCCGATACCGGCAAGCGGCATCTGCCCACACCGCTTTTGCAGAGCAAAATACCGCCTCCGTTGTCCGCTTTTGCGGATGCCGGAGCTTCAGGAGGTTATGTATGAGGATCTATCTGGATAATGGCGCCACAACAAAAATGAGTCAAGCGGCTATCCATGCCATGCTGCCGTACATGGATACCATTTATGGAAACCCTTCCAGCCTGCATTCGGCCGGTCAGGCCGCTGCGGAGGCGTTGGCCGACGCACGGCAGCGCATTGCAAACCGTCTCGGCTGCTCGGCAGCGGAGATTACCTTCACCTCCGGCGGCAGCGAGGCCGACAATCAGGCCATTCTCTCCGCCGCACGGCTGGGCGCACGAAAAGGGAAACGGCATATCATCTCCACGGCCTTCGAGCATCACGCTGTCCTGCACACCCTGAACAAGCTGGAGAAGGAGGACTTTACCATCACCCTTCTGGACGTTCACGAAAACGGGATCGTTCTTCCCGAGCAGGTGCGTGACGCAATTCGGGAGGATACCTGCCTTGTCACCGTGATGTATGCCAATAATGAGATCGGAAGCATCCAGCCCATCCGTGAGATCGGCGCGGTCTGCCGTGAGAAGGGCGTACTCTTCCACACGGACGCGGTACAGGCGGCAGGCCATCTGCCCATCCATGTGCAGGAGCAGAACATCGATATGCTCTCCCTGTCAGCCCACAAGTTTCACGGTCCGAAGGGGATCGGCGTGCTGTATGCGCGAAAGGGGATCTTGCTGACGCCGCTGATCGAGGGCGGCGCGCAGGAGCGCGGCAAACGCGCGGGTACGGAGAATGTGCCGGCCATTATGGGAATGGCGGCGGCGCTGGATGAGGCGTGCGAGCATCTTGACGAAAACGCCGCCAAGCTGACTGCGCTGCGGGACAAGCTGATCGCCGGCTTGTCCGAGATCCCCCACTCCATCCTCAATGGAGATGCCGTGCATCGGCTCCCCGGCAATGTGAACTTCTGCTTTGAGGGTATCGAAGGGGAATCCCTTCTGCTGCTTCTGGACGATAAGGGTATCTGTGCCTCCTCCGGCTCCGCCTGCACCTCCGGCTCTCTGGATCCCAGTCATGTGCTGCTGGCCATCGGCCGGGTACACGATATTGCCCACGGCTCCCTTCGCCTGACGCTTTCAGAGGAAGTCACCGCCGAGGATGTCGCATATACCATTCAAGCAGTAAAAGAGGTCGTTGCCTATCTGCGCGGGATGTCTCCCATCTGGCGCGAGCTGGTCAGCGGTCAAAGAGAATTTATCATTCAGTGAGGTGTTCTTATGGCTTTGTACAGTGAAAAAGTAATGGATCATTTCCGCAATCCAAGAAATGTCGGCGTTATCGAAGATGCCGACGGGGTCGGCGAGGTCGGAAACGCCAAGTGCGGCGATATTATGAAGATCTACCTGAAGATCGAGGACGACATCATCAAAGACGTGAAGTTCGAGACCTTCGGCTGCGGCTCTGCCATCGCCTCCAGCTCCATGGCGACGGAGATGATCAAAGGCAAGCCGGTTTCTCAGGCGATGGCTCTGACAAACAAGGCGGTGGTGGAGGCGCTGGACGGGCTGCCCGCCCACAAGGTACACTGCTCCGTTCTGGCGGAGGAGGCCATCAAAAAGGCTTTGCAGGACTATTACGAGCGTAACGGGATCGCATATGACCCGCAGCAGTTTCCAGATTGCGAAAGCTGCACCCATTGCACCGCCGAAAAATGACCCACACCCGCGCCGCCAGCGGCGGACTCAAACGGTTTTTCCCCCACCGGCTCTGTCCCCTGCCGGGTCACGCGATATAGTTTGCAGGATTATACATCCCCCCTATCCGGCATAAGCGGCGTAAAAGCGGCCATCCGGCGGGAGCGCACAGGCTCCCGCCGGATGGCCGTTTTGGATGATTTTACTTATTGTGCCGGCTCGGGCTGCCGCAAAAACAGCACGCCCAGCGTCCCGGGGCCGCAGTGGGAGGACACGGTGCAGCCCGCCTGGGTGATAAAGACCTCCTTGAAGGGTGCCAGCTCCCGCACCAGCGCCGTCAGCTCCTGCAAGGTCTCCTCCGACACCTCGCCGGAGTGGGTGATGAACGCCCAGTCCTCCACCACTGACTTGCCCGCCAGCCGCTCGGTGACATACTGGCGGTACACCTTCTCCATGGCGCCCCGGTACTTCTTGCAGACCACCAGCTTGCCGTCCCGTATCTCAAGGCTGGGCTTCAGCTTCAGCATATTGGCGCCCAGCGCCGCCACGCCGCTGCATCGGCCGCCCTTCCACATATACTCCAGCGTGTCCAGCACAAAGCTGGTGTCGCTGAGGGGCGCCAGACGGCGCAGCTCCCCGGCGATATCCGCCGCCGCCATACCCTGATCCCGGAGCTTGGCGCCCTGCAGCGCCAGCAGGCCGCCGCCGGTGGAGAGCTGGCGGCTGTCCACCACATGGATCTCGCCCAGCTCCGCCAGCTCCTGCGCCGCCAGCAGGGCGTTCTGGCAGGTGCAGGACAGCTCCGAGCTGATGTCGATGTGGACGATGTCGTATCCCTCCTCCAGAATGGGGGCGAAGAACCGCCGGAAATCCTCCGGGCTTACCGCCGTGGTCTTGGGCAGGGTGCCGTCCTTGCGGTAGCCGGCATAGAGATCCGCCGCCGTATAGCTCCCGTCGTCAGGGAAGGTCTTTTCGCCGCTGCGGATGGTCAGCGGCACGGTGCGGATCTGAAACCGCTCCAGAAGCTGGGGCGTCAGGTCGCAGGTGCTGTCATATGTGATGCAAACAGGTCTGTGCATATGTCTATCCTCCTATGATTTTCCGATTATAGCCGCAGTATACCGGAGAAACCTCAAGCCAACCTCTAAAAAGTCTCGATTTTTGCGGCTATCTGTGATAAAATCATCAAAAACGCAAAGGAGGAGCGGTATGTTCCGGATCTTAGTGGCCGAGGATGACGCGAGCGCCCGGCTTTTGATGTGTGAGGTACTGCGCCGCGCCGGATATGAGCCGTGTCCCGCACGGGACGGCGTGGAGGCGCTGGAGGTGATGGAGCACTACCAGTGCGATCTGGCGGTGGTGGATATCACCATGCCCCGGATGGACGGCATCACCTTCACCCAGACGCTGCGGGAGGGAAACTGCGACCTGCCGGTGCTGATGGTGACGGCGCGGGTGACCCAGGAGGACAAGCGCCGGGGCTTCCGGGCGGGGACAGACGACTACATGGTCAAGCCTGTGGACGAGGAGGAGATGCTCTGGCGCATCGAGGCGCTGCTGCGGCGGTATTGCAGCCGGGCGGAGCGGCGGCTGACGGTGGGTGCCACGGTGCTGGACCGCAGCGCCTTGCAGGTCATCACCCCGCAGAACACATGGCAGCTCACCGCCAAGGAATTTCTGCTGCTGTACAAGCTGCTGTCCTACCCCCGGACGCTTTTCACCAAGCGCCAGCTGATCGACGACATCTGGGATCTGGACAGCGATGTGGACGAGCATACCGTGGAGGTCTACATCTCCCGGCTGCGGGACAAATTCCGGGATAACCCGGACTTCGAGCTGCGGACCATCCGGGGCTTTGGCTACATGGGGATGCCCCGGGAGGATGAGAATGCGCAGAAATAAGGTGAAAAAGGAAAATCCCCCCGCCCGGCTGCTGGGTACGATGATCCTGCTGGTGCTGGGGCTGGTGGTGGCGTACGCCACGCTGGCGCTGGGTATCCTCTTTCTGGTGCGGCGGCTGGTGCATCTGGAGGACAAGAGCTATACGCTGCTGTGGCCCATCCTCATCCTGTCGGTAAGCGCCATTCTGGGCGTTCTGCTGGCCATCTTCATTTTCCGCGGGTATCTGGCGCCCCTGTCCCGACTGATGAAGGCCACAAAGGCGGTGGCGGCAGGGGATTACTCCGTGCGTGTGGAGCTGCGGGGCGCCCGGGGCGAGGTGGCGGCGTACATCCACAGCTTCAACAAAATGGCGGAGGAGCTGGCCAGCGTGGAGCTGCTGCGGTCGGACTTCGTGAACACCTTTTCCCATGAGTTCAAAACGCCCCTCATCTCCATCCGGGGCTTTGCCAAGCTGCTGCAAAGCCCTGACCTGACGCCGGAGCAGCGGCAGACCTATACGGACACCATCGTGCAGCAGTCCGAGCGGCTGGCCGCCATGAGCACCAACATTCTGGAGCTGACTCAGTATGAAAACACGGAGATCGTATCCGGCAAGACCCTGTACAGTCTGGACGAGCAGCTTCGCCGGTGCGTCCGGCAGCAGGAGCGGGACTGGCTGAAAAAGGGTCTGACGGTGGAGGGCGATCTCGACCGGGTGGACTACTACGGCAACGAGGAGCTGCTGGAGCACATCTGGTCCAACCTGCTCTCCAACGCCATCCGCTTTACCCCCTCCGGCGGACAGATCACCGTGGTGCTGCGGCAAGGCGAGGGCGAGGTCGCCGTGTCCGTGTCTGATACCGGCGTGGGCATGGATGAGGAGACCCAGCGGCATATTTTCGATAAGTTCTACCGGGCCGAGACCTGCCCCGACAGCCGCGGCAACGGTCTGGGTCTGTCCATCGTACACCGGGTGGTAAAGCTGTGCGGCGGCCATGTGGCGGGGTTCTCCCAGCCGGGAAAAGGCTCCACCTTTACGGTGACGCTGC
>ERZ1026864.1319-NODE-1319-length-12669-cov-7.753290_pt1 | contig 12669 bp, 29 predicted proteins | sample MGYA00380162_ERZ1026864 | MGnify/ENA primary metagenome ERZ1026864 (study PRJEB33269, sample SAMEA4719798) | human gut metagenome | biome: human-associated habitat; feature: organic feature; material: feces | place: Cameroon | collected 2013-10 ... | reverse complement strand
GTATTGACAAACTGTGCGTACTATGCTATAATATATACAAATCAAGAGAGAAAGAAAGGTAATCAAAATGATTTATAATGGTCTGAACTATTCTCATGTTGTCTACACTTGTAAATTCTGCGATAAGAAGTGGGATTTTACTTCTCATTTCTTTATGGGCGATGTTCTCGCAAATTTCACGCGGTTTCTTCAGGTTGCACATTGCGTGATTCATCATCCAAAAGAGATTAAAGCAAAGGATATTTTGAATGGATTAAAGTGCGGTTTGCTCGCACCCATCCTTGCACTCAAAACAATTTTGATTGCAGTACTTCAGATTGTCCTTTACCCTTTGTATCTTCTTTTAACTTTTTTGTTCTTTGAGTCTTGACAAACGCAAAAACTTATGATATAATATATATAGAAAATGAAAGAGAGGTAAACCCTATGAGTGTTAAGGAACTGAACTGCTACGATGTTGTCTACTACGACAAAAACAATGAGCTGTTGGTTGAGAGCGCGTGGGCTTCCGATGCCGCAAGCGCAATCAAGATTATCGACAACCGTCATCCGTTGGAAGCGCTGATTATCCATGATGTACACATTAGAGGTGATTATAATGCTTGAAAAGAACCGCCAAAAGAAAGAACGCGCCGCACGGCGTCAGACCTTTGTAGGTGTACGCCCTGCTCGTTTCAAGAAGAAAACTGCATACGACCGCAAGGCGCAAAAGAGCGATACTCGCGCCCAAATCAACGGAGATTAGAACCAGCCGCCCAGAGATGGGCGGCTTTAATTTTACTTAAAATTAGTTATATCTAACTTGCCCGGACGCTTCAAAAGTCCAATTTATGGTATTGACAAACTGTACATTATATGCTATACTATATACATAATCAAAAGAAAAGAGGTAATCAAAATGACTGTAAAAGAAGTTAAATCTGCACTGGCAAATATGAAGGATGATGAAGAAGTTAAGTTTGTTGTTCGAGATTATGACCACGACGGTTTTCCTCAAGATTGTGATGTTGACATTATTAAAATCGTAAGAGGCGACGCGGAACGGGTTCGTAATGAATATGGCTGCTATTTCTATAAATAAGGCTAGCAGCCTTTTCTTTTTTATTTTAAGTAGGCTTAACTAACTCTCCCGGGCAAGTTAGCTTTAACTAACTTTTGACTCAAAAAAAATGCGCCCTCGAAGGGCGCTAAATTTACTCAATTGAAATTGTTGCATTGTTGAACACAACGCCAACTACGCGGCGCTTTTCAAAATACATCGCTAGACCGTCAGAAAGACGAACGGCAGTAGGCACAGAATCAGGGTCGATAGTTGCGGGGCATCCACAGTTATCACCGTCCTCGCAAATGCAATCCAGTTCTAAATCGTTCTGAATTGCGTCAGAATTGAGCTTGATAAAAAAGTCTCCATCATCGAAGAAAATTGTGCCTGTGGGCAAATCGCCAAAGGTCGTACTAGGATTGATAGAACAGTTAATCTTATTCATATTCGTTTCTCCTTTACTGAACAGTGATTGCAGACGGTGTAAAAAATGTTTTTATCTCGTCTTTATCGTGAAAATCGCGGAACATTAGGCCATCTTCAAGCCCAAGGGCGAAAGTGGTTTGTTCATTCGTGCGCCCATCTTTGATTTTGACTTTCATGTACCAGCAGTTATTTATGCCTTGGAATATATCGCCCACTTTAACATCGCCAAAATGGGGCTTAGAATTGAATTTGGCTACATTTACTTCGCACATTACTCTGTCTCCTTTTCTCTTGGTGTACTTATATTATACTATACCTTTTCTTATTTGTCAATACCTAAATTGAAAGTTAATTATTTAACAAAGTGTCGCCCGGGCCGCTGCATCAAAAGTACATATCAATAATCAAAATGTCCATAAAAAATCTGTTGACAAAAGCCGCAAGGTATGCTATACTATATATACACCAAGAGAGAAAGGAACAAGCAAAATGAAAAAAATGGCTTACTTCGATATGGACGGCACGATTACCAACTTCTACGGCGTGGACGGCTGGCTTGACTGTCTGATGGCTCATGACCCCCGCCCCTATGCCGTGGCAGAGCCGTTGTTCACTGCCGAACAGTTTGCAGAGATTGTGCAGATTTTGCAAGCTCAGGGTTTTGGCATCGGCATCATCAGCTGGTGTTCTAAGGAAAATCACAAGGGTTTCAACGCCGAAATTCGCAAGGCAAAAAAAGAATGGCTTGCAAAGTTCTTTCCTTATGCGGAAGAAATTCATGTGGTTGCTTATGGCGTTCCTAAATGGTCGCTGATTCGCCCCGAAAATCGCGTCAATACGATTCTTTTTGACGATGAAGAACAGAATCTGTCCGCGTGGGAAAAACACGGTGGTAAGGCCGTGACGGCTGAAAAACTTTTTGAGCTGATTAAGAAAGGTGGATTTTAATTTATGGGGTTTGCAAAGATTGCGCCTGTCGGCAATATTCACACTTTTGACTGGTTTGAAGTGGGCGAATTTTTCCGTTTTGACGGTAGTATTTGGGTCAAGTATAGCGATCATGGTGCGGTAAATGTTAGCAGTAACGATGATGAAAACCAAGAATTTTTCTCAGACGCAGAGTGCGAAAACATCGAGGTTGAATTAAAAGTTCTTTGATTCTTTGCCGCCTTCGGGCGGCTTTATTTTTGACTTAAAGTTAGTCATGTCTAACTCGCCCGGGCGGCTGCATCAAAAGTACAAATCAATAGTACAAATCTTCATAAAATAATCCTTGACATTTCGCGTTCAATACTGTATAATATAATTACACCAAGAGAGAAAGGAACAAACAAAATGAATATCTACATTGCAAGTCCGCTTTTCCACAAATGGGAACAGAGAAATGTTAAGTACATTGAAAAGTGGTTGAAAACCATTTTCCGCGGCGCAACTATCTACTGCCCGCAGGATTTTCAAGTACCCAACGCATGGGAACTGCCCAATCATGTTTGGGCAAAGAAAATCTTTGAAGAAGACCACAAACAGCTTGACGCGGCTGACCTTGTCGTGTGTATCTCCTATGGTTATAAATCCGATGATGGTGCGGCGTGGGAGATGGGCTATGCAAAGGCAAAAGGCAAAGAGGTTTGGCTTGTTGCCGCAGACCATGACATCGGACCTTATAGTTTGATGTTCATGACCGCAGACAAAATGTTTGCGCTCGATGAAAATTACGATGTGCCAGAGATTGAACCGCAAGATATTGAGTGGAAATAACTCTTGACAATAGCACAAATGTGTGCTATAATAATTATAGAAATTGAAAGAGAGGTAATATAAAATGCAGGTTTTCGGTTATGAAGTCGATGAAGATTACGGTTTTGTCCTGAATTGCGGCAAGCTCGACCCTATCGAGTTTAAAGGCAATCCCGAAATTGCCTATCGTCAAGCAAAGGAACGCCAGCGCTATGAAAAGCGCAAAAATCGTCGCAATTACACTATGACATATAAGGTAAAGGGGTGCATCTGATGTTTTGGTTTTTGCTGATTGTGTACTTTGTCGGGCTGTTGATTTTCGTTGGGCTGTTGCAAGCTTTTAATGAAAACAAAAACAGTACAGGCTTGATGCTGGGCATCTTTGGACTTGGCATCGCGCTTCTGTTGTTTGGCGCGCATCTATGGTATGCCTTTTATGTGCTGATGCTCCTGCCGTGGTTTACATTTCTGCCAGCAATTCCAGAGCTTAATTTCTGGGGTATTTATATTGCTTTCGCTTTGCTTCGCGGCGGTATCTCAACTAAATCAAAATAATTTTGAGGGCTGAAAAAGCCCTCTTTTTTAATATCAAGAGTTAGATAAAGCTAACTCACCCGGGCAAGTTAGCTACAACTAACCAATCAAAATAAAAAAGAGGAATTACTCCCTCTCTGCCTTGCGGCGCTCAAATGCTTCTCTTGCATCCTTCAAATCGGCTTCCAAATTTTTGATTTCCTGCCGCTTATCTTCAAGCAGTTCCTCGGCACACTGCTCACAATAATCGTTGCAGTCAACATGGAAAGCATCTTCGTTGCGCAGATAACACCCACAGCCAGCGCACTCAAAAACTTTGTCCTCTGCACAATTCTCGCACAGAACCGCATCAAACTTGTTTCCTTCGGCGTCCTTGAAAGCATAGCCCTCAATATAATCAGGCGCGACATACAGTGGCTTGCCGCAAACATCACAGCAATCCATTTCGACCATTTTCTTCATAATCTTACCTCCTTTTGATATATTCATTATAGCATATATAAGATAGATTGTCAAGCATTATTTTTAAAGTTAGTTACGTCTAACCGTCCGCCGGGCAAACTTTGTTAAATAAATAACGCTTAAAATTTTGTTACAAAGCCCTTGACAATCATGATTAAGTATGGTATAATAAATACATCAAAAGGAAATGAACTAATGGGTAGGCAAGGCAATAGCCAAGTCAGAAAACTCCCGTCAAGCATTTTAATTTATCAATAGGAGCTGGTGTCTATGCAGATTGACCTTACTGAAAAAACTTTGTCTCTGTTTGGTAATACAGAGGTGGGTGATTATGTTCGTTATCCTCACGGCAGGCTATGTTTGGTTGTCCCGCGCTTTATCGCGCAGAATCGACTGTATAACGCCGTGATGCTTTCAAACGGTTTGCCTGTGTTTTTTGCGGCTGATGAAAAGGTCGAAGTCTTTATGAATGTAAAGTTTAAGGAGTAATTCAATATGCGAGATTATTCTACGGTCGTCTTGTTCAAAGATAAAGAAGGCAATGTAGATTTTGGTTTACGACTACCTGGCGAAGAAGCTATCGTTTGCTTTTGCTGCGGCAGTGTCCTCGCTCTTGAAGATGTTGAAATTCTATATGATTTTAACAATGTCGAATATCTTGAAGGAGCCGTTGCATCTGGTGGTTTTTATGACGAACTACCTGATGAACTCAAACCGCTCTACACTGGCGCAAAATAATTTTGACCCGCTTTAGCGGGTTTTTATTTTATGCTCAGTTAGACATAACTAATTCTCGCCCGGGCGAGTTAGCCTTAACTAACCCTGCATAAAAATAAAAGGGTCACATTAAATGTGACCCAGTTGACTATCTTACGCCTGCATAATCGAAAATCACAGGACGATTATGCGCTACAAAGCCAATATTTCCGCCGTGCAAATCTGTGATGTTATAATCTTGCATCCAGTCCATCAGGCGGTGCATAAACTTCCAGCCATAATATTGTACACAACGACCTACCCACTGTTCTTCTTCAATTTCGTAAGGCATTTCGTTGATATAGCGTCTAATTTTGCGCTTGCAATAACCTTGACGCTCCAAGGCTTCTGCTACCATGTCGAAGGTGTTTGTATATCCATCGGTGTCATAATCATACACCAATTCGCCACATTTGGGCTGAATGTAAAAAGTAACACCACGCGGCGAGGTGTACCACTTTTCAATGGTCAAAAGGATTCGCTCAACTTCATATTCACGCGCACCTTGAAAACGCTCATATTCTTCCTCACAACCATTAGTGGTAGAGTTAATATCGAGTTTGATTGCAAAATCGTCAAACACAAAAGCAACGCGCGTCATACCGCTGTGGACTTCAAGACCCCATTCTTTGGCAAAATTGATTGCCCACCTATAGCGTTCTTCTTTGTCTTGAGGGCAAGTGTTAAGAGCCAAGAAAAAGTCGATGGGAAAATCGGTTTCAAATTTGAGTTTTGTGATTTTCATTGCGTACCTCGCTTTCTTTATTATTAGTATACCACAGCCGCAGTCAAAAGTCAAGTATTATTTTTAGAAAATAGTTAGCTATAACTAACCGCGCCCGGGCGGTACTTTGTTAAATAAATAACTTTCGTTTTGCCTATTGACATTCAAGAGCAGATAGTATATAATATAAGTACACCAAGAGAGAAAAGAAAGAAAGAGGTAACTAATATGTCTATTGTCATTGATTGCAACGAAAAGATTCTTCGCGCTTTCCCCATGATGTCTACTCCCGCGTGGCAGTTTATGTGTACTGATTGCGTTTATCAGGCACTCCAGGCTCTGAATCGTCCTGCACGGTGCAAAGAGATTCGCCAGTGGATCAATGACAATGTCGGTTTTCCGCGTGGTATTACTGTCGAGATGATTGCTGCTTGCTGTCTGCGTCTCGTCAAGATGGGGCTTGCCAAGCGTGAAACGGCTGACGGCATAATTCGAGAAATTCCGCGAGAGGGTTTTTGCAGTTGGGCGCATGATGTTGAAAATTGCAAAAAATGTAAAATGTGTCATTTCAATGAGGATTATAGCAAAGTCCTTATAAAAGAAAGTATCGCCTACTACTCTTTGGTGTGACGAATTGGAGTCCTTTTTATGGGACTCCTTTTCGCCCGGGCGCCGCGCAACATTTGTCCATGCTTTTACATGTTTTGTCCATGTTCATCTGTGCCCAGCTGTGCTATACTATATATACAGTCAAGGGAACGGAACAAGAAACCGCTCACAAAGAGTTCAAAAAAAAAAATAAAAAAAGTTCTTGACAAACGCTCTCGACTGTGCTATAATAAAGATGTTCCAAGAGGGAACAGAAAACAAAGTGACTTGCGACTGACTGCAAGAGAAAGAGGTATCTTATGGCTAACACTATGAAGAAGTCCGACCTGCTCTCCGCTATCAAGGCTGACACCCTTGCAAAGCTGAATCTGGACGCCCTTGGGGCTGTTCAGATTGGCTCTGGCCTGTGGGCTATCCCCTCTATCGACTATGAGGGCAACCAGACCTACACCAAAATCGCGGTAACTGCCGCGAATCCCATTGCGACCGAAAAGGTTGCCGCGTTTGACCTTGACGATGCGGTCGAGAAGTATCAGGCAGAGCTGGCGGAATCCGCCGCAAAGGCCGCAGAGCGTAAGCGCAAGCATGATGACAAAGTCAAGGCTGACGCTGACCGTCGTGCCAAGCGCGCCGCAGAAAAGGCGGCTCGTGACGCCGAAAAGGCTTGATAGAATTGAGGGCGCAGAGATGCGCTCTCTTTTCTTTTGACTCAACTTTGTGAAAAATTTAACAAGCGGCTGCCCGGGCGCGGTTAGTCAAGCCTAACTTTCATTTTCAGCACATTGCACAAAATTCACTTGAAAATTCTTTCATCTTTTGGCTTGACAAATTGTATACAGTCTGTTATAATAATAGTGTTCTAAGAAATCAATAGAAAGAGGTTGAACCCATTGAGCAAAAAAAAGATTCGTTGCGTTCTCGACACTGAAACCGCAGGGGGCTTGAACAAGCCGCTCCCTTATGACTTCTCTTACATCCTGTACGAGGGCGCAGAGATGCGCGAGGTTTGCCGCCGTTCGTTCGTTATCAAAGAGATTTTTCTCGATGCTACGCTGATGGATTCGGCTTATTATGCCAAAAAAGTTCCCTCTTATTGGGAAGATATTTGGGCAGGCAAAAAACAACTTGTTAGCGCATATTTTGCGCGAAAGACTTTTTTCGACGATTTAGCGCAGTTTAATTGCAAAGAGTGCTACGCTTACAACATGGCTTTTGACCGCCGCGCTCTTAACAATTTGATGAATTTTTCAACGGACGGTCGTTATAAATGGTTTTGGAAAAAGGGCGTTCGGCTGTACTGTATTTGGAATATGGCCGCGTGTGCGTTCCTTGCTGGCAACGACTATTACAAGACCGCAATCGCCCATGGCTGGGTATCTGAAAAAGGAAACATTCTTACAAATGCGGAATGTGCCTACCGTTTTTTGACTGGTAACTTTGAGTTTGTCGAACAGCACAAAGGCATAGACGATTCCGACATTGAAGCGTTGATTTTGAAAAAGTGCTTAGCTATGCACAAAAAGCTGGACAAAACTCCGCGTGGCGGCGTATGGCAGAAGGCGCAAAAAATCAATCGCCGCAATCAAAAAAAAGTTGCCGCAAAGAAAATTGAGATTCAGTCCGAAATTGAAGAACTCGAAAAAGAGTTGAAAGAACTGCGTAAAAAGTTGGCCGCACTATAAAAAATTGAGCCGTTTAAAATCAGAACGGCTCTTTTCTTTTTCTTTGGAGTTAGTCATGCCTAACTTGTCCCGGGCGCGGCGCAACATTTGTCCATATTCTTGCACGATTTGTCTATACCCTTTTGCGTTATGCTGTGCTATACTATATATACAGTCAAGAGAGGAAAGCAAGCAAAGAACTTCAAAAGAAATTCTAAAAAATGCTTGACAAACTCCGCTGGCTGTGATATAATAAAGATACTCCAAAGGGGTACAGAACAAGGCGCTCACAGCCAAGAGTGAGAGAAAGAGGTATACTTATGATGAAGCAGTTTGAGATTATGGAAGCCGCCCGCCAGCAGATTATCGCCCAGCTGAAACTGGCTGAACTGCCGTATCAGGTTGATGGCGCAGAGTTCGGTATGTATGTCACCGTCAAAGACGGTGAGACCGAGATTGATGTGCCGATGACCATTAAGGTTGCCGCACACCGCTATGCGGACACTGAAAAGGCGAAGGCTTATGACCTTGCCGCTGTCGCTGATGAATACGACTTCACCGTCAAGGCGCGTGAGGACGCAAAACAGGCGCGCCTTGCTGAAAAGGCGCGTAAAGACGCTGAAAAGGCGCGTGTGAAAGCTCAGCGTGACGCGGTGAAAGCCGCCAAGAAAGCCAAGCGCGAAGCCGCAAAGGCTGACGCCGAAGTCGATTCTGTCGAGCAGTAATGAATCGGGGCAAGATTTTCTTGCCCCTTTTCTTATGCCTGACTTTGTTAAAAATTTAACAAACTACGCCCGGGCGTGAGGAATCAAAAGTACAAAGTAAAGCACCATATTTACATAACTTTTCTATTGACTTTTAAGAATAGGCGTGATATAATTATATTAAAGAAAGGGAAAGAAAATGGAAATTAGAGTTGAAAATGCAGATACTCCGCAACTGAAAAATTGTTACATCGACACAGAAAATTTTTCAATGTCTGGATTTTATGGTCTGTCTGATATTGAGATTAAGCAAAATGATTTTGTAAGCTACTACGATTGTCGTAGACTTTGGTTGAGCCGAAAAGAATTTAATGAACTTTATGATATGATGACCGAGATGAAGAAACAGATGGAGAATTGATTTTATGTACACTGAAATTTCAAATGAAAATGGGGAGCAAATTATAGCTCTTATTATTGAGAGACTTTGCTTAATCGCGCGAGATGAGAAGTGTTTTGAAATTTCGCGGCTTGATGATGATTATAAAGATTCCAACGATAAATTAACGCTCAATCGAAAAGATTTCGACGAACTCTGTAAAGCCTTAACTAAAATGAAAATGTTGATGGAGAATTGATTCTATGGAAATTAGAATTGATAATAAAGATAATCCCGCAGAAAAAAGTTGTTTTGTTGATACAGAGCGACTTGAGATCGCAGCTTTTCTTGATTCAGACCATTTTGTGATTGCGCGGGTAGGAATCGGAGACCTTGGCGATTGCTATGATGAACTTTGGTTGAATCGAAAAGAGTTTGACGAACTTTTTGACATGATGGTTGAAATGAAAAAGTTATTAAAGGATTGATTCTATGTTTATTGTTGTGAGTGGCAACCCTTTTAGTGGGCAAGTATTTATTCGTGACGCCGAAGGTAATTCAGTCGATTATAGCGATTTTTTATATCGTGACTTTGAACAGGCAAGAGATTTTGTCGCTCATTGTGTGCGCGATTACCTTTATGACCAGCTTGATGACAAAGATGATTGTTGCAGCGACTAATTTTAGAGTCCTTTTTATGGGACTCCTTTTCGCCCGGGCGCCGTGCAACATTTGTCTATATTCTTGATTGATTTATCTATGTCTATTTCTCTAGGGGTGTGGTATACTATAATCACTCCAAAGGGAACGGAACACTCAAGAGAACGAAATCAAAAAGAAAATCAAAAAAACTCTTGACAAACTTCGCAACCTATGGTATAATGAATATGTTCTCAAAGAGAGAACAAAACTTAACAAAGAGCGCCTACTGCCGCAAGTGTAGGAGAAAGAGGTTCGCTATGGCTACCACTATGAAGAAGTCCGAGATTCTGTCTACCGCTAAGTCCAACATCATCGGTATGATTCTGCCTGATGGTGCGCGTCAGATTGGCGCATCGACTTTCGCACTGCCCACCGAGGTTGACGGTGTGACCTGCTGGGTAAAAATTGCGTTTACTTGCGCAAATCCCATCCCCACCGACAAGGTGCCTGCGTTCGACATTGAGCAGGCCTGCGGTGATTGGGAATTTGAGCGCGAGGAGAAGGAGCGCGTGGCCGCCGAGAAGGCCGCTGAAAAGGAGCGTAAGGCTCAGGAGCGTGCCGCCAAGAAAAAGGCTTGATAGAATCGAGGGTGAAGTGATTCACCCTCTTTTCTTTTGATTCGAAGTTAGTCATGACTAACTTGTCCGGGTAAAACATTGTTAAATAAATAACATGCTTGACAATCAATAGAAATTGTGATATAATGACTATAGAAAATGAAAGGGGAAATAAATATGACTAAGTGGATGAATAACGATGGCGAAATTTTTGAAGATGAGGATGCTGCGCGTGACCGTTGCTGTGAGATGATTGAAGAGGACGATATTGTTGAAGTCATAAAAGACAGCTATGTTGAATCCTATTGGAAACTGTTTATGGATGCTTTACTTGCTCATGATGCTTGGGAGTATCAAAAGTTGCAAGACGAAATTTTTGATAAAGTTTGGGAAGATTGCGGTTTCACCGAAATTGAAGAGGAGGACGATGAAGATGAAGATGGAGACTGAAATTAAATGTCCTTTTTGCGGTAGTACAGATACAGACCTTGACGACCTACATGACTTTAATTTTGAAGCAAGCACCGCACTTGCTATTTGGTTGGCACATTGTAAAACTTGCGGCAAAACATTTTTTAGGCATGACGAGTACGAAATTTCTGGCGGTGAATCTTTCAAACCGCGCGAATAAAAGGAGATAAATATGGACGGATGCCCCTGTTGTAAAAGTAAAAATACGACGCTACGAGAAATAGTTGATTCTTTTCTCGATTCTTCATCAGCAACAGCGACCTGGAAAGCCCGTTGCAATGATTGTGGAAAGTCTTTCTATGTATATTTTGATTATGCAATGATTGATTTTTCTGTTGAACCGCTCGACGATGGAGAAATTGAATAAAATTTTAAGATAGGGCTTGACAAATCCTATCTTTTATGTTATAATAAAAGGGGAGGGAGAGAACCCTATGGTTAGTCATGACTAACTCGCTCCTGGGTAAAATCGCCCGGGCAATGGTTAGGCGTTACTAACTATTTTTACCCGGGCCTCAATAGTCAACACTCTTCCACAATACTATTTTACCATACTTTTTGCAATATGTCAAGCATTTTTTCGAGCGATTTTCTGCGGCTTATCGTTGTTTTTTAGTGCGGACTTTGTTAAATTTTTAACAATCGGGCGCGCAAAATGAATAAATATACACAAATTTGTCACTAAATTGTAACCTTTTAGCTCAAAAATAACGCTCCAGCGTCAAATTATTGACTCAAGAGCAAATGTATGCTATAATATTTATAGAAAATGAGAAAAGGACATAGGAACGACGAAAATAAACCGCGTTCCAGCGTTGAAAAAATCGGCGTAGCTACGCTAAATAAAAAGTGCGTAGCATCGTCAAATCGGTTGGCGCTCATTTTCTACTTGACTGGTAGGGTTTTGAGCGTGGCTGGCGCTCAAAATTCGGGAGTTTTCAGCTCCAAAAGCCAGCTGAAGTCAAGAGTTTTCAAGCAAAACACCAAAACTCAAAAGCCAAGCCAAATCAAAATGGTGTAATTCAATTAGTAATCTCGGCTAATTGAATTTACATAAATGGTAATCCTCTTATTGTTACCAATGCCGAAGACGTGTAGATGGACCTGCACGTCTTTTTTTATTGCGCCGAACTCAAAAACTTGACTTTTGCTCAAGAATATGATATAATAAGCAAAAAAAAACTTTTTTAAATCCGTGCCAAATATTGACAAAAGCACAACTTTATGGTATAATATAAGTATAAAGAAAATAAAAGGAGAATCGAAAATGAGGATTTCCCGCGACGAAATTTGCAACGGCTGTACTAGTCTTCAGTTCGGCCCAAAAAAATGTTTAAAATTCAATACGTTTTTGACTACCTTCACCAATAGTGAGGGTTATGTTTCTGTGTTTCCATGCGCCGAATGCGACAGAAATGATTATACTCCGCGCGAAAAGAAAGGAAAAAACGATGGAAAATAAGATGAATCAGCAGCAAAAACTCAAGGCCGCCAAGGACTTGACAAAGGAACGATTCAAAGATTTCATCGGCGATTGCGTCCAGATTGACGACTATAAATGGGCTTCTCTTGAGGAAGTCAACGGAGAGGAAATTTGGGTTGTCTTTTCACTCACGGCCAAGAAGAACTTCGACATTGATGATGCTGTTGAGGACTGGAATGATAAGCTGAAAATGCGTTCCGCGCAATAATTATGATCCGGAGCCACGGGATTCGTGGCTCTTTTTTTTTTATATTTTTAGTTGAATGATTGACTTTTGTGAAGAGTTGCGGCCTAGGACATTTCAGAGGATTCCAACCCATCTCAACCAACTCCCCTACCAAAAATTTTAGGTGGGCTAGTTTTACCTTTCGGCCCATTAAAAATCATTATATAATTAGCCGGAGCCACGGGATGGCCACCAA
>ERZ1026864.1315-NODE-1315-length-12682-cov-7.560782_pt1 | contig 12682 bp, 10 predicted proteins | sample MGYA00380162_ERZ1026864 | MGnify/ENA primary metagenome ERZ1026864 (study PRJEB33269, sample SAMEA4719798) | human gut metagenome | biome: human-associated habitat; feature: organic feature; material: feces | place: Cameroon | collected 2013-10 ... | reverse complement strand
GCCCCTCAAACTAAACCCTCAAAAACGCAGACCCTCAATAAGTTTGGAGACCCTCGTGTGGTGATTTTACACCGCAGGCTTTCATGCTTTTTATTGTGAAAAAATTGTCTTTCTGTAGTCTGTGCTACAGAATTCCTTTTCCTCCTTTTTATATAATGAAGTCATAGATATCAAGGACATTTCCTAAATCATAAGAATGAAGGAGGAGCGAGGAATGAGTTTACCTGCATTTGACTATGTCAAAGCCGGAAGTATCGAAGAAGCTTCCAGACTTGCGAAGGAAAAGGGAACGAAGGCAGTGCTGATGGCCGGAGGAACCGACGTCATCTTACTGCTGAAGGAGAAGGTGATTCCAGCGGATACCGTCATCGACCTGAAGGGAATCGATGGACTCGAAGGAATCGAATTTGCGGAGGGTGAAGGTCTGAAGATCGGTGCCCTGACGAAGCTGTTTGATATTCAGACTTCCGACATCGTGAAAGAGAAGATGCCGGCAGTGGCGGATGCAGCGCATTATGTGGCTTCCGCACAGATTAGAAGAAAGGGCACGATGGTCGGCAATATCTGTAATGCATCCCCATCCGCCGATACCGCACCGATTCTGCTGGCGATGAACGCGAAGGTCGAAGTTCAGAATGAGTCTGAGAAGAGAGAAATCGCCATCGCGGATTTCTTTAAGGGCGTAAAGAAAACGAACCTGGTACCGGGCGATATCGTCACAGGCATCGTGATTCCGGAGCTGAAGCAGGGGGAGGGTTCTGCATACCTGAAGCATTCCGTCCGAAAAGCGATGGATTTGGCCATCGTGGGTGTAGGCTGTTGGATCCGAATGGAAGGAAAGACCGTCGCAGACTGCAGAATCACGATGGGTGGTGTCGGTATCACACCTCTTCGTGCGAAGAATGCTGAACAGCTGCTGATCGGTCATGAAATCACAGAGGAGCTTCTGGAGCAGGTCGGCGTAGCCGCTTCGCAGGAGTGCTCACCGATCAGTGATGTACGTGCGTCTGCAGAATATCGTGTAGACATGATTCGTGTTTATACGAAGCGATCCATCAGAAAAGCGGTTGAGAGCATAGCGTAAGGGAGGAGGAAACGTCGACATGGCAAAACACGTCATTAAATTCAAGTTAAATGGAATCGATAGAGAAGAGTACGTTCAGGATAATCTCACGATGGTGGATTTCCTTCGTAAGCAGATGCAGCTCACCGGCACCAAGAGAGGCTGCGAAGAGGGTGAGTGCGGTGCATGTACCATTCTTGTAGATGGTCGTGCGATCACATCCTGTACGATGCTTGCCGTAGAGGCAGACGGTCATGAGATCGTCACGATCGAGGGCCTGAAAAAGGATGGTGTATTGCATCCGATTCAGAAGGAATTCGTCGATAAGTGGGCGCTGCAGTGTGGATTCTGTACCCCGGGCATGATTATGTCTGCGGTTTCACTGCTGCATGAGAATCCACATCCGACGGAGCAGGAGATCAGAGATGGTATCGCCGGTAATCTTTGCAGATGTACTGGATATGTCAAGATCGTTGAGGCGATCGATGCAGCTGCAAAAATCATGGCGAAGGAGGTGGAATAATGGCACAGACACGAAAAGAATACTGGAGTGAAGTACGAAGTGTATATAAAGATCCGAAGGATTATGTGCTGGCAGGCCAGGGCAATGCTTATGTGCGTATCGATGCAGAAGCGAAGGTAACCGGCAGCGCGATCTATACAGACGACGTATATCTGCCGGATACCTGGTACTGTAAGCTGGTTCACTCTCCGTATGCGCATGCCATCATTAAGAGCATCGATTTTACGGAGGCAGCGAAGGTTCCGGGTGTACAAGGATTTCTTACCGGCGCTGATTTCCCGGAGGGTCATAACCTCGGGAATCCGGAGGCGTTTAAGGAGCTGGCAGATAAAGAGCCTTTATGTCGTAAGAAGGTTCGAATGATCGGTGACGAAGTGGCTGCCGTCTGTGCGACGACAGAGGAAGCAGCTACAGAAGCGGCTCTCCTGGTAAAGGTAGAGTACGAGCCACTGCCGGTACTGCTGGACCCGTTTGAGTCGATGGCGGTCGATGCCGTGCCGATCCATTATCCTGCAGATCAGCCGGGTACCGCGAATAACCTGTCGATCTTTACCGTCATGAAGGCCGGCGATCCGGATAAGTGCTTCGCAGAGGCAGACTATACCGATAAATCCTACTATCGTACACAGGAGATGGCACATGCAGCCATCGAGCCACACGGTGCGATCGCAAAGTATGAAAATGGTGAGTATACGATCTGGACGACGACACAGGGCGCGTATGTTTCCAGATACTGGATCGCATGGGGCCTCGGTGTTCCGGAGTCTCAGGTGCATCTGATCAAGCCGATGGTCGGCGGTGGATTCGGCGGAAAGCTGGACGTATTTGCACATGAACTCTGCTCTTGTAAATTCGCAGAGAGACTCGGACATCCGGTGAAGTGTATCCTGAAGCGTGACGAAGTCTTCATGTGTACCAGAACGAGACATCCGATTTCATTCCAGATCGAGTCCGCATTTACAAAGGAAGGCAAGCTTCTCGCGAAGAGATGCTGTCATATCCTGGATGGCGGTGCCTACGGTGGTTCCGGTATCGCAGCAAATACCCTGTCACTGATCTGCGCGACCTTCCCGTATAAGGTCGAGAATATCGACATGGTTGCACGTAGACCGTACACCAACCATCCGGCTTCCGGCGCGATGCGAGGCTACTCGGCATGTCAGGTACATTTCGCACATGAGATCCATATGGATGAAGTGGCGAACCATCTGGGCATCGATCCGGTAGAGCTCCGTCATATGAATGAGATCACACCGTATTACACCGGCCCGACCGGCCTGGAATTTACCTCCTGTCGCTTTAAGGAGTGTATGGATGCCTGTGCAGATGCGATCGGATGGAAGGATCGCTGGAGATACCCGAAGGGAAGTGGAGAGGCGATCGGCTTCTCGGGTTCCGGCTTCATGTCCGGTACAGGTTTCCCGGTACTGGTAACACCGCATTACTGCTCGGCGACGACCATCGTACGTCTGAATCGTGAAGGCTATGCTGTCGTATTTACAGGTGCCAATGATATCGGCCAGGGCTGCGATACCGTCATGACCATGATCGTCGCCGAAGAGCTGGGTCTCGACATGAACGAGGTCAAGTGCGTACAGTCCGATACGACCACGACGCCATGGGATGCAGGTTCCTTCGGATCTCGTGTAACCTTCCTCGGCGGCAATGCCTGTCATCATGCGGTCGGTGACGCGAAGCTGAAGCTCCTGAAGCACTGGGCAGAAGAGTGGGGATGCAAGCCACAGGATATCAAGATGGCGGATCACCGTGTATTCCTTCCGGGCGATCCGGACAAGAACATCTCCTTTAACGAAGCCTGCTACGGCTATGAGGAGAAGAACTTCGGTCGTTGTGTAGCCGGCGTCGGTGCATACAACCATGAAGGTGATAAGGATATCTATGTAAAGAACGTCGGTAACTATGCAACCGCATACTCCTTCTCTGCATCGGCAGCGAAGGTAACGGTCGATAAGGAGACCGGTGCCGTCACCCTGGATGACTTCGTATTCGGTCATGACTGTGGTCGCCCGCTCAATATCCGTGCCGTTGAAGGTCAGATCGAAGGTTCCGTCCTTCTGGGCCTCGGCTTCACCTGCTTCGAGGAGTGCTTATATGATAAGAACGGACGTCATCTGAATCCGTCTTTCCGCGATTATCGCTTCCCGACTGCACTCGATATGCCGAATATCCGTACGAAGATCTGCAGTGATTACGATGAGGAAGGCCCAATGGGCGCGAAGGAAGCCGGTGAGGGCTCGACGGCACCGGTTGGTTCCGCCATCGGTAACGCCATCAACTATGCAACCGGACTGGTCATCAGGGAATTACCGATCACGCCGGAGAAGCTGTGGAGAGCGATGCGAGAGCATGAAAGAACAGGAAGGACCGAATTCGGAGCAGAGGATCTTCCGGAGAAGTTTGCGAAGATGCCGCCGTTACCGAAGCGGTACAATGTCTAAGCCGTACGTCTGGACCCTGTCGGGTCGTCCATGAAAACTGAAAGGGTGGATGCCGCAGGCACTGTAGCGTACAGATCGCCTGCAGGTCTCGGAATCCACCCTTCTTTTTCTATAGAACGAGGAATAAATATCGGAAAATACGAGGTGAACATCGTGGCAAATCTATTTGAAACGAAGCGCGAAAAGCTGGTCCGGCAGCTGCGTGAGCTTCTGCCTCTCATCGAGGTGGAACGTCAGGCATATATCCATGCCGAGGGTGGACGACTGGCTGCCATCATCGGAACCGGATACTGGAATAAGGAAATCGAAGATTACGAGATCTTCCATGGCAGAAAAGGGGATGAGCTGGCGCTGATCGAAGCACGACCGAAGGATCCGTATGAGATCACGATCGAGGAAATGCTGTGGATTACCAGACAGTATAAAAAAATCGAGCGCGTGGGAACAGAAACCTATACCAATTTCTTTAATATGATGCCGGAAGACCGGCAGCGGATCGAACTTCTGGCGCGCATGTGGCATAAGCTGACACATGATACCTTATGCAGTGACGCGGAGATCGAAGAGCTGAAAAATGGACATGATGCCTTTATCAATATGAAACTGGAAGTAAAGGTAAAAGTCATCCATAACGTCGTATGAGAGGATTAGCGAAATGAAATTTGAGAAGAAAGACACAGAAAATCATATGCTTCAGCTGACGGTACATCTCGATAAAAACGAATTCGATGATGCCAGAAGAGAAGCCTATATGAATCATACCGATGTATATCCGGTGATGGGCATCGCTTCAGGTCTTGCAACCATACAGGATCTCGAAAAGGTATATGGACCGGCTGTACTGTTTGATGAGGCGCTGTCTGTCGTGATTCCGGAACGATTCAATACCTATCTGAAAGAGAGTAGTACCAGAATCTATGGTCGTCCGAAGGTCGTCGACATGCAGTTCGTGCCGGGTGGCGGTGTATGTTTCCAGATTCAGGCACCGATGTTTCCAGAAGTGAAGCTGGGGCAGTATAAGGGACTGGCTGTACCGTATGCGCGGAATGAACAGCAGATGGAATTTGAACAGGCGGTTCTGCAGAAAGCCTGTGAGCATGTAGAGGTTGAAATACCGGAGGCGATGACAGAGGACAAGCTTCAGGCGATCATGGCGCAGCAGAAGCTCAGTATCATGCAGGATTCCGTCTATGATCTTCTGGCGGATATGCTGGTCATACTGGATGAGGCCTATGTGGCAGCCGGCGTGAGCAGACCGAAATCACAGGTGCGCAGAGAGGCGACGGACCTGATGCTGCAGACCGCTTCGGCGGAACATGAGATGGACTGGAAGGCATTTTTGAAGGAGCAGATTTCAGCCATGGCGGAGCGTTATCACAGCCTGCCGAATGAGTTCGAAAAAATAATCGAAGACATCATCCAGAAGCGTCTCGATACCAAGAAGAAGCAGACCGCAGAGGCCCATACGGAAGAGCTGTTTAAGGCATACCTCGGTTCACTGGAGCTCACCGAAGAACAGTGGAAGAACCAGCAGCGTGCACAGGCGGCCAGAGAGGTCTGCATGGATCTGCTTCTGGATGCTGTTTCGAAAAAGGAAGGCCTGGAGGTCATGGAGGAAGAGATCCATCATGCGATCGAAGAAATTGCGGATCAGTATGGTGTGGAGCCGGATGAGGCAGAAACGCACATTGACCGTGATGCACTGGTATGGAAACTGAAGCGGGATAAGGCGCTTCGTCTGATCCTGGACAGCGCCGTGACGGATGAGGCAGCGAAGGCGGCACTCGATCAGAAGAAGAAAGAAGAAAAAGAACGTTTGGAGAAAGAAGTTGAAATCCGAAATCAGATCTAATCCATTAGAAACAGAAAGCATCGGAAAGCTGCTGCTCCGATTCTGCATTCCGGCCCTTGCCAGCAATCTGGTCACATCCCTCTACAACATCGTGGACCAGATTTTCATCGGAAATACGCTGGGCATCGTGGGCAATGCAGCGACGAATGTCGTCTTTCCGGCCGTCACACTGGTATCTGCCCTGGCCCTGATGTGTGGTGTCGGCGCATCCAATGCGATGAACCTGCACCTGGGGCGGGGGGAAATCAAGGAGGCGAAAATCTGCGTCGGTGGCGGACTGGGGTTGATGGTTCTCTGCGGGCTGATCGTTTCGATCCCGATGCTTCTATGGACAGAAAATGTTCTCCTGCTCTGTGGTTGCACGCAGATGGTGCTGCCTTATGCGACGGAATATGCCCGTATCATCGCGCTGTCCTTCGTGTTTGCGGTCATCGGTGCAGCAGGACCTTTCCTCGTCCGGGCGGATGGGGCACCGAATTTTTCACTGGCGTGCATCGTGACCGGCGCGCTTTCGAATGTCGTGCTGGATGCCCTCTTCATCTTCGGATTCGGGTGGGGCATACGTGGTGCAGCCTGGGCGACGCTTCTGGCTGAAATGCTCAGTACGCTGATGGTGTTATGGTATCTGCGCTATCGATTCAGAGCGTTCGAGCTTCATGTACAGGATTTCAGACCAGATCTCCGGCTGTATCGGAGCATCGCCTCTATCGGTGCCGGACCGGCGTTTAATTTCGCAACGCAGGCGATGGTACAGATCATCCTGAACAATGCACTGCGAAGCTATGGTGCGAGCTCCATCTATGGCAGCGATGTCTGTCTGGCCGTCGCCGGTGTCGCCGGTAAAGTCAATACCCTGGCGGTCGCCGTGATCGTCGGACTGACCAATGGCCTGCAGCCGATCTCCAGCTATAACTACGGTAAAAAGAATTACAGAAGGGTGGCGGCTGCGTCGAAACGCGTTGTTTCCATCGTACTGTTGTCTGGCTGTCTCGTTTTCATATGTTATCAGCTCTTCCCAGTACAGATTACGAAGTTTTTCGGCGAAGGAGATGACGACTACTATGCATTTGCAGCACGTTTTTTCCGTATCTTCTTTTTCCTGATCCCACTGTTCGGACTTCAGAGCTCGGTGGCTGGCTTTTTTTCCTCTCAGGGAAAAGTGAAACAGTCTATCACCATCTCTCTCGTGCGGCAGGTGCTGTTTTTTCCTCCGCTCCTGGTGCTGTTGCCTCGGAGCATGGGGCTGGATGGCGTGTTGTGGGCGGGTCCGATCTCGGATCTCGCAATGGCCATCGTGGCGGGTACGCTGTTCGTACGGGAGATAAAGAAGCTGGAGCGGCTGGAAGATTAAAAAAGAAGGTGCACTCTGCTATAGAGTCACCTTCGGTTTCTTTCCCTTGGCGCGCCGAGGGGTGAAATCAGACATCCGATGAGTCGGAAGAGGCCTGGAATTCGAGCTGATCCATATAATTCAGGAAGGCATCGATATCCGGCAGATAGAGATGCCCGTTTTCCTGAGAAATCAGTCCGAGGTCGCGGAGCTTTTTAAACTTTCGCGATACTGTTACACGGTTCATCCCGAGAAGGTCTGCGAGCATCTGATGGCTGACTTTTTCATTCAGAATCATGCCGTCCTTATACGTGTGACCGTAGTTTTCAAAGGTACTAATAATCAGACGGCACAGCTTCCACTCCGCATCCTGTTTGATGCCGATCCGCTGAGTCTCCATCGAGGAGCAGAATTTATTGCAGACAGAATCCAGCAGGTCCAGGGTGATATCGATGTCGGACTTCAACGCCCGCATGAGATCACATCGATCGATGATCAGCATCTCGGAGTCGGTCAGGGTTTTGAACAGTACAGGGCAGGTGCGTGGGAAGAGTACATATTCTTCCAGAAAGAGAGAACCACTGCTCATGACATTATAGATACGGTGATCACCGTCATAGCTGTCTTCGTAAGCAATGACGCGCCCCTTCTTGATATAGAAAATGGTATCCGGATGTTTCTCCCGGTAATCAAAGATATATCCTTTCGGGTATACCCGCGTGGTGCCGAGTTTTTCCAGGCGCTCGATGCCTCGATTCATGTGCAGTATATGATACTGATCATCCATGATCTGTTTTTTATCATCATTCATTACAGGGTCCATTCGTAAGTGCGAAAAGAGCGTCTCTTTTCGTTCGGAAGATAACGGAAGCAACCGCAGGCAGACGGGTACGGCCAAACGCTTCAACCTACTGATTATAGCACAAATGCTGGTGAAATCGAACAAGCAGAGCTGCTGATAGAAGAATGGATTGTGCAGTCTGTACTAGCTGTGCTGACCGATATATTTTAAAAAGCAAATCGCTTGATGCAAATTCACATATAAAGTGGTATACTAGGTCAAACGACCGACATAGTGCATAGACAGGAGTTTATATGAGATTCGGAGCAGTGATCGTGGCGGCGGGGATGTCGAAACGAATGAATGATTTTAAACAGCTGATGAAAATCGGGGATATGACCTTCGCGGATCGTGTCATCACGAACTTTCAGCGTGCAGGCATACAGGATATCGCGATCGTGACGGGCTATCGTGGCGAGGAGCTGGAGAAGTCCCTGAAGGGATCCGGTGTGGTCTTTCTGCGCAATGATCACTACGAGACGACCAGGATGTTTGACTCCGCCTGCATCGGCTTTTCGTATCTGAAGGATCGCTGTGATGCGGTGTTTTTCTGTCCGGTGGACGTGCCGTTTTTTACGGATGAAACCGTAAAGGCTGAGATGAATCGTGTGGAGAGTGCGGATATCATCGTGCCGTACTGTCATGCGCGACCTGGACATCCGATCCTGCTCAGTCACCGGGCGGTGGAGTATGTGCTTCAGTATAGCGGTGAACGCGGGATGCGGGGCGCCTACGAGTCCTTCGGACAGACCGGCGCGGGCACAGTGCTGCAGATCAGCGTCGACGACGACGGCGCGGTGATGGACGCCGATACGAAAGAGGATTATCAGAATCTGCTGGATCTTCATAATGCACGTCTGATGCGACCGGATATCCGGGTGCGGCTGTGTGATTCGAAGCCGTTTTTCGGTCCGGGCACGGTGAATCTGTTTCGACAGATCGCGTCGACCGGCAGTGTCCGGGAGGCCTGCGAGAAATGCGGCATCTCCTACAGTAAGGGCTGGACCATCATCCATGACTGTGAAAATGAACTGGGCTACCGCATCGTCGAGCGTCAGCCTGGCGGAAAGTATGGTGGCAAGTCGGTGATCTCGAAGCATGGAGAGAAGCTGATCCTGCTGTATGAGCAGCTCGAGCGGGAGATGAATGAGATCGTGCAGCAGAAGTTCGATGAGATTTTCCTGCATGGGGACTGGCTGAAAAAGTCGAATCTGCAGGGTGATATGGGGGATACCTAAGCTGCGATGTGCGTTTATGTCTGGCCGCGGCCGCATGTGTAGGCGTGAACGAAGCAGTGCGACGCAAGATCGAGATCGCAGGAAGGGGACAGGAAATGAAAACAGACACAAAACGAATCGCCATTTTCGGTGCCGGACAGGCGGGGATGATGGTGCGGACCTGGCTGCCGGCCATGCAGGAGCTGCTGTGTTTTATCGATAATGATAAGGAAAAGCAGGGAAAGATGCTGGATGGACTGCCGGTGCTGAGCCTGGAAGAAGCACTGCGGCTTCAACCGGAGGAAATCATCCTCGCGATTCTGAACGCGGAGGCAGAGAAGCTGATCCGAAAACAGATCGAGGTGGCTGGTTTTACGGGTGTCTGCACAGATCTTGGCAGCCTACGGGCGATACAGGATGTCCGGCTGTCGGCTCTGCGCCTCCATGCGCGGGAGATCGAAGCACGGAAAATCCCGGGCGATGTCGCAGAGCTCGGCGTGTACCAAGGGGCATTTGCCGCGGAGATCAATCGACTGTTTCCGAAACGCAGGCTCTGGCTTTTCGATACCTTTGAGGGCTTTCATGCACGAGACCTCGCCATCGAGGCAGAGCGAACCGGGGTGAAGACACAGCGACGGAGCTTCGCGGATACCACGATCGAGCTCGTGCGCAGTCGCCTGCCTCATCCGGAGAAGGCCCGCTTCGTACAGGGCTATTTCCCGGAGAGTCTGAAAGATCTCGATTTTATGGAGGCATCTGAGAACGATATGATGCAGGAGCCTGTGAACGCTATTGCTGCGTGCAGCCACTCTCATACAGGACAGCGTAAAGAAAGCTGTGAACCCTGCTTCGCTCTGGTGAGTCTGGATCCGGATCTCTATGAGCCGGCGCTCGAGGGGCTTCGCTACTTCTATCCGCGGCTCGCCCCGGGCGGGCGCATCCTCATTCACGACTATACGAGCTGTCAGTTTGAAGGTGTGAAGATGGCCGTGGACGAGTACTGCTGTGCAGAAGGGCTTTTCGTGGTGCCACTCATGGATCTTCATGGAACAGCAGTGCTGGTGAAGGTGTGACATGCGACGAATCTATCTGGTCCGGCACGGGATGCCGGAGAAAAGCACAAGTGAAAAAGAATATATCGGTGTGACCGATCGCCCGCTCAGTACGCGGGGCAGCACCGAGGCAGCTCAGCTCGGGCGGTATTTCCTCCAGCGTTTGTCGGTGACCACCACAGTTCGCATCCTGACCAGTCCGCTGCAGCGCTGCCGACAGACGGCGGCGGAGATGTACCGTGTGCTCTCCGATGGGGGAATCGCGCTTTCAGAACCGCTCGTGGTCGAAGCGCTGCATGAAATCGACCTCGGAGAGTGGGAAGGAAAGAGCGTTCGGGAAATCAGGGAACGCTTTCCGGAGGCGTATGAGGCACGGGGACGTGCACTCGGAACGTACCATACCCCCGGAGGAGAGAGCTTTCACGAGGCCGGTATCCGATTTCAGAACGCTATGGAGGAGATACTGGAAGATTCAGATCGAAGTGGGATACCACCATTTGGAAAACGATCTGAAGCTCCGAACAGTGACGGAAATGAAAGCGACCATGCGGGTGAAAAAGACGCTCGTTTGCCGGATTCCGCCACGTCGGAAATCCTCCTCGTCGTCGCACATGCCGGCGTGATCCGGGCATACCTCAGTCTGCTGATAGGGCGGGATCTGGACCATCTGATGGATATCCCGCTGCCGTACGCATCGGTCACGGAACTTCTGTTAAATCGTGAGGATGTGGATGGTGAAGCCTTACGTACAGCGGAGAGGTCGGATGTGAGCGTTGACAGGAAGCTAGATGCCGCACCAGGCAGCGAAGCGGTGGGAAACAAAGCCTGCCGGGAGGGAATCTGTGTGAAGCCCGACGGCATTGGCGTACGCCCGGAAGAGCTGCTGGATGTGGCAGAAATCACACGCTTGTATCAGAAATACGAGACGCCGAAGCAGGTGATCCGCCATATGCGGAAGGTCGCCGAGGTCGCAGATCAGCTGATGGACGGCATACAGATGTCCGGGCTGAACCGGGTGCGGGTGATGAAGGCCTGTCTCCTCCATGATCTCTGCCGGGCGGAGAAGCAGCATGCGCGGGTGTCGGCGGAGGTGATTCGAAAGGAGGGCTATCCGGTCATCGCGGCGCTCGTCGCGGGACATCATCAGGCGGCGTACAGCGAGCAGGAGGCGCAGGGGCCACTCACGGAGGCGGAGATCCTCTTTTATGCAGACAAGCGCGTACAGGAGGATGTGCTGGTGTCCGTCGAGCAGCGCTTCCGGGAGAGTCGGAAGAAGTACCGGTCGCCGGAGGCCTGTGCGCAGCACGATGCGATGCTCGCGAAGACGCTGAAAATTGAAGAGAAGATTCGTTGTCTCTTAAAAGATGCGATGGTGTAAAAAATGAACGTAATACATTCCGAGCGAGTATAGGCGCGGGCAGATGCGCTCTCCGTGGGCAGGATAGCACGATCAGAGCGGACAATATGAATTCAGGAGATAAAAGTATGAAGCTGATGAAAACAGAAGATGCGGTGGGCCAGATGCTCTGTCATGACATCACACAGATCATCCGGGGCGTGAAGAAGGGACCGGTGTTCCGGAAGGGACACATCATCACGGAGGAGGATGTGCCGGTGCTGCTTTCGGTCGGAAAGGACCATATCTACATCTGGGAGGTCAATGAAACGATGATGCATGAGAACGATGCGGCGATGGTGCTGTACGATCTCTGTAAAAACGAGCATCTTCGCCGGAACGAGGATATCAAGGAGGGAAAGATCGAGCTGATCGCCGACTGTGATGGACTGCTGAAGATCGATGTCGCGCGTCTTGGGCAGGTCAATGCCTATGGCCAGATGATGATCGCTTCGCTCCACAATAACTATCCGGTGAAAAAGGACCAGCATGTGGCCGGGATGCGGATCATCCCGCTGATCATCGAGAAGGAGAAGATGGAAGCTGTGCAGAAGCTCGTGGGGAAGGAGCCGCTGTTCCGCCTCATGCCATACCAGCACAAAAAGGTAGGTATCGTGACGACGGGCAACGAGGTGTACTACGGACGAATCCAGGATACCTTTACGCCGGTGGTGCAGGCGAAGATCGAGGCCTTCGGTGCTGAGGTGGTCGCGCATGAGTACAGCTCGGATGATCCGGAGATGGAGATCGCGTGCATCGAAAAGGTGCTGGCGGCTGGGGCGGATATGGTGCTCTGCACGGGTGGCATGAGCGTCGATCCGGATGACAAGACACCGTACGCCATCGGAAAGACGGCGGATCGGGTGGTGAGCTATGGTGCACCGGTGCTGCCGGGCGCGATGTTCATGCTGGCCTATAAGGGTGCGCACGATGAGATCCCGATGCTGGG
>ERZ1026864.1307-NODE-1307-length-12741-cov-3.397998_pt1 | contig 12741 bp, 12 predicted proteins | sample MGYA00380162_ERZ1026864 | MGnify/ENA primary metagenome ERZ1026864 (study PRJEB33269, sample SAMEA4719798) | human gut metagenome | biome: human-associated habitat; feature: organic feature; material: feces | place: Cameroon | collected 2013-10 ... | reverse complement strand
GTGTACCGCTTGCAGATCCGTTCGACGCACTCTGGGTTCCAGACTGGGAATTGCCTTGTGCAGACGATTGACCGTTCGCTTCTGCCGCCGCACGCGCCATCTCCGCAATCTGTTCCAACGCTGCTTTTCCATCCTTACTCAGCGCATCGGCAAGTTCCATCAGACTCTGACTCGTCTGTTCGTATTTGAATCCAAGCTTACTCTGTGCTGCCGCAAGCGCCTCTTTACTGTCGGCACGCGCTAATTCCTGCATGGAACGATCCAATGCCTCTTTCAGTTTTGCAAGACGCGCTTTCTGCTCATCCGTGAGTTCACTTGTATCCATCTTCTCGATTGCATCTGCAAGCTCCGATAATTCTTTCTGCTTCTCCTTCGCTTCCTGATGGATCGCATGTCTGGTGTTTGCAAGTTCTCTCGCCTGCGACGGAACAAAAGCCAGCGCCGCTGCCACCGCAAGGGAAAGAAAAGCAGCTGCCAGATGTCTTCGCGAAGGAAGCAGCCGGATCCGGATCTGCTTTGCATCCAGTTTCTTTTGCAGTTGCTCCGCTGCATCATGTCTTTGCATACCCGCAAGCGGACTTTCATCCGCCATCTGCTCATAAGCAGTCTGCACGCGTTCTTTCAGTCCGAACGTGTCGATCTGCTGCGCTGCCTCCCGCATACTGGTGCGCTTGATCACCGCATAGATAATACCCACGATAAGAGCAATTCCAATCACAATTCCGACGCACAGATGCACATAATAGAAAGGGATCCATAGTGAGACCGCTTCCAACACGATCGCAGCCACACCCGCATATGCAAGACAGAACACACAGGTATCTATGAGTTTTGCAATATTCAGTTTTCGTCTGCTCCGGCGGATTGCCTGCAGGAGTTTCTTCCGTTCATCCATTGATTAATGCTCCGTATTTCCTGTACTCATTTTCTTTGCGAGCTTACGTGCCTTTCGTCTTGACACCGGAGAAATCCGCTTCTTCGCAATCGCAAGAAACAGTGCCGATACCAAAAGAAACGCGATGGTTGAAATGATCAGCCACCAGTAACCGGATGAGATCCAATTGAGGATCGGTGACTTCGTCTGTCCGATCATATCACGGATCGCCGAATTCTGTGTCATGCTTTGCGTGATAAACTCCATCAGGTAGACAACCGGGTTCAACAGAAAGCATCCGATCACACTCGTTCCGTCACTTACATACCCCGTCATAAGTTGCACCAAATACACCGGCAGTGCCGTCACAATAAAGAAAAAGAGATAAATTCCGTATGACATAATGACCGCCGTAATACTTTTACGACAGATTGAAGAACACATAATTCCGATACTTGCCGCAAAAATCGAGATCAGAAGTGCTACCGCAATAAACCAAAACAGATAACTCCACGACAGACCTCCCACCACAAACGTGAGCGCCATAACCGGAACACTTGCTATAACAAAAAGCATTCCCTGTAAGACCGCTGTCATCACTTTTCCCATAATAATGGATCCAGGAGTCATACTGGTTGTCATCATAATATCAAACGTCTGCCGTTCCTTCTCCCCGGAGATTGCGGAAGATGTATGGATTGGAATCACCGCTCCTAATATGCACCACTGTGTGACAGAAAGCACCGGATACAGCCATACCATCTGACTGTATATATTGCTGTCCGAATAACGGTTCTGACTCGTGATAAAAAGCATCGCAATAAAAAACACAAGTGCCATAATGATCTCGTACACAAAGACTTCCACACACATCTTAAAGCTGCGCGCCTGTACTTTTACATCCTTCTTAACGATTGGATTCAGCCACATGATCTGCACCTCCTGTCAATTCCATAAATAACGATTCCAGATTGCCTTCCTGCTTATGGAATCCGCGTACCAATACCTGCTCACCGATCATCTGTGCGATCATCTGTGCGACCTCCTGCTCCGAAACCTTACAGGTCAGTTTCAATTCCTTCTCCCCCACAGAATTCACGTTAACTCCGACATGTTCCTTCGCAATGCGCACCGCAGTCTCCATACCTTCGCCAACCTCAACGATCAGCTGATCATGTCCGAACACGCTCTCCATGACATCCTCGATCTTACCTGCTGCCACCAGCTGTCCCTTGTTCATGATTCCGATACTGTTACACATCTCAGAGAGTTCCGAGAGAATGTGGGAGCTGATCACGATCGTCATTCCCATACTCTTAAGATTGAGCAGAAGTTCCTTCATCTCAACGCGCGCACGCGGATCAAGTCCGGAGTTCGGCTCATCGAGTACCAGCAGTGCCGGATTATGGATCAATGCACGCGCCACACACAAACGCTGCTTCATACCACGGGACAATGTATCAACATACACCTCTTTCTTATCCGACAGATTCACAAGTTCCAACAGATCATCCGAGATGCGTGCAATCTCCCGCGAAGTCATACGGTACATGGATCCGTAAAAGTCCATATATTCTTTTACCTTTAAGTTATCATAGACACCGAAGAAATCCGGCACATAACCGATCTGTCTGCGAATCTCCTTCGGATTGGCAAGCGCATCCACACCATTGATCACAATGCTTCCGGCTGCCGGCGGCATCAGGCCGCACACCATACGGATCGTTGTTGTCTTGCCGGCACCGTTTGGTCCCGCAAAGCCAAACAGATCCCCTTTCGGCACATGCAGATTCAGATCATTGACCGCAAGGAATTTGCCATAATTCTTATATAAATGACTAATTTGAAGCATCCGTACCCTCCTGTTCTGCCACGACATAAAAACAACTGTATGCCCGCTCATTCGTTCCTACTGTCGCATACTGCTTGCAATCAGGATCAACTGCAGTAACAACAATAGATGCCTTCTCCTGCACGACTCTCTGTCTCGCATCACTCATGCCGATCAGGAGCGCTGCAACCGTATCCTTATCCTCTACATCAGCAACAGGATTTCCATAACCAGAGTAATTCATCAGACTGTCATAGGCATCATCCAGATATTCGATCTGCTGATTATAGATTGCCCGTTTATTCTTAATCGACTCTGCAATATCCACCGTTTCACCGGCTGCCACATCTTTAATGATCAATACATAATCGTTGCTCTGCACACCAAGATACGGGAAGGACTGACTTGTATTGTTTGTTACCGTACCGCTTTGTGCATTTGCACTTAACATCAGGTTTTGGGTATCGATCGAACCGATTGAAATTCCGCTTCCGATCGCCTTAAAATATTCATTGTCAAAATTGTCGGAAGGATCGGCTCCGACCCGGATCTCATTGCCGGCATATACGATATGATTCGTATACTTTGGCGCTTTCTGCCACGCACCTCCATGCATAGAGAATCCGCCACCTGCCGACTGGTAATTATCGGCAAGCTTCATGGACCATTCCTTCGCACCGGAACGGTATCCCATCAGGTACGTGTCAAGATCCGGATTTTCCTGACCATCCGCCTGCTGCACCGATACCGAATAGGTCTTAATTCCCTGCACCTGCAGACCGTGTCCACACAGATAGACAAGTCCCACAAATACAACACCAAAAAGAGGGATTGCCGCCCAGTACCATTCGCTGCGTTTCGCCTTACGCAGGATCAGATACAGGATTGGACCAACTAAGATCACATAGATAATGATCAATATGCGCAGTGAAGTAAAGTTAACATCCGTATTCTCTCTGTCAAGCACATTCATTGCCCCTGCCCCAAGATAGGTCCAATTGTCCGAATCCGTATAAGTATTGGCTTTCATGGAATTGTACTGTACTTCATCGTAGAGACTGTAGCAGACATTCTCTCCGTTCGACTGCAGCTGCGGACTGGTCAGTGAAATACCAAGTACCATCACACTTCCCTGTCCGATCGGGATACACCAGCCCGGGTTCTCCGTACTAAAGAAGCCGCCGTTTCCGTTGTACGTAAACTCGGAATATGCCATATCCTGCAGGTCCACACCATTATTCATATAAACCGCATAATTTCCCTGATTCCGATCTACAATCCTTGACGCTTCGTTCGGTGTTCCCGCTTCTGTCGTGGAAACATAAGTCAGATTAAGAAATCCCTTGGAAAAAGCAGAGATCATCTCCTGTCCTTTGCTTCCGGTTCCGATGATCAGCCATCCTCCCTGATCCACCCAGTCTTCGATTGCCTGAATCTGCTTACTGTCAAGGGAACTTAGATCATAATCATCAATGACCAGAAAATACAGACTACTCAGACTCTTCTTCAGATCACTGACCGACAGCTCAACCAGATTGATATCGCTCTCCATGGTCCATACACAATAGGTTTGGCCCGGCATCTGCAGATACGCTAACTGATCAAACTGATCGGATAGTACACCTACAGAAACTCTGGCAGCTTTGTCACCAAGGATTCCTGTTAATTTGATCTGTTGGAGTGACGCATCCTTTTCATCCAGAAATGTAATGTATGCCACACCTTTGGAATCAGAAATATCATCCTGTGGAACCGTCAGCATATACTGCTTTTCGCTCCCCTGCGGCAGCGCAAGTTCCATATCGTATGCACTGCACGCATTTCCATTCGAATCTGCAATCTGGAAACGAACGGTTCCGTCAAAATCATTGCCATTGTTGGAAACTGTAATCTGAAATGTGTAGGCACTGTTCTCCTGCTTGAGTAGAACAGCCTCCCCTGTGAATTGCTGTGTCTCTTCTGCGGATGCCTGCACTGGTATCATGATCAACACAAATGAGATCATACAGATACAGGCAAGCACCGCAGCGGTCAATCGTCTGGTCATAACTTCCTCCTTTTTGAATTACACATCTTGTTATCTTCTACTATAACATATACCAGGGAGGAGGTCTTTTAAGAATTGGTACAATTTCTTTAAGATTTTATGAAGACAAAGAATTCCTCTCTTTGCACACCGCAGGTGCGGTTTCCTTCGCCGACACCTCGCTCAGAGAGGAATATTGTCAAGTGTGTCAGATTTTTGTATGTTTATCGTCATATTTTTTCTGTAATCAGTTCAACCCACGCAACTTCAAATCCTGCCTTTGCAGCAACATGTTGTGATGCAAGATTTGAAAAGCTTGTTCCGTAATATGGCACAATACCTTTTTCTAAAATATCATGTTTCAGAATGGAAACAAGTCCTGAAGCAATGTGTCTTCCTTCAAATTCTTTGTTTACATTAATTCCAATCTGCCAAAAATAAGGGCTATCTGCACTGGCACCTGCCATTCCGACAATCTCATGATCTATCATTGCCGCAACCGCAAGCACATCCGGTGAATTTTCATCAAAGCAAAATGCCTCATCAAATCTATCATCACCTTGGAATTGAAGAACCTCTTCCTGATTATATTTTTTTACTTCAATTCCATTCATTTCACACACATGATTATCCTTTGGAATAAAAAATGGATGTGCTGTCTTAATTTGATACTCTTCTCCTGCTAATATCTTATCCAGCTCTCTAAAATTGGAAACATCCATAAACCAGCTTCCTGATCTATTGGAAAATTTCTGACTGCATACATCAACCACTTGCTTTTTTCCTGTAAATACAAGCTTTCCGTTTACAACCATTACCTTTAAGATTCACTCATCAGCTTCTTCAAACTTTCTCCTGCCTTCCCGCTTTTTATATTCTGTAAAATGATTTTTATTATCCTTGATATCTGAAACTGTGCAACAATAATCAATTGCCAGCTGCTGATATAATTTTTCTTTTATATTATCCATTTGTGTCACCTCATCCCTATGATAAGCTTATCATCCTTCTAATACATCTTCTATTCGTATCTGCTAACGAAATGTCTACCTGATTTTATTGTTACCAAAAACTATATAAGTTTTCCATACTCTTCATCCGTCACCGGCTCACACCACTCATTGGATGTCTCCTCGCCCGGCACTTCCACCGCAAGGTGACTAAACCAGCTGTCCGGAGCTGCTCCATGCCAATGCTTCACTTCTGCCGGAATATTGATGCAGTCGCCCGGTTTCATCTCGATCGGATCCTTGCCCTCTTCCTGATAGTAGCCGCGTCCTGCCACACAGATGATCATCTGACCACCGCCGCTTTTGGCATGATGAATGTGCCAGTTGTTGCGACATCCCGGCTCAAAGGTAACATTGAAGATACCAACCTGACTTGTGGATACCGGAGCAAGATAGCTTTGTCCGATAAAGTACTGTGCGAATCCATCGTTCGGCTGACCGATCGGGAATACCATCTCCTTCGCGTGGGCACGCATTGCCTCATCCTCATACGGCAGATCTCCCTCGTTTACACTCCATACCTCTTTTGCCAGATTAAATACAGCCCATGCCTTCGGCCATCCTGCGTAGAATCCGACGTGTGTGATGATCGCAGCAATCTCCTTCTGGCTGACACCGTGGTTCTTGGCATTCTGCAGATGGAATTTGAGGGAAGAATCCGTGATTCCCTGTGCCATTAAAGCAACCACTGTAATAATGCTTCTTGTCTTTACATCGATATCCTGATTGTTCCAGTTCTCACCGAATAACACATCATCGTTAAAATGCGCGAACTCCGGCGCGAATTCGCCCAAAGCATTACGTCCTGCTGTCTGTGTAATCTTTGCCATAATCTTTTATCCTCCTGTTTCTACTCGATACACCGTGCGTCCTGGCATTCCGATGCATCGTCTATCGTCTTCGTGTGATTTTCGTCGATACGATTATAAGGTTGCTACCCAGTCTTCGATCTGCTGCTTGTTTGCATTGTTGAGAAGCTTACCTTCTACGATCGTTGTGCCCGGTGCAGACGGCTCAAGCTCCTTCACAGTATTGCCGAATCCGCTTCCGCCGGATGTTGCAAAAAGCACAATTTTCTTGCCTGTGAAATCATATTTCTCCAGAAATGTATGAATGATCGTCGGTGCTACATACCACCAGATTGGGAATCCAATCAGGATCTCGTCATACTCTGCAATCTTTGCATCAGTATCCACGATCTCCGGACGAATCTTCTTATCCTTCATCTCGATCGTGCTTCTCGCATTCTGATCCATCCAGTTTAAGTCGGCCTTTGTATATAACTGCTTAGGACGAATCTCATACAGATCAGCTCCTGCTGCCTCTGCAACCATCTTAGCGACCTTTCCGGTCACACCACTTGCACTAAAATATGCCACTAATCTCTTACTCATGTGATATTCCTCCCTGATACTGTTTTACGTTTCAATAATAAAATGCGTAACACACACAGTCCATCTGCATGTCTTACGCATTCATTATAAATATCTCTGTCCAATTATGTCTATTGCTTATATTGTATCGTTTCTTATGCTTCAAAGGCATTGATTTCCTCAATCATCTTACCAACGGCACCGGAATGTGGAAGATTTCTCTTCCATGCAATCACGGTATCCGTGTCGATCGGCGGATCCAGTGGTCGTTGCACAAGAAGATCCCTCCTCCAGTACTTTCCCGCACCCTCAATTGAGATTGGATAAGCCAGCCCCTGCATCGCATAGACACCGGCATTCGTTCCAAGATTACTCGTGTATGCTACATTCAGTTTATCAAAATCTTTGCCGAACCAGTTGGCAAGTTCGCTTTGCACCCCGGAGCGCTCCGGAAGAACCAATGGAAGCGCAAGCAGATCCTCCTTACGGATCACAGCCTTTGCGGCAAGCGGATCGTCCGGCCGCATCGCAACCACCCAGTGATCACTGTTCGAGATCCGAATGTAATCTAACCCTTCCGTATCTACCGGCTCCATAAAAAGTCCGATATCCACAAGTCCCTTGTTCATCATATCGTAGATCTTATCGGCAGTCCCGGTGTGTATTGCGATCTGCACGCGCGGATACTTCTTCTTGTAAATTCCGCATATCTTCGACATAATCTCCACCGTATTAAACTCTCCGCAGCCGATTGTGATCTTGCCCTCTAACAGTTCATCGTTTCCCTTGAATTCATCCACAATCTTGTCTTCAAGATCGATCAGTTCAAGCGCTCTCCGCTTCAGGAGAAGTCCGTCCTCCGTGAGCGTAATGCTGTGTCCGCCCCGGTTGAGCAGAACCGTTCCAAGCTCCTCCTCAAGCGCTTTCAGCTGTCTGGACAGCGTTGGCTGCGTGATATGCAATTGATCTGCGGCCTTCGTGAAGCTTTGCTCCTTTGCAACCGTCAGAAAGTAACGCAATACCCGTAATTCCATTTAGTTATTCTCATCTTCCAGTTCTTGATTCACTTCTTTGCTGATCTTGTTTGCATACATCATGCATCCAAGACCGGCAACAAAAATAAGTACCGTCACAATGATTCCCACTGCCGAGAAACAAAGATCTTCAAGCTTCTGCGTTTCTGTTTTCGTAACATAATATTCATATATTGAACTTTCTTCTTCGACTTTGCTCCCCAAAGGAGAGAAGGATACCACGTCACACTCGCTGCCAATGGATTTCATGCTCTCCTTTAACATTCGATATTCCTTTTTATACAAAATTATAAGTGATGTCCAACTCAAATACAAGACTTCTAGCACCAAACGACAATTTATAGCACAAAAAAGCTTCCCGACACAAAACTTAGACATTGCGATAATTTAATAAGCCGCCTGTCCTAAGACAAGCGGCTTCATCAACCTTCATATCTATTCCTTATCTTGCTGCATTTCTCTCGAAAAGCACACTTCGGTACTTGCTTAACACTTTAAGAAGTAATCCGCCAAGTACACATACTGAGATGATCTCTCCGATTCCAACCGTCACTACGTTAAACGGAATCGACCAGTCCACACCCTTATAGATGGTTTTAAATCCATAACCGTAACGAAGTACAAGCGGCACAATGATCATGTTGGCGATCACTGGCGGAAGTGTACATGCAAACTTATGCTTGCGAAGCAGATAGGTTCCTACTGCACCGAGTAAGGTTGCGATACTGCCGAAAATGATATCCCAGATGATCGCACCTGTCATCAGATTCGCAATCAGACATCCGAGCCAAAGTCCCGGGATTGCAGCCGGCGTAAAGAACGGCAGAATGCATAATGCCTCCGAGAAACGGATCTGAATGCTATACGAGGACAGACCGAGCGCATTGGCGATCATAGTCAGCACCACATAGAGAGCAGCGATCATCGCTGCCTGAACAATAAATACTACACCTTTGTTTTTCATATTCTTTTGTCTCCTTTAGTTTTGTTTTCTGTCAGGAAGGTCTCGAACTGACATACTGCTTTTGCAACAAGAAACACTTTACGCGCCGGCTCCCGATTTGTCAAGAGTCCGACGCGTAATTTTGCGAGAAAACGCAAAGCGTATTTCTCATAATTTAATTTTCATTTTCCGGCTTCTCCACCATCGGTATGTATTCGTAGCGTGGAATAAAGTCGCTCTCACCGTAGAATTCATTGTACTGCTTGAACGTACGCTCCATAACATTCGCGATCTGATCCTCCTGTGCTTCGAATAGAATGATCAGATACTGCATCGAACTGAATCTTGTGCAGACATCCACCTTGCGGATCTTCTCTCTTATAGCCCGCTCCATGCACTCCAACGCTTCCTCGATATTCTCGATATACATCATACGATCCGGCTGCGTCTCCATCGTCACCATGACAAGATAACATTTATGCCGGTAACGCTCACCGAGACGGTTTACATACTCATAGATCTTGGCAAACGCACGGTAATCCAGATCCAGCGCACCGGTATAGCTTCCGCTCTCCTGCAATGCTTTTACGACAAGCTCAAGATCCTTTCCGGTTCCCGATACACCTCTCCTGCTCTCCATCTCCTCATAGAACAGATAGTTTCCTTTACCATTCTGCTTGACATAATAGAGTGCTTTATCAGCCTCCGTATAACATTCTTCGAATGCCTGTCCCTTCTGACACATGCTGATTCCGACAGACAGATCGGCACATCGGATCTCAACGTCCTCCTCCTTTGCCTTGGCAAATTCAATAAAGAGCTTTTTCACGCATTTTGCCACTTCCGCCTGCTCACAGTCCGGAAGGAACAATAAGAATTCATCTCCACCCAGCCTGCAGGCCAAGGCGTTCTCTCTCACTTCCCCGATTATCGTTCCAAGCAGTTTAAGCGCACGGTCTCCCGCCGTATGACCGAAGACATCATTCAGCTTCTTCAGATTATCCATATCGAGGAATACAAGTCCTCCGTCATGCTCCTGCATCATCTGCGCGATCAGGATCTCTCCTCTGCTGCGCACCGGAAGTCCGGTCAGGAAATCATAATTGTCCGTGCTCTCCTGACTTCTCATCGTGTTCATCACTTCGGAGATAAACTTCGTCGTCTCCGTCTCATAGTTGTCCGGCTTCTTCACGGACTCACTCGGAAGCAGCGCCGCTTCCACCTTGCCCTCATTGAGAAGTCTTACAAAGATAGCAACGATCGCCGGATCAAACTGTGTTCCGCTGCAGTTTTCAAACTCACAGACGATTGCCTCCTTCGCCAAAGCATCTCGATAGATTCGCTTCGAGTTCATCGCATCATAACTGTCCGCAACCGCAACAATACGCGCCTCGATTGGAATCTCTTCATCCCGAAGTCCCTCCGGATAACCGGTTCCGTCGTACCGCTCATGATGATAATGTGCCACATCCGCAACATGATCGATCAGCGTGATGTCCTTTAAGATATCCGCGCCGATTAACGTGTGCCTTCTTATGATTGCATACTCTTCCTCCGACAGTCTTGTCGGTTTATTTACAATGGAATCCGGAATTCCGATCATTCCCACATCATGCATATACGCCGCATTGCGCAGGTTGCTGACTCTCGCCTCATCCCATCCGAGCTCTCTGGCAATCAAAGCCGAGTAATCCGCCACTCTCTGCGAATGACCTTTGCTGTATAGATTCTTCGTCTCTACCGTCGTGGAAAGTGTCTTAATTGTCTGCAGCGAAATACGCTCCGTCTGGCGTCTTCTGTCATCTAACACTTTCTTCTGGCGTCTGCGCTCCATCATGCGCACGTTCTGTACCGTGCGGATAATATTGAGCACAAGCAGGATCACCAGACCTGAGCCGATAAAGATACCAGACAACGATACCACAAAATAAACTGATACCATCTCAATGAGTGCGGCTATCATTGCAATCACAACACTCGCTATCGACAGATGATAGTCACGTGATGCACCTCTTCGTATGTCACGAATAAAAGTAACAAGGATCACAACAAAGACAATCATCAGGATACCATGTGACACCGGAATAATTGGCTGTATTCGAAGTCAGTTCAATGCGGAGCTCTCTTCCCGCGTCACTCACATACGTCGGGCAAAACACATACCGGCACATCGTACTCTCCCGGCACCTCTATCTTCTCTCTGGATCCATCTTCCTTCTCCCACACAAACGTTCCGTGGTACAGAAGATTTTTGCTCTGTGACTCCTGCGTACGCTCGCTCGGATACACCATCTCCGCAATAATAAATGCGGCAGCGATCACTGCAAGCACAATATAAAATGCGATCCGCGGTATCTTGTCCGCCACATACACTTCCCTGCTTTTCATAATTATAACACTTCCCCTTTTCATCCCCTAAATTTCTAAAAGTATAACATTATCTGTATAAAAAAGCCAAAAAATTCCCATCCTTTTACTAAAGATTTAATAGGAGGAACAAAATGATGTCTTCATATAAAGTTGAAATCTGCGGTGTCAACACCGCGAAACTGCCCATACTGAAGGATGAGGAAAAGGAGGCATTATTTGAAAGGATCCGCGCCGGTGATGAGGAGGCAAGGCAGACCTATATCAAAGGAAATCTCCGACTCGTCCTCTCCGTGATCAAACGTTTCCGCAATCACAACGAAAGTATGGACGATCTGTTTCAGATCGGCTGCATCGGACTCATGAAGGCGATCGATAATTTCGATGTAACCTTAAACGTCAAATTTTCCACTTATGCAGTGCCAATGATCTCTGGTGAATTGCGCCGCTTCCTCAGAGACAACACCCAGTATCGCATCCCCAGATCCCTGCGCGATATTGCCTACCATGCGATGCAGGCCAAAGAACAGCTTGCCCGCACCTCGCAGAAAGAACCGACGCTCGATGAGATTGCAAAAGCAAGCGAAATCCCGAAGGAAGACATCGTCTATGCACTCGATGCGATCCAGACGCCTCTTAGCCTGTTTGATCCGGTCTATACCGACGGTGGCGACACCCTCTATGTCATGGATCAGATTTCCGACAAGAAGAACAAGGAGGAAAACTGGATCGAGGATCTCTCATTAAATGATGCACTCTCCCGATTGAATGAGAGGGACGAACGGATCATCAAGCTGCGCTTTTTTGAAGGGAAGACACAGATTGAAGTTGCCGATGAGATCCATATCTCGCAGGCACAGGTCTCCCGCCTCGAGAAAAATGCGCTCCGCAGCATGTATCAGTATCTAAAGACAGAGGGCGACCGTTAAGCGGATGCCCTCTGTTGATCATACATGATTCCTTGTTCCTATCATGTATCTGTAAACAATCGATTTCCTTATGTCGATACAGCTTTGATGCACCGCATGCGATGCATTTACCGATCCCACTTGTCGCACAGTGCGTTGATCTGGTCTGCAAATTTCGCCAGATCCTTATTCGCCATACCCTGACACTTCTTAATGACAGCGATCAGACGCTCGCCTGCGATCATCAGGCGGTCAAATACACTGGAGCTTGCACGGTATACGCCCTGCTTCTTCTTCTCGACAAGCTCGCGGTTTCCCTGTGCAATCTGCTCTCCTGTAACTGTCTCTTATACACATCTGACGCTGCCGACGATC
>ERZ1026864.1304-NODE-1304-length-12756-cov-7.089363_pt1 | contig 12756 bp, 11 predicted proteins | sample MGYA00380162_ERZ1026864 | MGnify/ENA primary metagenome ERZ1026864 (study PRJEB33269, sample SAMEA4719798) | human gut metagenome | biome: human-associated habitat; feature: organic feature; material: feces | place: Cameroon | collected 2013-10 ... | reverse complement strand
GTAAACGGAACCACCATCACCTTCTGGCACTCCATGGGCGGTGTCAATGGCCAGGCAATCGATACCCTCGTAAAGAAGTTTAACGATGAAAATGAGTATGGCATCACAGTGGACGCACAGTACCAGGGCTCCTACGACGACTCCCTCAACAAGCTGAAGAGCGCACAGATGGGCAACATGGGTGCAGACCTCGTACAGGTCTATGAGATCGGTACCCGCTTCATGATCGAGTCCGGCTGGATCGTCCCGATGCAGGGCATGGTCGATGCCGACAATTACGATGTCTCCGCCATCGAGCCGAACCTCGCTGCGTACTACACCATCGACAACCAGCTCTACTCCATGCCGTTCAACTCCTCGACCCCGATCATGTACTACAACAAGGATATGTTCGACAAGGCCGGCATCACGGAGATTCCGGACAGCCTCGAGGCAATCGACCAGATCGGTGAGCAGCTGATCACGAAGGGCGGCGGAGCAGAAGCGATGTCCCTCGGCATCTACGGCTGGTTCTTCGAGCAGTTCATCGGCAAGCAGGGTCTCGAGTATGCAGACAACGGCAACGGCCGTGATGCAGCTGCAACCGCCGTCGCGTTCGATCAGAACGGTGCGGCGAAGAACATCCTCACCGAGTGGCAGAAGCTGAACAAGGATGGTTATGCACCGATCGTCGGCAAGGGCGGCGATTCCGGTCTCGCAGATTTCTCTGCCGGTAAGTCTGCGATCACCCTCGGCTCCACGGCTTCCCTGAAGCAGATCCTTCAGGACGTCAACGGCAAGTTCGAGGTCGGTACCGCGTACTTCCCGAAGATCAAGTCCAGCGATGAGGGCGGTGTCTCCATCGGTGGTGCATCCCTCTGGGCACTCAACAACAACGACCCGAAGAAGCTTCGTGCGACCTGGGAGTTCGTGAAATTCCTGATCTCTCCGGAGTCGCAGGCGTACTGGAACGAGCAGACCGGTTACTTCCCTGTCACCACGAAGGCACAGGACGAGCAGGTCTTCAAGGACAACATCGCGAAGTATCCGCAGTTTGAGACCGCGATCGACCAGCTTCACGATTCTTCACCGAAGTACTGCGGCGCTCTCTTAAGCGTCTTCCCGGAGGCACGTGCGACCGTCGAGTCCGAGATCGAGGCCATGCTGAACGGCAAGGAGGATGTGGATACTGCGGTCCAGAACATGGCCGATAAGATCAACAAGTCCATCACCGAGTACAATTTAGTAAATGGTTAATAAGAGGCAGAAAAGTGAGTAAGACAGAAGTTTTCGCACACAGAGGAGCGAGCGGCTATGCGCCGGAGAATACACTCGACGCATTTATGCTCGCCATCGAACAGGGCGCGGATGGCATCGAGCTGGACGTACAGCTGTCGAAGGACGGCGTTCCGGTGGTCATCCATGATGAAACGGTGGATCGTGTCACGGCACAGAGCGGCTTCGTAAAGGACTTCACCCTTCGGGAGCTGAAGGAGATGGTGGTTCTCCGGGAGCGCTTCGCGAAGTACCGGGACGCGCGCATACCGACCCTGCGTGAGGTGCTCGACGCGGTCAGACCATCGGGTATAGCAGTCAATATCGAACTGAAAACAGGGATTTACTGGTACCTGGAGATCGAGAAAAAGGTGGCAGCCATCGTGGAGGAGACCGGGATGAAGGATCGCGTGATTTATTCGTCCTTCAATCACTACAGTGTGCAGAAGCTGAAGTCCATCGTACCCGACGCCGAAACCGCCTATCTCTTCAGTGATGTCATCCTGCATGTGGACGAGTATGCAGCGAAGAGCGGAGTGGATGGACTCCACCCGGCCGTATATCACGTGAAGATGGCGGACTTCCTCGCGGAGTATCTCGCGAGCGGCCTCCGGACCCGCGTCTGGACCGTCAATGAGCGCGCCGACATGAAGATGCTCATCGACGCCGGCGTCACCGCGATCATCACGAATTACCCGGACATCGCGATTGCTGTAAGAGATATGATGTAGGTAATGTACAGAGCCCCGGAGGGCAGCCAGCGGAAACACAGTACTCCGCTGGCTGCCCTCCGGGGCTTTGACGACCTTTATCGACTGAATTTACTTAAATTTTACATTGCTCAAAGTATGAACTTTACAATTCGACGATATTTTTATGTTTGCTGGCCTATGACTGGATTATAATGGGAAAAAAGTGAACGGTCGCCGGCACGGCCAGAGAGGGGAGTACATGAAACAGGCTATCATTGACATCGGATCGAACTCGATCCGTCTTACACTGTATGAAACGAATGCGCAGGATTTTAAGATTCTCTTTCGTGAGAAAATCATGGCGGGCCTCGCCGGCTATGTGGAGGATGGCAGACTGAGCGCGGAGGGTATCGAGTGTGCCTGCGCGGGGCTGCTCAGCTTTCGGACGATTCTGCAGACACTGAACATCGAGGGCGCGCGGGTCTTCGCGACGGCCTCACTCAGAAACATTACGAACACGGCGCAGGCGCTCGCCGTGATCCAGGCGGCGACCGGCTACCAGGTCGAGATCCTGTCCGGAGAGGACGAGGCGCTGCTCGGCTACACCGGTGCAATGCGCGAGCTCTTTATGTCGAGCGGTGCATTTCTCGACGTCGGTGGCGCGAGCTCTGAAATCGTGACCTTCGACGAGGGGAAGCCGGTGGACTACCAGAGCTTTCCGGTCGGCTCACTCAGCCTCTACCGGCGCTGTGTGAAGAAGATTCTGCCGGGAGAGAAGTCCCTCGCGCGGATCCGGAAAACCATCAAAGAAACGATCTATCTTACGGACGAGCAGCAGGCACGTCCGCTGCTGGTCTGCGTCGGTGGTACCGCGCGTGCCGTGCTGAAGCTCGCGCGGGTCTACTACCACTGCTCGGAGGACTGCCGCAGCATCACGGCAGAACAGCTGGACGGTCTCTGTGATTTCCTCTGCAGTGGGGATAAGGCCGTGATCGATCTCATCCTGAAGCTCGAACCGGAGCGGATTCATACCCTGGTACCGGGTATACTGGTACTGCAGCACATCGCACATTTATTTCAGGCGCAGCAGTTGCTCGTCAGCAGGTACGGCGTACGGGAAGGCTATTTATGCAAGAGAATACTCAGAAACGATACAGATACACCCAGAACAGAGAATTAAGCTGGCTGCGCTTTGACCAGCGCGTGCTCGAGGAGGCCGCCGACCCATCGGTGCCTGCATTGGAGCGCCTCAAGTTCATCTCGATTTTCTCCAGCAATCTGGATGAGTTTTTCATGGTACGTGTGGGCAGCATCTTCGACCTCGCGCGTATGACACCGGACGACCGCGATAATAAGAGCGGCTGGACGCCGGAGGAGCAGCTTCACCACATCTATGAGGTGATCCCGGGACTCCTCACGATGAAGAAGCAGATTTACAGCGCCGTGATGGAGGAGCTCGGCCGCAGCGGCATCCAGGACGTCGAGATGGAGCAGCTGGACGCGAGCGAGCTGAAGCTCGTGAACCACTTCTTCAAGACGGAGCTGCTGCCGGTGCTGTCACCGATTCTGATCGGACCGAACCATCCGGTACCACACCTCACCAACAAGCGGATCTACGGTGCGGCCCTCCTCGAGGATAAGAAGGGCCATAAGGCCATCGGGATCGTGCCAATGCCGGAGACCGCCGCGCCGTTCCTGATGCTTTCAGATGGCAAGCGCTACGTGCGCACCGAAAACATTCTCCTTCGCTGGCTGCCGACCATGTTCGACGCCTACACGGTGAAGGAGAGCTGCGTGCTGGCGGTCACACGAAACGCCGACATCAGTTTCGATGATGATAAGTTCGACGATAACGAGGCGGATTTCCGCAACCAGATGACGAAGCTCCTGAAGCTCCGTGACCACCTCGCGGTCATGCGTCTCGAGCTGAACACGCAGATCTCCGGGGAATTCCGAAAGCTCCTGTCCTCCGTCGTCCGAGTGGAAACCCATGAAGTCTTCGTGGATAAGTGTCCGCTCAATATGCGCTACGTCTTCCGTCTGATCGGGGCACTCCCGAAGGAGCTCTCCATGCGCCTTCAGTATCCGGCGCATCATCCGCGCTGGGCCGAGGATCTCCGCCGCGATCAGCCGATAATTTCGCAGATCCGTCAGCGGGACCGCCTCCTGTTCTACCCGTACGATTCGGTGGATCCGTTCCTGCGTCTCCTGAACGAGGCGGCCGAGAACCCGAAGGTGCTCTCCATCAAGATCACGATCTACCGTATGGCCTCCTCCTCGAAGATCGCGCAGGCCCTCTGCCGCGCAGCCGAGAACGGCAAGGAAGTCCTCGTCGTCATGGAGCTCCGTGCCCGCTTCGATGAGGAGAACAACCTCGAGTGGTCGAAGATGCTCGAGGAGTCCGGCTGCCAGGTCATCTACGGCACCGAGGGCTTCAAGTGCCACAGCAAGATCTGCCTCATCACGATGCGCAGTCATAATAAGACGCTCTACCTCACCCAGGTCGGCACCGGCAACTACAACGAGAAGACGAACGCGATGTACACCGACCTCAGCTTCATGACGGTCGACCAGACCATCGGCGAGGACGCGTCGGCCTTCTTCCGCAACATGCTCGTGAACAAGCTTGATGGCGAGTATAAGCGCCTCCTCGTTTCCCCATACGGGATCAAGCCAATGCTTCTACGGAAGATCGACGAGCAGATCACACGTGGTCGCGACGGATATGTCTGCATCAAGGCGAACTCTGTCACCGAGCGTGAGGTCATGGATAAGCTCGCAGAAGCATCCCGCGCAGGCGTCGAGGTGCAGCTCATCATCCGTGGCATCTGCTGCATCCTCCCGGGTGTCGCCGGCGAAACCGAGAACGTGCACGTCACCTCCGTCGTCGGACGCTTCCTCGAGCACGCCCGCATCTACCAGTTCGGCCGTGGCGCAGAGGCCGAGATGTACATCGCTTCGGCCGACCTCATGACCCGAAACCTGAACCGCCGTGTCGAGATCGCCTGCCCGATTCAGGACGAAGAGCTCCGTGCAGAGCTCCGCTGGATCCTCGACGCCCAGCTCCGCGACAGTGCGAAGGCCAGCCTCGTCCTCCCGGACGGCTCCTACTGCCGGAAGCACAGCGCCGAGCCGTTTGACTCCCAGGACTGTTTCCTGCATACCTCCATGCACAAACCGGCGGAAGCCGTCGCGGAACCGATCCGCCTCGCAGAACGCCTCCGCGGCCTGCTGGATAAATTCAGAAGATAATCAAAGATACAAATAAAGCAAAACAGCAGCTGCACAACAAAGGTGCGGCTGCTGTTTTGCGTCAGGTGGTCGACCACCCGGAAGTTTATGGGGTCAGACCCCCTACGAAATTCTTAAGATGGTGGTCGGATTCACGCGGGGGTCAGACCCCTCATCCGGAAGTGTATATCAGTCCTGCCGCCCCGGCACGGTCTGAACGAAATTCTGAATCGTCTGCAGCTTCTGATACTCGGCGCTGTCCTCGACGCCCGGCAGCCGCATATAATGCTCCTTCACCTTCTCGAAGGTTTCCGGACTCAGCACATGCTCGATCCGGCAGGCATCCTGACCTGCGGTATACGCACTCACCCCGAGCCGCACCAGCATATTCGTGAGAACCACATGCTTCTCGTAGGTCGACTTCGCCGCCGCCATTCCGGCCTCCGTCAGCGCGATGTAGCCATTGTCATCCACCGTGATCATCCCCTCCTCGCGCAGATGCTTCATCGCCACCGAAACCGACGGCTTCGAAAATCCCAGCAGATTCGCGATATCGATGGAACGCACCACCTGCTGACTCATCGCCAGCATCAGAATACTCTCCAGATAATTCTCCGACGACTCATGTGTCGCATACGTACTCATATCGAAACTCCTTTTAAAAACAAATGTTGAATCTATAAACGAATAAACTTTAATCCCCGATAGTATAACATAGATTTCGATTTTTCATCCATAGAACTGCGCCGGATCTGGTGCTGCGCCCATGTCCGTGCTTAGGCCAATGCATCTGCCTGCGCATCATCACTTCCCGCCTGCCTGTCCCTCGAAAGTTAGATATAACTAATTATTTTGTCGAAAGCTATTGACTTGAAAAAAGGTTAGTGCTAACTTACTAGCGTGAAGTTAGCTTCGCCTAATTAGACGGGACTAATCTATATTTCTATGCAGATGTGGCAGCCTCATCGAGCGCTGAAAAGCGGCGCAGTGCATGAGAAACGACCGAAGCTTGATTCGGCGCTGCCATCAACATCAGGTAAAGGAGGTACGATGATGCCATTATCGATGGGAACACAGGGTGAAGAATATGAGATTCAGCGCATCGGAGGAAATGATAAGACACAGCATTTCCTGGAGTCACTGGGATTCTATGCCGGAGGCAAGGTGAAGATCGTTTCCTGTAATCGCGGCAATCTGATCGTACAGGTGAAGGAGTCGAGACTGGCACTGGACGAGACGATGGCCCGCAAGGTCATGATCAGCGCGTGAATAAGTATAATCCGCAGCGTGTCTGCGTTTTATAGATATAGAGGAGGGAACAGAGTTGAAGACATTAAGAGAGGTTCAGCCAGGTGAGGATTGCGTTGTAGCGAAGATCACCGGCGAGGGTGCCATCAAGAGAAGAATTATGGATATGGGAATCACGAAGGGAACGACCCTTCATGTGCGTAAGGCAGCGCCGCTCGGCGATCCGATTGAGATTACCGTACGTGGCTACGAGCTTTCTGTCCGGAAGGCCGACGCCGAGATGGTACAGGTAGAGACGAAGGCCTGAAACCGGCGCGTACCCGAACATAAACGGGCGGTGCCCGGATGGAAGCATTGGCCACGGAGGATGTGGCGGAGCATGAAAATCTTAGAGGGGGAAAAATCAAATGGCAATTACGATTGCACTCGCAGGTAATCCAAACTGCGGTAAGACGACGCTGTTTAACCAGCTGACCGGATCGAACCAGTACGTTGGTAACTGGCCGGGCGTTACAGTAGAGAAGAAGGAAGGTAAGCTGAAGGGCCACGCCGACGTGACCATCGCCGATCTTCCGGGTATTTATTCACTTTCTCCATACACACTGGAGGAGGTGGTCGCGAGAAACTACCTCATCAACACAAAGCCGGATGCGATCCTGAACATCGTGGATGGTACGAATCTCGAGCGTAACCTCTACCTCACCACCCAGCTCAAGGAGCTCGGTATCCCGGTGGTGATGGCGGTCAACATGATGGATGTCGTAGAGAAGAACGGCGACCAGATCCGCCTCGACCAGATCGAGAAGTACCTCGGCTGTAAGGCCGTCAAGATCTCCGCACTGAACGGTACGGGCATCAAGGAGGCGACCGAGCTCGCGATCCATGAGGCACAGACCGGCTCCACCGAGATCGTGCACAGCTTTTCGAACGAAGTGATGGAGGCAATCCTCCAGATCGAGGAGAAGATCGCTGCCTACGTTCCGGAGGGCGAGAAGCGCTTCTTCGCCGTCAAGCTCTTCGAGCGTGATGACAAGATCCGCCACGAGATGATCGGTGCCGGCCAGAATGTCGACGTCGAGTCCATCATCGCTGCGGTTGAGAAGGCAGAGGACGACGATGCCGAGTCTATCATCACCAACGAGCGTTACACCTACATCCAGAACATGATCGCAGCGGCGTACACGAAGAAGCACGTCGGCAAGCTGTCCACCTCCGACCGGATCGACAGCATCGTCACGAACCGTTTCCTGGCGCTCCCGATCTTCGCAGCCGTGATGTGGCTCGTATACTACATCTCCATCTCGACGATCGGTGCGATCGGTACCGACTGGGTCAATGATGTCCTGTTCGGCTCAGACCCGTGGTCTTTCTTCGGCCTCTGCGAGCTGCCGTCGATTCCGGGCCTCTTCGAAGGCATCCTCGGCGCACTCGGCACCGGTGAGGTATTGACAAGTCTCGTCCTCGACGGTATCGTCGCAGGTATCGGTGCAGTGCTCGGCTTCCTGCCGCAGATGCTCGTCCTGTTCTTCTTCCTCGCCTTCCTCGAGGGCTGTGGATACATGGCGCGTATCGCCTTCATCCTGGATCGGATCTTCCGTCGTTTCGGTCTCTCCGGCAAGTCCTTCATCCCGATGCTGATCGGCTCCGGCTGCGGCGTTCCGGGTGTCATGGCATCGAGAACGATCGAGAACGAGCGTGACCGTCGTATGACGATCATGACCACGACCTTCATCCCGTGCTCCGCGAAGCTCCCGATCATCGCCCTCCTCGCAGGTGCGGTATTCGGCGGTGCATCCTGGATCGCACCGTCGGCTTACTTCCTTGGCATCGCCGCGATCATCTTCTCCGGTATCGTACTGAAGAAGACGAAGTGGTTCGCCGGTGATCCGGCTCCGTTCGTTATGGAGCTTCCGGCATACCACCTGCCACGTCCGATCGACATCCTGAAGTCCATGTATGAGCGTGGTTCCTCCTTCGTAAAGAAGGCCGGCTCCATCATCCTTCTGTCCACCATCGCGGTATGGTTCGCATCCTCCTTTGGTATGCAGGACGGCCAGTTCGGTATGGTCGACATGGACAACTCCATCCTCGCCGCGATTGGTAACGCGATCGCCTGGATCTTCACACCGCTCGGCTGGCCGGACTGGAAGTCCGCAGTAGCTGCGGTAACCGGTCTCATCGCCAAGGAGAACGTCGTTGGTACCTTCGGTATCCTCTTCCATTATGAGGGGGCAGAGGAGCTCGCCGAGGCAGGCGACCAGATCTGGAACCTCGTACAGGCCAACTACGCCGGCCCGGCAGCAGGCTACAGCTTCCTCGCATTCAACCTGCTCTGCGCACCTTGCTTCGCAGCGATCGGCGCGATCCGTCGTGAGATGAACAACGCGAAGTGGACCTGGAGAGCGATCGGCTGGGAGTGCGGCCTCGCGTACTGCGTCGGCACCGTGATCTATCAGATCGGCGGCCTCTTCACCGGTGAAACCCACTTCGGTATCTTCACCATCATCGCCATCGCCCTCGTCGTCCTCGGCATCTGGGCCCTGGTTCGCCCGTACCACGAAGCGACGGAGCTCTCTGACAAGTTCGACTCCGTAGCCGCCGCGGCACAGAAGTGATTTTGTAAGTTTATCAGGCCAATGTCTCCAGGCACCACGATGATGGTGCAGCCGGAAACATTGCCCTCAGAAAGGAGGAAAAATGGGAGATCTCATCGTGGGAGGACTGATCGCACTTATGGTGATCCTCATCCTCCGAAGCCTTCATAAGGCCGTCGCGAAAAGCGGCGCCTGCGCGTTCTGTAGCTACGCGAAAAACGGCTGCGACCACGTCGGCCATCACGAGCTCGACCTCGAGCGCGCCGAAAGCCGGCTGAACGCCACCCAGAAGGCGATCCTCGCGAAACATCGCAAGCAGATTTGACTGAACAGAAGCCAGCACCATGACGAAGAGAAGCGTGATCGTGCTGGCTTCTTTATTATTTCTTTGCTTTAGCGCATTACAGCTGCGAAGCGCTGCTCGGGGTTCTCGGCCTGGAATTCACCGGTCTCGTAGCACTGTGCTTCTGTTGCCGGCCCACCGGGCACCTCGCCATGAAATATTTTGCGGAATTTTCAGCGGACACATCGTTATCATTGTAACAGGCCCGTAAACTGTGATAAAATAGATACAATTTTATGAGATGTACGCCCGAAAGGACGTCGAGAGGGGCAGAAATGAGTAAAGAGAAATACATGGCATATATCGGTTCCTACAGCTACACGGGCAATGCAAAGGGCATCACGGTCTGTGATGTCGATGTAGAGAAAGGAACCTTCACGAAGCGGACCGAGATCGAGGTGAACAACTCCTCCTACCTCGTCGCATCGAGAGACCAGAAGACACTGTATTCCATCGCGGATGAGGGCGTGGTTTCCTTCCGTATCCTCGAGAATGGTGCGCTGCAGAAGCTGAACACCCAGAACATCCGTGGCATGCGTGGCTGCCACCTCGCGATCGACCAGTTCGATCAGTACCTGATGGTGTCCGGCTACCACGATGGCAAGGCGACCCTGCTCGCACTGAATCCGGACGGTTCCGTCGGCCCGATCGTCGACGGCGTCTTCGATAAGGGCATCGGCTCCGTCGCAGAGCGGACCTTCCGTCCGCACGTATCCTGCGCACGTATGACCGATGATCAGAAGTATATTCTTGTGGCTGATCTCGGCATTGACCAGGTCCGCGTGTTCCGCTTCGATAAGGCAGACGGACGGATGCGCCAGATCGACACCATCCGCTGCGAGCTGAAGTCCGCACCGCGTCACTTCCGCTTTTCGCCGGATCGCCGCTACCTCTACCTTATGTATGAGGTAAAGAACGTGATTGACGTCTTCCGTTTCACGGAGGGCAAGAAGCCGAACGACGTCAACCTCGAGAAGATCCAGACCATCTCGACCCACAACGACCCGTCGAACAGCCCGCTGATCGCGGCATGTCAGATGCGCTTCTCACCGGATAAGGATGCGAAGCATCTGTTTGTGTCCAATGCTGGCATCGATACGATCACGATGTATGAGCGTGACGTCGAGACAGGCCTTCTGTCGATGAAGAGCTCCCTCCCGGTATCCGGTGTTTACCCGAAGGACTTCTGCATCTTCCCGGATGAGAAGCACATCGCGGCTGCGAACAACGAATCCGGTACGATTACCTTCTTCTCGATGGATTATGATACGGGTATGCTCGTGATGAGCGCCCGCGATATCCCGGTGGATGAGCCGAACTGCATCTGCATGGTGAAGCTGCCATCCGGTAAATAAAGCGCGTTTTTAAGGGGACATCTATGGCAGGCAATACATTTGGCAAGCTTTTTCGTATCACCACCTTCGGTGAGTCACACGGACCGGCACTCGGCGTCATCATCGATGGCTGCCCGGCCGGACTCCCACTGTCCGTCGAGGACATTCAGCCGTATATGGACCGACGGAAGCCGGGCCAGAATCTGAAGGCCACCCAGCGGAAGGAGGACGACCGGATCGAGATCCTCTCCGGTGTGTTCGAGGGGAAGACGACCGGTACGCCGATCGCGATGATGGTTCGGAACAGCGACCAGCACAGTAAGGACTACTCGGACATCGCCCACGTGTTCCGTCCGGGTCACGCCGATTACGGCTTCTATGAGAAGTACGGCTTCCGTGACTACCGCGGCGGCGGTCGCTCCAGCGGTCGCGAGACCCTCGCGCGAGTCGCCGGTGGTGCCGTGGCGGCGAAGGTGCTGTCGGATCTCGGTATCACGGTGGACGCCGAGGTGACGGAGCTTGCCGGTATCGACGTGACGACCCCGGCCGGGCAGGAGGCAGCGGACCAGCGCATCCTCGAGCTCCGCGAGGAGAAGGACAGCGCCGGTGGCGTCGTGACCTGCTTCGTCAACAACATGCCGACCGGCATCGGTGAGCCGGTCTTCGATAAGCTCGACGCGCGCCTCGCCCAGGCCGTGATGTCGATCGGTGCCGTCAAGGCCGTGGAGATCGGCGACGGGACGAAGGCCGCCCGCGCCCTCGGCTCCGAGAATAACGATGGCTTCGAGGCTGTCGCGGTGCCGATCGCACCGATGGAGGTCGACGAGGAGGACGAGGACTACGAGCACCAGCCGAGCCTCGAGGATGTGAACCGTGCCCGTGCGCTCCATGACGAGACGCCGCTCACGGAAGAGGAGTTCGAGGAGATGCTCGCAAACGGTGAGCTCGACGGCCTGGAGGAGGTCTTCCGTGTGAAGACGAACCACGCCGGCGGCATCCTCGGCGGCATGTCCGACGGCGCCGAGATCGTCCTCCGCGCCTACTTCAAGCCGACCCCGTCCATCGCCCGCCCGCAGGAAACCGCGAACGAAGAGGGCGACAACATCACGATCGAAATCAAGGGCCGTCACGACCCGACCGTCGTCGAGCGGGCCTGCGTCGTCGTGGAGTGTATGGTGGCGATCACGGTACTCGATGCGCTCCTCGAGAACATGGGTGCGCAGATGGAGTTCCTGCACGAGATCTATCCGCTTGATTAAGTGGGAGAGAAAGAGTATTTTAGTAGTAAAGAAACAAATGACGAGACAACAGGAGGTATGAATATGGCAGATCAGATGTCAAAGGATTATGATGCAGTGAAGGAGCTCGGTCTCTGCGTACTGCACGTAGGTATCAATGCAAACGGCGAGGAGGATGCGCTGAAGATCGCAGACGAGTTCCAGACCCTCATGGGCTTCATCCCGAGAGTCGGTAACAGCTCCATCTTCGCTTCGGACCTCATCGAGATCATGAAGAAGGACGGCCCGGGCGAGAAGGGCCACATCGCGATCGGCTGCCATGACGTAGACGCTGCAGTCGCTTTCTTCGAGAAGCGCGGCATGGGCGTGAAGCCGGAGACCGCAAAGAAGAACCCGGACGGCAGCCTCCTGTTCATCTACCTCGATAAGCAGATTGCAGGCTTTGCTATCCACCTGAAGCAGTACTGATAGATTACAGTCTGGTTCAGAGAATCCGAAGGGCCGACAACAGAAACCATACGTAGAGGTCGTGAAGAATCAAAATCCCACCCCTTAGAAGTACTTGGAGTAATTTTTCCTTAGCACCCTCTGTCAATGCTGAGTTTTTCTCAAAAAAACTCAGCTATTGCAGAGGGCCTAGTACTTCTTAGGGGTGGGATTTTAGAGTCTTCCGAGCTCGGAGTACTGTGTTTCTGTTGCCGGCCCTTCGGGACTCTGCCGAAATGCTCTTGTAAATTCAGTTTCACATGCTAAAATAGATGCGCATATAAACCTGCGACGGCAAGGCACGAAGGATGTGCGACGGTGCCGACGCATTAAAAA
>ERZ1026864.1299-NODE-1299-length-12776-cov-11.547363_pt1 | contig 12776 bp, 10 predicted proteins | sample MGYA00380162_ERZ1026864 | MGnify/ENA primary metagenome ERZ1026864 (study PRJEB33269, sample SAMEA4719798) | human gut metagenome | biome: human-associated habitat; feature: organic feature; material: feces | place: Cameroon | collected 2013-10 ... | reverse complement strand
CTGTAATAGATCGTAGACCCCAGTGGGATGAGCTGGAACAGCGCAAAGATGAGGAAGAACGGTGCAATGAAAATATAGCCCCACTTTGCATAGCTGATCGAGCCGTTCTTCTTTGGTTTTGCTCCCATAGTAACTGCCCTCCTGACGTACACTGCCCAAAGCAAAACGGGGCGGGCGGGATCAGCGTCCGGCCCGCCCCATTCAGATTCGGTTCAAAAGGTTTTCAGGTTCCGGCTGCGCTTATGCGGGCCAGACCACATCGGTCAGCTCGGGGTACTTTTCCTTGATGGCGGTCTCGAAGTTTGCCTTTGCGGTATCCTCGTCCACCGTGCCGGTAAAGTAATCCTTGAAGGCAGTCTGGAAGCTCTCGTTCAGGCCCTGATCGTACGGGCCTGCGTTGGACATATCGATCTTCTTTGCAGCTTCTGCAAACAGGGCGATATGGTTCTGGCCGCCCAAGAAGTCGGAGGCATAATCGCTGTTTGCGATCTCTTCCATGGCCTTCTCGTTGTTGGTGTAATCCTGCGTATCCAGGGTGATCTGCTTCATAATGGCTTCGTCGCAGGTCAGCTTCTGCATCACATCGCGGATGATATCGGTATTATCGGTACCGGCTGCCGCGCAGATCCAGGTGCCGCCCCAGTAATAGGGCTGAGGTCCTTCGCAGACTGCGTAATCGCCGTAGATGCCGTTGCCTACTTCTTCCTTGCCGCCCTCGGCCACAGGGGTCTCCAGAGAGTTGCCCAGCAGGGTGAAATTGATGCCCCAGGTGGAATAGAAGAATCCAAACACCTTGCCGCTCGGGCCCTGATCGGCTGCCCACTGGCTGTCCCACAGGCTGGACTTATTGTTGTAGCCCTTATCGGTGTACTCCTTGGTCTGATCGACCCACTTCATAATGTTGGGGTCTACCTTGACGGTCGTGCCGTCCACCCAGGGAGCGTCCACGTTGTTGGAGAAGGTACGGTAAGCATCATCGAAGCCGGACAGCATCTTGTAGCCCTTGGCATAGGCCTGTGCAGCCACTTCGTTGAACTTATCCCAATCGGACAGATGGCTCTGCACCTCAGTGGGATCATCGGTGCCCAGCACTTCCTTGGCGATGCTGCGGCGGTATGCGAACAGACCGGGGGTCGCCTGCCAGGTGGTGCCGCGCTGGCTGCCGTCCACGCTGACAATATCCTTGGTGTACTGGTACTGACCAGCCAGATCGGCATCGGTCAGGCCGATGTCTGCTTTGACATCCAGCGCGTAATCGGAATCCACATACTTCAGTGCGTAGTCAGCCTCGATCAGGAAGATATCTACCTTGTCATCATCGGCGGCGGAGTCCTGATTCAACAGGGCCTCATCCAGCTTATTCTGGTAGTTGTTGTTCTCGTTGGCGTTGATGGTCCACTTGACAACGGTGCCATCTTTCAGGGTGGTGGTGGATTTATCCTCAGCGATGGAGGCGACCTCGGGGTAATAGTTATTGAAGCGGCCCTGGAACTCGTCGTTCCAGCACCAGATATTCAGCACCTTGCCCTGAGCTGCCGGAGCATCGGAAGCGGCGGAAGAAGCTGCGGCAGAGGATGCCGCGCCGGTAGAAGAAGAGGAGCCGCCGCATGCGCTCAGCGCTGCACTGATGGTAACTGCACCGGAAGCCAGCAGGAAATTACGACGCGAAATCTTTCTCATAATGAAAAACCTCCTTCAATGGTTTTCGTGAAAAAGCGTTTCAAATTCAAGGCTCCGGTTCGCCCGGAACCAAATCCAACCCATTCATTCGATGCTGCGCACCGAGCCGCCCTCCAGCAGTTTTCCTGTCACCGGGATCTGCTCGGCCAGCGTCACACGGGGGTGCTCGATCATCTGCACCAGCTTATCCGCTGCCATCCGGCCCAGCATTTTGGTGTTCTGCTGCCAGGTCACCAGCTGGGGTTTCATCACGCGGGAGAGGTAAATGCCGTCATATCCCATCACGGAAATATCCTCCGGGATGCTCAGGCCCGCTTCCTGCAGAGCGATGCAGCCGCCCATGGCCGAGAAATCATCGGGAAAAAGGATGCAGGTGGGCCGCTGGGGCAGTGCCAGCAGGGCCCGGGTCTCCTCGGCACAGCGGTCGGGATCGTGATACACACCGCTGCGCACATATTCTTCGGGGACCTGCAGCCCCAGCTCCGCGCAGCTCTTGTAGAAGCCCGCCAGCCGGTTCTCCGTCACCGCCGTGCGCTCGCCATGGATAAAGGCGATGCGGCGGTGGCCGTTGGCGTAGGCGTACCGCACCAGCGCCGAAAGCCCGTTGACATTATCGGAAAGGACCGCCATCCGGTTGTTGAACACATGGTCGATGGTCACCACCGGCACATCACTGTTGACCAGCTCCACCACCTGCGGATCGTTGAAATCCACGCAGGCGATCACCGCTCCATCCACGCCCCGGTAGTGGCAGTGCTCCAGATAGGTCATTGTTCTGCCGCCGAGGTTCCGGTTGACAAAGGTGATATCATAGCCCAGCTTTTCTACCTGCACTTTGAAGCTGTCCAGCACCGCCGAGAAATATTCGTGGGCCAGGCCGCTCTGCCGCTCGTCCACAAACAGAACGCCAAGGTTGTAGGTACGGTTGGTCTTCATTGCGCGGGCCGCCATATTGGGCACATAGCCCATCCGGCGGGCCGCCTCGCGGACACGGTCGCGGGTCGCAGCAGAGATGTCCGACTGGCCATTGAGCGCTTTGCTCACCGTTGCCACCGAGACACCGCATTCACGCGCCAGATCTTTTAAGGATGACATTTCGCCGCCCTCCCTCACAGGGACCCGCTCATGGCTCCCGAGCGAATCCTAAATCGTTTTCGCAATTTCAATATAGCGCACTTTGCACCAAAAATCAAGCAGAAGAAGAAAAGTTTTATCATAAAAGTCTGCATTTCAGCAGGTTGCGAGATTTCATTTCCTCAGAATTATGCAGTCTGTATCGTTTTCGTTACATTTCGTTACCGTTCGATAATTTTTTCGTTCTCATACCGGTTTCCACCCCTGAACCAGCCCGCTGCACCCTTGTTGTATATTTCAGGTCCGCTCTTGATTTTTCCCGCAGGATAGACTATTCTTAGGGTGACAAGTGCCTTTCCCACCCTTGGACCGCAAATTCTAAATCGTTTTCGCCATCAAATGATTTCAGCATTTCCGGTTTACCCTATAAGGAGGAACAAGGCTATGAGATTCGGACATTTTGATGATGCGCGCCGGGAATATGTGATCGACACGCCCCGCACTCCCCTGCCCTGGATCAACTATCTGGGCAGCGAGGACTTTTTCAGTCTGGTGTCCAACACCGGCGGCGGTTACAGCTTTTACCGGGATGCCCGGCTGCGGCGGCTGACCCGCTACCGCTACAACAATTCCCCGCTGGACATGGACGGCCACCGCATCTACATCAACGATGGCGGCACCATCTGGAACCCGGGCTGGCAGCCCGCCAAGACGGAACTGGACCGTTACACCTGCCGCCACGGTCTGGGCTACACGATCCTGCAGGGCGAAAAAAACGGCATTGCGGCCGCTCAGGAACTTTTTGTGCCCCGGGGCGATGCCTGTGAGATCGACCGGCTGACGCTGGAAAACAAGACCGCTGCCCCCCGCACGCTGGACGTGTTCAGCTATGTGGAGTTCTGCCTGTGGGATGCCATGGACGACAGCTCCAATTTCCAGCGCAACTTTTCCACCGGCGAGGTGGAAGTGGTGGAAAGTGCCATCTATCATAAGACAGAGTACCGGGAGCGCCGGGATCACTACGCCGTGTTCTGGGCCAACGCCCCTGTTACCAGCTTCGACACCAGCCGGGATGCCTTCTGCGGCGTGTACGGCGGCCCCGCCGCACCGGAAGCGGTCAAAGCCGGTCACTGCTCGAACAGCATTGCCCACGGCTGGGCTCCGGTGGGTGCCCACCATTTCCATCTCACGCTGGCACCGGGCGAGAAAAAGAGCATCATCTTCGGGCTGGGCTACATTGAAAACCCGGTCCGGGAAAAATTCAGCGCTCCCGGCATCATCAACAAAGCCCGGGCCGAGGCCATGATGGCCCGCTATGCCACCGACGCACAGGTGGATGCCGCCCGCAGGGCACTGGCCGACTACTGGCAGGAGCTGCTCTCGGGCTGGCAGCTGACCTCCGGCGAGGAAAAACTGGACCGGATGGTGAGCCTGTGGAACCAGTATCAGTGCATGGTCACCTTCAACATGAGCCGCAGTGCCAGCTATTACGAGAGCGGCATCGGCCGCGGCATGGGGTTCCGGGATTCCTGTCAGGATCTGCTGGGCTTCGTCCACATGATCCCTTCCCGCGCACGGGAACGCATTCTGGACATTGCTGCCACCCAGTTTGAGGATGGCAGTGCCTACCACCAGTACCAGCCCCTGACCAAAAAGGGCAACAGCGACGTGGGCAGCGGCTTCAACGATGACCCGCTCTGGCTCATTGCGTGCACCGCCGCCTATCTGCGGGAGACCGGTGACTGGTCGATCCTGGACGAGCCGGTTGCCTTTGACAACGACGTGACCAGAGCACAGCCCCTGATGGAGCATCTGCGCCGGAGCTTCCGCTACACCCATACCCATCTGGGTCCTCACGGCCTGCCGCTGATCGGCCGGGCCGACTGGAACGACTGCCTGAACCTGAACTGCTTCTCGGAGCACCCGGGCGAGAGCTTCCAGATCACCGGCCCCAGCGAGGGCCCCGTGGCTGAGAGCGTGTTCATTGCGGGCATGTTCGTGAAATACGGCCGCGAGTACGCCGAACTCTGTGACCACCTGCACCTCACCGAGGAGGCCGCCAGTGCCCGCACCGCCATTGACGCAGTAGAACAGGCCACCCTGACCGCCGGCTGGGACGGCGCATGGTTCCGCCGTGCCTACGATGCCTTTGGTGCCCCCGTAGGCAGCAGGGAATGCGACGAGGGGCAGATCTTCATCGAACCCCAGGGCATGTGCGTGATGGCCGGGATCGGCCGGGAGACCGGTCAGGCCGAAGCCGCACTGAAGAGCGTGGAGGAGCGGCTGGACACCCCGTACGGCGTGGTACTGCTCCAGCCCGCCTACACCACCTACCGGCTCAATCTGGGCGAGATCTCCAGCTATCCCCCGGGCTACAAGGAGAACGCCGGTATCTTCTGCCACAACAACCCCTGGATCAGCTGTGCTGAGACCGTGCTGGGCCACGGTGACCGGGCCTTTGCTGTCTACAAAAAGACCTGCCCGGCCTATATCGAGGACATCAGCGAGATCCACCGCACCGAGCCCTACGTTTACAGCCAGATGGTGGCAGGCCGCGATGCCCCCACCTTCGGCGAGGCCAAGAACAGCTGGCTGACCGGCACGGCGGCATGGACCTTCGTGAACGTGAGCCAGTACATTCTGGGCATCCAGCCCACTTTGGACGGCCTGCGCGTTGACCCCTGCATCCCCCACACGCTGGCAGGCTACACCGTCACCCGCCGCTACCGGGGTGCCGTGTACCACATCCGGGTGGAGAACCCCCACGCCGTGCAGAAGGGCGTGCAGAGCGTCACCGTGAACGGCGCTCCTATTGCGGGCACCCTCCTGCCGCTGGCAAAGGCCGGTGAAAGTGTGGAGGTCTCTGTCATTCTTGGATAACCCCCCTCACAGCAAAAAGACCGCCAAAGCAAGTAGAAACGCTTGCTCTGGCGGTCTTTTCAATACAGTTTTTTCAGCTTCAATTACAGCATCTTGGAAAGGAAAGCTTTCAGACGAGGATGCTTGGGGTTCGAGAAGAGCTCCTGCGGGGGCTCATCTTCCTGGATCCTGCCCTCATCGATGAAGATGACGCGGTTGGACACCTCGCGGGCAAAGCCCATCTCGTGGGTGACCACCAGCATGGTGATGCCGGTGTGGGCCAGCTCCTTCATCAGCTCCAGCACCTCGCCGACCATCTCAGGGTCAAGGGCAGAGGTGGGCTCGTCGAACAGGATGACATCCGGGTCCATGGCCAGAGCGCGGGCAATGGCAATGCGCTGCTGCTGGCCGCCGGAAAGGCTCTTGGGGAACACATTGGCTTTATCGGACAGGCCGACACGGGCCAGCAGCTCATCGGCGCGCTTGGAAGCCTCCTCCTTGCTCTTGAGCTTGAGCAGCTCCGGGGCCAGGCAGAGGTTCTGCTTGACGGTCAGGTGGGGGAAGAGGTTGAAGTGCTGGAACACCATGCCCATCTTCTGGCGCACGGCATCGATGTGGGCATCATCCACCTCGATGCCCTCAAACTTGATGGAGCCGCCGGTGGGGATCTCCAGCCGGTTCAGGCAACGCAGGAAGGTGGACTTGCCGCAGCCGGAGGGGCCGATCAGGCAGACCACATCGCCGCGGTAGATGTCGATGTCGATGCCCTTCAGGACATCCAGGGTAGGGGTGGGCTGCTTTGCGCCCTTTTTGGCCTCACCGCCGTAGGTCTTGGTCAGACCACGGACTTCCAGGATCTTTTCAGCATGATTAGCGGTCACCTTGCGCCATCCTCCTCTCAAACTTCGACAACAGCCATGTAAAGAGCATGACTAAGACCAGATAGACCACTGCAACGCCCAACAGGGGGAACATGGCCTCGTAGGTACGGTTCATAATGCCCTGCGCCGCATACAGCAGCTCCTTGCCGCCGATAACGGTGATGAGCGAGGTATCCTTGAGCAGGATGATGAACTCATTGCCCAGTGCAGGCAGCACCGCGCGGATGGCCTGCGGAATGACGATGACCACCATGGTGGTCATGTAGTTCAGGCCCAGACTGCGGCCGGCTTCCATCTGGCCGGGGTCCACCGCCATCAAGCCGCCGCGAATGATTTCCGAGACGTAAGCACCCGAGTTGATGCCCAGTGCCAGCGCACCAACCATGGTAAAGTTGCGGCTGTTGGCAAAGATGACCATGCTCATAATGAGCAGCTGGACCATCATGGGGGTGCCGCGGATGATGGTGGTGTACACCTGACAGACGGCATTGAAGAAGCCCAGCACCGGGTTCCTGCGGCCGGGACGCTGCTGGTCGTGCGCAACACGCACCAGTGCCACCACACTGCCCAGCACCACGCCCAGTGCCAGCGCAATGGCGGTGACCAGCAGCGTGGTGCCCACGCCCTGGATGTACTGCACCCAGCGGTCGTTCAGGATGAACGCCTGATAGAATTTGAAGAACATTTCCTGCCCGAAGTCCAGCTTCGTGCCGCTGTTGAGCAGCTCTTTCAGCAGTTCGTATTGTGCGGCCATTCGCATCCTCGCTTTCTAAAATTGTTAGAATTTTGTAACCTGTTCTTTCCAAAAAAGGGGAGGTGCCCCAGATGGGGCCGCCTCCCCGTGATACAAGGTACAGCTGAATTATTCAGCGGTGATGTACTTGTCCACGATGGACTGCAGGGTGCCGTCAGCCTTCAGCTCTTCCAGAGCGGCATTGACAGCATCCTCCAGAGCGGAACCCTTTGCCATGCCAATGGCGTAGTCCTCCTCGGCGTAGCTGGTGTCCAGAATGACCAGACCGGGGTTGGCAGCAACGAACTCCTGTGCAGGGGCATTGTCGATGACAACTGCATCGACCTGGCCATTGTTCAGAGCCTGCACAGCGGTCAGGCCGTCGTCGTATGCGACCACAGCGTCATCGCCGAAGTCATCAGAGCAGTAGATGTAGCCGGTGGTGCCGCGCTGGGTGCCGATCTTCTTGCCTGCCAGATCATCGGGAGAGGTGATATCAGAGCCCTCGGGAACGATGATGGACTGGATGCCGGTAGCGTAGCTGTCGGAGAAGTCCATCACAGCCTTGCGCTCGTCGGTCACGGTAACGCCAGCCATAACGATATCGGCCTTGCCCTGCTGCACGCTCAGCAGTGCTGCGTCGAAGTCCATATCATCGATCTGCAGCTCCAGGCCCAGCTTCTCAGCAATGGCCTTGGCGGTGTCGATGTCGATGCCCTCAAACTCACCGGCATCGGTGGTCATCTCGTACGGAGGGAAGGCAGCGTTGGTGGCCATGGTCAGCTTGCCAGCCTCAACGGTGGTCAGCTCAGCGGCAGCGCTGGTGGAAGAAGCTGCACTGCTTGCAGTGGAAGAAGCGGTGCTGGAGGCGGAACCGCCGCAGGCAGTCAGAGCCAGAGCGGCAGCGGTCAGACCAGCGGCAGCCAGAAAGCTGCGGCGATTGATCTTTTTCATATTCAAACACTCCTCTGTTGATTGTATAATTTTTCACTTTCCCGGCACGATGCGCTTCATCGTGTCATCAAGGAACAGGATTAGTATATGTTGTACAAATAAAAAAGTCAAGTGTTGTGCAAAAAATCGGAACAAATGAAACCCTTTTGAAAACATTTATACATACAACGCCCCATTTTTAATGTATATATACATTTCGTTCCTGTGTTTCTGTCATTCCGTTGTATTCTGCTAGTGAATCTTCCCACGGGACTTAATCCCGGACATTGACACCTTTTCCTTCTAATTGGTATAATCAGGCTGGAAGCATGGTAAAAGCAGCCAAGCTCAAACCGCGCTGCCCCGCCGGGATGCGGGGAGAAAGGATCCTTCTATGAAAAATCGTATACTGAAAGCCCTGGCCTCCTTTGGTCTGTCCGTCTGTGTGCTGACAGGCAGTTCTGTGGTCAGCATGGCCGAAGAGACCCCGGGCAAAACCGAGTGCAAGGAACACACCTGGAAGACCACAACAGAGTATAAGACTGAGTGTGTGGAGACCACCTTCCAGCATAAGCTCCCCGATGGCACCACCGAGACCCTTACACTTTGCCCCGAATGCGGCAAGGTAAAGAATAACACCCAGCTGACCAAGGTAAACGGTGTCTTCTCCAACTTTTCCAACCTGACTGTTCACACCGGGACTCTGAAAAACGGTGAGCAGGTAATGACAGCAGCATTCTACTATCCCACTGTTATTGAACGGGTCATCTGCGAAAAGTGCGGCACCGTAAAGAGCGAGGAGGTCACCCCCGCCCGTGTGATGGCCCAGCCAGTCATTGCCAGCATCGAGGTACCCGCCAATACCGTTTCCGGCTACAGCCTAATGCAGATCAATGCCGACGGTACCGAAACACCGGTCAGTGTCTCCTACAACACCGAGCTGAACAAGGCATACTTCCAGCTGGATGTCACCACCGGGGCCCAGCTGCTGCGGATGGTTCCCACCACCTGATTTTCCCGCATAACCAACGAGACCGCCCGGTGGGCGGTCTCGTTTTTATTTTATCGGCGTTTCTGTGGCAGGGGGATGCCCAGCACCAGGGCAATGCCCACAGCCAGCGCCACGGCGATCTTGAAAGTGGAGATGCCGTTTGCCAGCGCCAGAGCGTTGTCGCCCTGAATGAAGTAGTAGGCGCTGTAATAGATGCCCGCACCGGGCACCAGCGGAAAGATGCCGGTGAGCAGGAACACCGTCACCGGTGCTCTGAGGGTCATCGCAAGGATGCGGGCCAGCAGCGTCAGCGGAATGACCGCCAGCAGCGAGGCTGCAAAGGCTTCCATCCCGAACAGCTCCGCGATCTCGTATACCAGCCACCCCACTGCGCCCACCAGCCCGCAGTAGGGCAGGGTGCGCCTGGGGCAGGCAAAGAGGATGGCAAAACTCAGGGTGCCCGCCCCGGCCAGCAGGAACTGCAGGGCCAGACGGCCCAGCTGCTCCCCGGTGAAAAGAAGTTCTGTCATACCACGGCCACCCCCTTCAAAAAGGCATAGAGACTCAGCACAAGGCCAGCGCCGATGGCGATGCTGGCCGCAATGAGCAGCGCGTCGATCATCCGGATGGTGCCGGACAGGTAATCACCCTGCACAAAGTCCCGGATGCCCATGGTAAAGGCGATGCCGGGGGTCAGGATCATCAGGGTGCCGATGATGGCGTGACTGGCTTCAGTGCCCAGCAGGCTGCAGCCCAGAATACAGCATAGGGTGATGAGGGCGGCGGTGGAGATGGTTCGGAACCCGCCCCCCATGCCGTGCCGCCCGCAGAACAGCAGGTAGGCGTTGGCCGCAACACCGGCCGCAGCGGCGGCAAGCCCGGCTTTCAGGTCTCCGCCAAAAATCAGCGCAAAGCAGAACGCGCCGCCCATGCCCGCCGCAATCTGCACCCAGTCCTTCGGAAAAGGGATGCACCTGGCCTGAGCCAGCCGGGTCTCGGCCTCATCGATGGTGTCCACTTCCCCGGACGCGATCTGGCGGGAAAGCTGATTCACCGCCGCCACCCGCCCCAAGTGGGTGGTACGGGTGGGCACGTTGCGCACCTCGCTCATCTCCGCCGTGCCTGCGCTGGCAAAAATGCCGTTGGTCAGCACATAGACATGGAACTCCCGCAGGTGGAAGCTGGCCGCCATGATCTCCATGGTCTGCTCCACCCGGAACACCTCTGCCCCGTTCTCCAAAAGGGTCTGACCGGCCGCCATGATAAAATCCATGATGCGGCGGCGCTGTTCCCCGTCCGGATACAATTCCCTCTCTGCCATGCTGTGGTCTCCTTAAAATTGGCATAAAAAATGACCGCCTCAACGTTTCAGTGCCTGAGCGGTCATTTTTCTTGACGAATCTATTTGTAGTATAGTCAATCTCCGGCGGCTTGTCAAGCAGGCACGCCGTTTTTTCAGAACTTGAACAGGTTCACGATCCGCTGCCACAGGCGGGTGAAGAAGTTGCCTTCCTGCACATCAGCGGTGGTCTCGGCGGTAACATCCGCAGCGGCGACCGTCTCACCGGTCTTATAGATGAACTTCACGCTGCCGGAAGCATCCTCGGACTTACCGGCAAAGCTGGTGTAGTCCTCCAGACGGCTGGTCATCTCGTCCAGCACGGTCTTCAGGCCGTGGATCTGCTCCTCGTCCAGAGCGCCGGTCAGCTTGGAGATGCCCTCCTCATTGAACTGGTTCAGGCCATCGTTCAGCCGGACCGTACCATCGCTGAGCTGGCCTGCGCCATCATTCAGGGTGGTCACGCCGTCATACAGGGTCTTGGTGCCATCGGCCAGCTGGGCGGCACCGTCCTTTGCGGAGTGGGCACCGTCAGCAGCGGTGGCGACACCATTGGTGTACTGGTTGACACTGGACACGAAATACTGGATCTGCGCCAGGCTGTTCTTCAGGGCACGGACATCTGCGATATCCTGGCTGTTCTCAGCCTGATACTTCAGCTCGTCATGCACGGTCTGCTTGGCGCTGGCAGTGCTCAGATCAAGCATGGCGCTGAACATGGAGGGGTCGTAGCTCTGCATCAGCCGCAGAGCAGCTTCCAGGTCGTGGTTGGTCTTGGTTGCGGAGAGATACAGGGCAATGTCCAGCTGGCTGTCCTTGAAGCTGGGCTCCTGCTCCCAGACGGTGCGCACCATCTTCTTGCGGGCAGCAGCCAGTGTCTTTTCGTTCATGGTCAGCACTTCGTCAATGACGGAAGCGTAGTTGTCCCAGGTCATGGGGGTGTCGATCAGGCCGCCCTCCATCAGGGTGCTGTTGGCGGAGGCCAGAACACCATCGGCCACCTGCTGGGCACCGGCCTGCAGGGCGGCGTTATTGGAGCTCAGGGTATCCAGACCGTTGGTCAGCTGGCCCAGACCATCGTCCAGGGCAGAAGCACCGCTGTTCAGCTGAGAAGCGCCGTCCAGCAGGGCCAGGGTACCGTTGGCCAGCTGGGAAGCACCGTCCACCAGTTGGGCGGCACCATCCATCAGCTGGTTCATGGCATCGTTCAGCTGGCCGATGCCATCGGTCAGCTCGTTGATGCTGCTCAGGTCAAAGGCATTGGTGCCCAGCGCATCGGCGTTGGTGGCACAGGCCAGCATGACCTGCGGTGCGGTCAGGTTCTCGACATCGGCTTCCACGGTGACGCTGTCCTGCAGATAATCCTCCACAGTGGACAGGTCATCGGGCAGCAGGCCGTCCAGAGAATCCTTTACGCCGGGCAGGCAGACGAAAGCGGCCACGCTGCTCTTGGCGGCGGATTCCAGCATTCCGTGCTCGGCGCTCAGGTTGGCGGCATCCTGACCAAAGATCACGCCCACAGCAGTGATGAGCGGGGTGACAACGGTGCGCTCCTTGCCGTTGACGGTCACGGTGCCGGTCTCGTTGTTGGTCAGGTCGACGGTCACGGTCAGGTGGCCGCTCTTGCCGATCAGGTTCTCAAGGCTGTCGGTCACGCCGTCCAGCGTATAGGTGACATTTGCGGTGATGGGCAGGGGCTTGTCGGTATTGCCCTTATAGTACACGTCGGTGTCGTCGGTGTTCCAGACCAGCTTTTCGCCGTCCTGGGTGAACGCGGCATCGCTCTCGGTGTTCTGGATGTCGGTCAGGGTGCTCTCATCGGTGACATTGGACAGGCCGGAAGCGCTGTACAGGTGCTCGCTGACGGTGGTGGACTTGATGGAGCCGTCGGCGTTCATCACGGCGTAGACCGTCTCATCCTTGGAATAATCGGCCTTGGCAGCTGCAAAGGCGGGCAGGGTCATGCCTGCGGCGAGAGTCAGCGCCAGCGCCGCACTGGCGAAACGAAGCGATTTTTTCATGGTAGTTACTCCTTATCAGACTTCTTGGCGTTGGAAGATTCAGGGACCAGCCAGTGCATGGTGGTGTGGCGGATGACCCAGTCCAGCAGCATCAGGGCAGCGGGCAGAACGACCAGAATGACAGCCATACTGATCAGTGCGCCGCGGGAGATGAGCCGGCAGATGCTCTGCAGCAGCTCCATCTTACTGATGGCGGCCACGCCGACGGTTGCGGCAAAGAAGGTCAGGCCGCTGGTCAGGATGGACTGGCTGCAGTGCTCCAGCG
>ERZ1026864.1291-NODE-1291-length-12828-cov-4.421906_pt1 | contig 12828 bp, 8 predicted proteins | sample MGYA00380162_ERZ1026864 | MGnify/ENA primary metagenome ERZ1026864 (study PRJEB33269, sample SAMEA4719798) | human gut metagenome | biome: human-associated habitat; feature: organic feature; material: feces | place: Cameroon | collected 2013-10 ... | reverse complement strand
GCTTTACTTCCATGCATTTACCGATGAAGAATCCGCCGATGGCACTCGACAGCAGATAGATAAACACAACACCCAGTTCTACAACATTCTCACTCAATCCCAGCTTATACAATGCAAATGCCAGAATTAAAAGCAAAAGCCCGGTCACAATGTACGCTGCAACCAGTGCCTTTAAAACACAAAACGCAACCCGTTTTTCCATATAGACTCCCATTCGTCCGGTGTGGCAGACCGCCATACCCACTTGCTTTGGTTATATATATGAAAAATGAGTTGCGTTTATTACTTTCTATTTCACTTATTTACGCTTTCGCACTGGCTTTTTTCTTTGGTTCCTCCACGAGTTCCCCTGCCTTCTTCAATGCAAGCTTCGTGATGACAGGTCCTATCAGCTCGTAGATAACAACACCACACAACACGATCGTCTGGATCTGCGCGGCATACTGTGGCAGCGATTTACCTGCCGATGTGGCAAGACCAATCGCCACGCCCTCCTGCGGCACAAGCGTCAGACCAAGCCATTTCTGGACAACCTTCGGCGCCTTCGAGATCTTCGCCCCGAACGCTGCCCCCAGCGCTTTACCAATGATACGACCTACGACATAGACCGCTCCAACAACTCCGACAGATACAATGACCGTGACATCCAGCGATGCTCCGGACAAGATGAAGAACATCATGTAAATCGGTGGCGTGATCCGGTCCAGCGGCTCATAGATCTTGTCGCTCTGCTTTGAAATATTCGCAAAGATCGTACTAAGCATCATGCATGCAAGCAATGACGAAAATCCTACCATATCAGAAACGCCCACGCACAGACAGATCATCATGATCGTAATTGCAAGACGGTTGCCCCGACCGGTGTAAAACTTCACCAGCAGTGCCATGATGACACCAAGCACCGCGCCGAATAACAAACCGCCGAATATCTCGACACAAGGGGCAATCAGAAGCTTGCTTACCGGTGCACTTCCGCTTGAGCTGATCACATTGGCTACTGCCATCGAAAGTCCATATGCAATCAATGCCACCGCATCATCAAGTGCCACGACCGGAAGCAGGGTGCTTGTCACAGGGCCTTTTGTTTTATACTGCTTCACGATCATCATCGTAGATGCTGCCGCCGTCGCAGATGCAATCGCGCCAAGCGCCAGTGCAAAGCTGACATTATATCCGAGCAGAAGCAGAATTGTATCTACAACAAGTACTGCTCCCACACCTTCTGTAATTCCTATCACGAGCGGGGCTTTCCCTACTTTCTTCAAAAAGGTTGTTTTAAACTCCGCACCAATCGAAAAAGCAATGCATCCGAGCGCCAGCTCTGTCACCAGGTCCATACTGTCAATCAATTCTTCACTCAAAATCTTCAAACAGTTCGGGCCAATCAGCAATCCGATTACTAGATATCCTGTCACATTCGGGAGTCGCATCTGTTTGACAATCTTACCCGCAATCAATGCTGCCAGCAGCATGATTCCCAAATACGTTAATATATTCAAATCCATGATTACGCACCCAAGCCTTCCACAAATGATACCGGAAGTGCAAACATAATTCCGGTGTTCGGCTTGTCCAGTCCGATCACATCGTTGATCGTCTTGCGTGCCTTCTTCATTTCTTCATCATCTACGACAAAGAACATCATCTTTACCACTTCATGATCGTCATCATCCGCAAGGATGGAACGAAGCATTCCAAAGATCGGAAGGTCATCCATCTTCTCGACAACACTCGCCATACCGGTACCATCAACGATCGTACCTCCATGAATTCCTTCTTCTACCAGTTCCTTACAGATCTCGCTTACCAGATCCTCATGTTTCAAAATAACAACCAGCAAATTCATGTTACTCATTTTTCTGTCCTCCATATTATTCTCGTATCGAACAAGATATATTTTATTCCAAAGATGTATGTAGATATGATTCTACACAGACACGCTCTCGCTCGGTTCAGCACACAATGGTACTAAACTCACTACGTTCGTTAAGTGCCAGCGTGCTTCAACGGTCTGTCTTAGAATCATATCTACATACATCTTCCATCTACATAGTAGTCTTGTTCGACACTATATTAACTCCTTCAGACGGTCGATGCGTCCGAATTCATATACTTTCTTAGCGTATTGTTTCGTGGTGTCGTTCGGCTCGATCAGATCGATCACCATAACCGGATACATGCCGGCACGCCCCGCCGATACGATTCCGTTGATGGAATCCTCCACGGCGATTGCCTCCTCCGGTCTTACATCCAGCATCTCACACGCTTTCAGGTAAATATCCGGTGCAGGCTTACCATGTGCAACCGTATCTCCGAACACCAGCTCATCAAAATACCGGTCAATATGATGCGCCTTCAGATATCCCGTGGCACGTTCACGCACCGTAGAAGTTGCAAGTCCAACCTTAACACCTTTTTCTTTCAGATATTTTAATGTATCTGCGACGCCCGGCTTTAGTTCCACACCGTGTGCCCGGATATGCGCGTCCAGCTTGTTCACGACCGCTTCCCGAAAATCAAAATAATCAATTCCCATACCGACGACATCTTCAAAGCTCTTCTTGTTTGTGTACTTCGTGCCACCCGCGATACGCTCGCAGGCAACGACCATCACATCATCCGGGATTCCCAGCTTCTTGCCTTCCTCTAACTGAAATCTCCTGTATAATTTTTCCGTGTCCGTAATGACACCATCCATATCAAATACAACTGCCCGAAACATCTTCTTTATTCCTCCACGCAGACAACGATTGCAGAATAATTATCCGTCTTTGTCATGTCTGCCCGCTTCAGCACGTATTTTCCCATTGCATCTAACCAAGCCTGTGCAGAGGACGCTTCCTTGTATGTGGCAAGCATCTCTTCCTCATAGACATACTCCCAGAAACCATCCGTCATCAACACAAACGCCTGTGTCTCTCCGCGCTCCACAACCGCACTTATATCATACGTTTTCGTCCCCCACTGTGCGCCCATCGCACGCAGCAGCTTGTTCCGATCCTCGTGCGTACGGATCTCGGATTCCCTGATCTCTCCGGTATCGCATAGAATCTGTACTAAGCTATGGTCACGCGTTCTCTGATATTTTGTTCCATTCTCGTAAATCCGATACAACCGGCTGTCCCCGATATGCGCCCACTGTATCAGGTCCGGTGTGATTACAAGCACAACTGCCGTTGTCTTCATGGAGTTGCACAGCTCCCGCCGCACCTGTTCTTCCAGTAATTCTTTTTGTGCCTGTTCCAATGCATCCTTGAAAAATCCGGCATAGTAGCCCTGTTTTTCAAATCCCTTTGCTATGCTTTCTGCGACCAGCTCCGATGCTATTTCCCCGCAGGCATGCCCGCCAAGTCCATCACACAAGATCAGGCAGAGCTGTTCTTCGTATGTTGCTTTCCGTATGTAATCCTCGTTGTGATCTCTTCCCCCTTGCTTTGTCAGCATCGCAACGTCTACCATGCGCCAACCTCCTACCAATTTTCCCTGTTACCGTTTTCGCTTTTCTGATTATAATATGCCCAGCGGTAGTTTGCAAGCAAAACAGGAGCATGTTTCCATGCTCCTGCCTGTGTAACCTGGTTTTATCTCCGGTTAATTATTCTTTTTCTTCTTTGCTGCCAGAATAATTGCAATTCCACCGCCAAGCACTGCAAGAACGCCAACACCAATCAATACATACAGAAGTACATGACTCTTCTCTCCATATGTAAAGCTGATCGTCTGTTCTGCTTCATTTCCGGCATCATCATGTGCCTTCATTGTAAGCTTATAGTCGCCCTTTTCCGTAACTGTAATCGCTGCAGCATTGTCCTTGATCTCAACTGGAGAACCATTGAGCGTTACCTCATCCAGAGTATCCTCATCCAACTGAAGGGATACGTTGATGTCGTACTGCTCGTTCTTGATCTCTCCATCTTCTACACCCGTTACAATAAAGGTTGGTGCCTTTGTATCCAGATTGAAGTTTACTGTTTTCTCAGTTGCATTTCCAAGTTCATCTTCGGCTGTAATCTTCATCTCATATGCGCCGTCCTCGACTTCGGATGTTCCGTCATACTCGCTACCATTCAAGTACATATGTGCATCGCAGACAGTCAGGTCATAGATAATGTCGTTCAGATCGTAATCCCATGCAAAGGATGTCAGAGTTCCTTCATATGCGCTCATGACCTTTGGATCAATCACTGGTTTTGTCTTATCAATCGTGAAGGAAACCTCCTGTGTATCCTCATTACCTGCGGCATCCTTACAGTTTATCTGAATCTTATAAATACCATCCTCTGTAAATGTGTTTCGGATCAGCGTCGTTGCTGCTGTCGGATTATATCCGGTAATCTGCAGATCCTCTGTTTTTTCCTTATAAGATGTTGGATCAAGATATGTTCTTGTTGCCTGAATCGTTACAGACTTTGTCAGATAGAAGTCCTCCTCGATCTGTGCCTGGAACTCTACCTGCTTTGTTGTCTTGTCGTTATTTGACACGCCACTCAGCGTAATGATTGGCTTGCCTGTATCAATTCTTACCGTATAGCTGGTTGCCTCTGCGGTATGTCCAGCACGGTCTTTACCGGTAAATGTTACCTGATACTCACCTGTCTCACTAAGTGTCTCTGTCATCGTTGTCACACGTGCAGTTGGCTTGAAGTCGATGGTCTTGTAAGCGGCTTCTGCCACACTGTCGTTTGCTTTTCTTGTGATCGTGATCGTACCAGATGCATCCCACCAGAATGCCTCTGTCATACTAAATGTCAGGGTTGTTCCTGCGTTCAGTGTCGAACCGGAAGCAGTTCCTGTAATCTGCAGTTCTGGTGCTGTCTTATCAACACGGAACTGTACATTTCTTTCTGCACTTCGGTTTCCTGCCTTGTCCACAGAATATACCTTTACCTGATAATCAGCCTCATCTGTATAGCCAAATACCCGGTTGTCTGTCTTCAATACATCCGCGGTTACCGGAAGCTGATCCGGTACTGTCTTAATCAACTGGTAATTGAAATCATGTACGTCTTCGTTTGCATCGCTTACAGAGAAAGCAACCGTTGCATCGGAAGTCAGATCAACAACGCCCATATTCTCAGAGTAAACCATACCTCCATTGATTACTGCAGCAATATTCGGTGCCTCTGTATCCTTGATAAATACAACCTGCTTTTCAGCAGCATTGTTGCCTGCATCATCCTGTGCATTGATCTTGATTACACGTGCACCAATACCGGTTGAAACATAGCTTGCCCGGTACTTGTTAGATGTACCGATTCGCTGCCATGTTACATTTACCACGTTGTTATTATCTGTTACTCTTACGCCGGAAGCTGAGATATTCTCATCCTCATAAGTAAGCTCTACCGTTACATTGGAACGATAGAAGTAATCGCAAATGGTTCCATCGAAGTTCTTGCCCGGCTGCTTGCCAGCAGTTGTACCAGCGGAAATCTTTGCTGTGACAACCGGGATTGTATTATCCACGCGGAACTTCATCGTCTTGGAATCAATGTTTCCTGCCTTGTCTGACACATTGACTGTCACGGTGTAGTCACCATCTGCGGCTTTCTTGCCGATCAGGTTATTCAATGTGAAGCTGTTTTCCTGGCTGACATTTACCAGTTCCTTTGCTCCACTCAGATTTGTTGTCACATCGATGTCTGGTCCCTTCACTGTGATCGTCGCCTGATTGATTGTCAGGTTATCCGATACCGTTGTCTTGATCAGTACCTCGCCATCCAATGGCTGTGTAATGTTTGTCTTTCCATTGACTGTCAATTCCGCCTTAGGATTTGTCTTATCGACCTTGATCTTATACAGATTGTTTGGAAGCAGGTTCTCACTTGCATCCTGTGCATTAAACACAAGAGATGTACCTGTAATTCCTGCTGACTCTGGAATCGCAATCTTTCCATTCACAGAAGTCTGTGTTCCATTCAATGCGATTTCCTTGTCTGTTACATTTGCCTTGCTTCCTGCCAGAGAATAACCGGCATTTGCAAGTGGCGATTCCACGCCATTATCACCAGAAGTAATCGTATAATTGATTGTATATTCCTTATACCATGTGCTATCGTTTGCCTCATTGATCGATACGGTTGGATTCGTACGGTCATATAAAATTGTACCAAGCGTTTTAGATGCATCCTGTGGGTAACGAATCTTCTGTGCATTTCCATCTGTCACATTCAGATACATACTATCCAGCTGTGCATTTATATCCGTCTTAGCAGGCAATTCAAATTTCACCGTTGTGCTGTAACGATGACGATATGAATCTTGTTGATTTGAAGAGTCAGCAACATCCTTTGTCTGGTCATTCGTACCACCTGCAATCAATTCAAACTTCTTCACAACATAAGCAGAACTTGCAGTCACTTCCAGCTGATACTTTTTATTGGTATTCTTTCCTGCTAGAACAACGCTTGTTACATCGTTTCCAGCTGCATCCGTAATCACGCATTTATCTACGCGCAGGGTATCATCAATCTTTGTTACACCACGAAGGGGCAATGTCGTTGATGAATTACCCGCTTCATCTGTTGCCGAAACTGCAGCTGAGTACATATGAGTCACATCTAACTTACCCGATGGAATATTGAATACATACTTATTGCCCGATTCAAGTGTGAAGTCTCCTTTGTCTGAGCTTACTTTTGCAACGCCGCTCAAATCATCCGTTACTTCTACCACATATCTATACTCTGTATCCAGTTCCGTAACAATCGCCGTTTCTAAACTGCCATCCGCTACATCTTCCCATGTACTGCTTCCATTCTTTTTCTTCTGGATAACCGGATTTTTTACTTCTGGAGCAGTTGCATCGTACTTGATATCTTTTATAGATTTATTATCTGAAAGTATTGTATTTGTGTCTTTTTCATATACAACAATCTTCAATCCAGAAAAGTTTGTAGATGCAATATTTGCATCTGTTGGGATCTGAATCTTCGCTGTAACAGAATATACACGTTTCACACTCTCTGCATTTGTAACTGGAGCTACATCTGCAAAAGAAACATCATCTCCACTTTTTACCTCTACCTTGCCTACATTTTTGGTAGATTCCAGTGTAATTTCAATCGTCTTTGGCTCACGGATGATTGCATCACTTATAAGAAGATCTCCATCCTCACCTAAGAATTTAACACTCTTAATCTCTGTAGAGTCCGTAACCTGATGAAGTTTTACCGGATATGTGAATGTTTCTGACTTATTTCCCTTATTATCTTCGGCTGTCACTGTAATTGTGTTATCGCCTTCTGCTAAATCTGTTTTCTGAATTGCGATCTCATAATTACCCGTTGTCGCATTCTTGCTGGCTGAAAATGGCTTTGAAGTATCGCCATTCAAATATGCAGTAACATTTTTTACTCCAGATGCATCCTGATTTTCTGCTGCTACATCCTCTACCTTTACGGTGAACCGATAATAATTTTTGTTTCCATAATATACGCCGTTGTCATCTGTATGTCCTGTATCAAATGCAACGTATACATTCCCATCTTCTGACTGCTCTTCTGTAACCTTCGAAATCGTTGGTGCCTGTGCATCATTACTTATATGAGTCGTGCCAGCGTCTATGTATTCGAGAACCTGTGATGATGCATTATCAATCAATGCCGCGTATGCGTAAACTTGTTTTCCGTTATTCTCTGCATCTGCTGAAATTTTAAAATCCCATGAATTCCAAGTATAACTTGCTACATTTACTAATTCCTCTGACGTTGCAGGATTGTCTGTTTTTACATAATATTTTAAGCTTGTGTTAGGTGGTATATCAATGGGATCCACCCATACTCCTATATATGCTTCATTTACATATCGATCCGCTGTCAGCTTATCTGTGCGCGCGTTATCACCATACAGTCCCGCAATACCTGTAAATACCGTACCCAAACATACAACATTCACTACACATTGCAATTTCCAAGAATCCGTATCTTTCGCTCTTGCATAGATTCCAATCTTTCCATTTTCTTTCACTGCATTCGCCTGTAAATCTGTCTCACCATTGTTTCCCAACGGAAACAACGAAGAAGTAACTTCTAAATCAACAGACTTATCTGCTCCATAAAAAGCAGCTCCAAGCAAAGCTTGTTCTGCCCCGTTAATTTTGAGTTCTGGCAATTTTAATTTCGTTACACTCTGTACACCCTTTAACAAATATACTGTTCTTTCTGAGGTTCCCGTCACAATATTTCCTGTGTCTGGATCTATCCTGATTCCCATCGTTACATCCACGGTAACACCTACGGACGAATCTGTGACAACCTTTACACCTCTAGTTCCACTTCCCTCTTCTGCCTTCGTGCCATTCTTATCACCGACATGGTTTGCAAATGGTACAATCAGCAGAGCAAAGACAACCCATAATGCTATGAGCTTCTTTACCGGGTGTTTTGAATTGTTTGATTTTGTTTCTTTTCTTTTCATCCTTTTTCTCACCTACCCGACTCTATACTTTCATCTGAATGAACAACTACTATATTGTAAATTACTTTTACCTTCTTCGCTAATGTTCCGGTTGTCAGCACGCTTGTACCTTCCTCGTCATCATCTGCACGTAATACATCGGTTGCATCACTGTCATCATCGTCCATCCGCAGAACGTCGGTTGCATCCTCATCGTCTGCATCGTCTCCCCGAAGTACATCCGTTGCTCCGTCGTCGCCTTCGTCGTTTCGAAGGACATCCGTTGCCCCGTCATCGCCTTCGTCATTTCGAAGTACATCCGTTGCTCCGTCATCTCCTTCGTCATTCCGAAGTACATCCGTTGCTCCGTCATCTCCTGCCGATGTATCACGAAGCACATCTGTTGCCTCATCATCCGCACCTGAACCGAGTACTTCTGTCTCGCCATCATCCGGTGTATCATAATCATTGATACCTGGACGAAGGATGTCGGTCTCTTCAAACTTCTTTTCTTTCTTCTTTGATTTCTCCAACAGTTCGGTGGAATCGTTACCATTAGCCTTACGATCCTCCCGCGTAGAAACCGCTTCTTTCGCAGTGATCTTTCCACTTCCCATGTTGTAGTATTTTTCCTGTTCTTTCTTCGCTACGCTGCCCGGACTCGCTGTACCATCCTGCATTTCTTTCATTGCCTTTTTCGCAGCACTTCCGGTCAATTCTCCAATTACCTTCGGTATCTTCAATACAATGAATAACACGATCGCCGCAATCAGAAGGAGAATCGCCAGTACCAAGCCGCCATAGAAACATATCTCATATACGTTTTGCATGCTGATCACTCTCCCATCTCTGCTGACTGCGAATCATCGGAATTTGCATCCGGTGCCTGCGTCGCTTCTTCTTCGCTGATATCATAGCTTCCGTCCTTCAACATCTGCAACGTATCTTTTCGTTTGTACCATGTTTTGTTGCTGTCGATGCCAAGCACGTTACCACCATCATCAAATACCTGAATCAGCTTCTTTGTCAGATCTGGAATCTTCGTCGTCCAAAGCTTCGGATCCTGCTCCTGTGCCTCACACAGACGATACAGATAATCCAGATGCTCTGCATATACGTTGTCGCTCCACTCGTTCTTTGTACCGAATACCTTTTCTGCGGCTTCGTATATCTTGAGTGCATCATCTGTCTTGCCCTGTGCGTCATAACAACGTGCTTCCGTCATCATCTTATTGTAATAAGACTGGTTATACGCGTTGACAGAGGAACCACCCAGCGAAATGCTCGGATCGCTGTCTACCTTCATCTTCAGGATTCCAATATAGTCTTCACAATAACTGATTGCCATCGAATAATATCCATTGGCAACTGTTTCATTATCTGCATTTTCCTTGGCAAGTTGCTCATAGATCATGATCAGGTTATCGTCGTAACGATAATTCATATCCATAACTGCTTCTTCGTCCAGATCATTGCCTGTGTACTCGTCCAGATCTGCAACCGCCTGTTCCATCACCGTACTTGCCTGTTCTGCGATGCTTGTCTCCGCATCCTTGCTGACGTTTGTACTGTAAATCTCGCCGATAATACGATAGTTTACGAACTTGGTTGCTTCCTGGTTCGTAAAGTTGTTCTCGTTGTAGGTTGCGAAATCATTTACCGCCTGCATCAGCTCTGATGCATCCGACGTACTGTCAGATCGCAGCTCGGAAATGGATTTGTAAAAGCCTGCAAGCTTTCCATATTCCTCGTCCTTCTCGTCAATCATGCCGAAATATTTGGCTGCCTGACTGTAAGAACGCTCTTCCTCAAAATAAGTAAGTGCCAGCTTGTAAAGCACTGCGCTGTTTTTCTCAACACCACCATGTTTACTGCTGATTCGATTGGAAACCAACGTCAACGCATCATCCAGATTCAGCGTAGATTCCGTTCCGGCTTCCTCCGCCTTGTTCGTAGCATCAATGTATGCCTGTATGTACTGTTCGTAAGCTTTTTCCTCCGAGCCGTCCAGTTCGATTGCTTTCTTGAATTCTGCCGTTCCGGCTTCGTAATTCTCTTCCCGGCAGTAGTTCATACCATTTTCGATATACTGGTTGTAGTTGTTCAGCTTGATCCGCTGCATACCGGAATATCCGATTCCGGCTGTGATACCGGATACAACTGCCAATGCCACGGTTGCTGCAAAAAGCCCAAGCTTCTTCTTGTTCTTCTTCCGGTAGCTGTCGTCAAGCTCATCGTAATGCTCCAATGCATACATCAGCTCCGTACAGTTCTGATAACGGTCGTTCGGATCTGCCTGTGTACATTTTAAGATGATCTTCTCCAATCCAGAGGACAACATCGGATTCCACTCGCGGATCGGCTTGATCTCATACGGTGGCTCACATGGGTTCTTTCCTGTTACGATATGGTACAGGGTTGCGCCCAGATTATAGATATCTGTTCTTGCATCTGTATTGTAGATACCACGTCCCTTGGAATCACCGAACTGTTCCGGTGCTGCATAGCCTCTCGTACCAAGTGCGGTTGTATCTGCATTGTTCTCTATCTCGTACTCTTTTGCTGTACCGAAGTCGATCAGCTTTACGCCGCCCTCCGGCTTGATCATGACATTCGAAGGTTTCATATCCCGGTAGATAACCGGTGGATTCATGTTGTGCAGGTAATTCAATGCACTTGCAAGTTGCAAGCCCCACTCTACCACCAACTCCTGTGGCTGCGCGCCTTCCTTCTTCAATCGATCCTGAATCGTATCACCCTCGATATAATCCATAACAACGTAGATTGTTCCATCCTGATTGATGATATCTACGATTCGCGGCAACACCGGATGATCTACGTTCTTCAGAATATTCGCTTCTCGCTCCAATCCCTTAAGCAACGTCTTTGCGGATTTCTTTCCATCATTCTTGATCTCCTTGACCGCCCACTGCTTGTTCAAACGCTTATCACGGGCAAGGTACACGATGGACATACCACCTCGACCAACTTCTGCCAAAATTTCATATTTTCCGTCTAGTACGGTTCCTTCCTTCGTCATGGCAAACCCTCTCTAAATCAAATCGTGCGAACCATTGCTACTGTGATATTATCACGTTCCCCACGGTTCTTTACTAACTCTGTCAGATAAATTGCTCCATATTTCATCTTTTCCTCGTCCGTCGCCTCACCCGGTCCGATCTTCTCGATGATTTCCTCCGGTGTGATCACATGACGGAATCCGTCTGAGCAGAGCATATAAACTGCATTTCTTGTTGCAGTTCCCTTTGTAAATTCCGGCTCAACAACCGGCGATGCGCCGACACACTGCAACAGTACGCTTCGTCTCGGATCGATTTTTGCCTGTTCCGGTGTCATACGTCCCGCTGCCAGTTCTCTTGCGATAAATGTCTGGTCGTTTGTCAGTTGCTTCGCTGTCTTTGTAAGCTCATACACGCGGCTGTCGCCCACATGCACAATATAATACTGATCCTTGTACAACAGGATTGCAGATACCGTCGTACCAAGCTGCAAATGATTTTCCTCTCCATATGCGCCCAGCCGGCGATTCTGAATCTGGATAATATCATCCCACTGTTTTACAAGATTCTGCTCTGTGAATGTTCCATTTTGGATTTCATCCACCAGCGTGTCATCAAACCATGTACAAAATGCTTCGATTACCTCTTTGCTGGCAACCTCGCCTTTTGCGAGTCCTCCCATGCCATCACACACGATTGCAAATGCAACATTTCCCTCTTTTGTGTTCACAACCTTGATTGCAAGAGAGTCCTGATTCGTTTCTTTTCTTGTACCTACATCGGTGTGATATGTTGCAATGTACTCCATATTACTCTCCTTTTCTCAGAAGGAATGTGAATTCCTCATCTCCCAATCGAACTTCTGTCTTATGCTTCAGAAGCACTTCCTTACCCGGCTGCAACTCTACCCCGTTTACATAGGTATGGTTTGTAGAATTGTTATCCTTAATATAGTTCACGCCATCGCGCTGGATTACAATACAATGCTCCCGGCTGATTGCGCTGTTGTTCTCTATTGCATAATCGGCTTTCGTCTTTGACTTACCGATGATAAATTCTGGTTTTGTAATATTGATGATCTCACCAGTTGATTTACGCACAAAGTGTGGAATCGGGCGTGCACCGCCAAGCTGTCCCATCAGGTTGCCGTTCTGCATCTGTGGCGCCTGTGGTCTTGGCATCTGTCCCATCATAGGCTGCCCCATCATTGGTTGTCCCATCGGAGGGCGCTGTCCACCCATCGGTGGTACTGGCTGCCCTATCATCGGCTGTCCGCCCATCGCTGGACGCTGTCCCATTGGTGGCATCTGTGGCTTTGGTATTTCCGGTTTCGGCATCTCTGGCTTTGGTGCCTCTGGTGCTGGTGCCTGTGGCTTTGGCATTTCCGGTTTCGGCATCTCTGGCTTTGGTG
>ERZ1026864.1281-NODE-1281-length-12906-cov-32.278033_pt1 | contig 12906 bp, 5 predicted proteins | sample MGYA00380162_ERZ1026864 | MGnify/ENA primary metagenome ERZ1026864 (study PRJEB33269, sample SAMEA4719798) | human gut metagenome | biome: human-associated habitat; feature: organic feature; material: feces | place: Cameroon | collected 2013-10 ... | reverse complement strand
TCTCAATACTGCTTTTTCGTTTGCACCACCTTCGATTCTTTTCTTAACGATTTGTTGTTATCGCTGCTGATCTATGAGCAGCACCATAACCATAAAATTTTTTAACATTTTCTAATACTTTTACTGGTGTATACTGATAAACAGTAGAGCGTTTTCCTACAGAATTTCCCCAACAATATAAATCTCCATTTGTTGTTATCGCTGCTGATAAATAGTAACTGGAATAAAATTCTTTAACATTTTCTAATACTTTTGCTGGTGTATACTGGGTATCAGTTGTACCGTTTCCTACTTCACCATACAAATTATATCCCCAGCAATATAAATCTCCATTTGTGGTTATCGCTACTGAGTTAACACTATCAAAATAAAAGTCTTTAACGTTTTCTAATACTTTTACTGGTGTATGCTGATATTCAGTAGAGCCATTTCCTACTTGTCCAAAAGTATTATCTCCCCAGCAATATAAATCTCCATTTATTGTTATCGCTACTGATCTATTACCACAACCATCACCATAAAAATTTTTAACATTCTCTAATACTTTTGCTGGTGTTAACTGAGGCGCTGTAGAAGAGCTGTTTACTCTATAATCTCCCCAGCAATATAAATCTCCATTTATTGTTATCGCTACTGATGTATTATCACAACCATCACCATAAAAATTTTTAACATTCTCTAATACTTTTACTGGCGTATACTGATCAGCAGTAGCGCCGTTTCCCACTTGCCCACAACCATTATATCCCCAACAATATAAATCTCCATTTGTGGTTATCGCTGCTGATGTCCTAACACTAGTATCGTAATAAAAATAAAATTTTTCAACATTTTCTAATACTTTTACTGGTGTATACTGATCAGCAGTAGCGCCGTTTCCCACTTGACCATAACCATTTTTTCCCCAGCAATATAAATCTCCATTTGTAGTTATCGCTGCTGATATCGCATTATAATTAGAATAAAAATCTTTAACATCTTCTAATACTTTTACTGGTGTATACTGATATTCAGTAGAGCCGTTTCCCACTTGTCCACAATCATTTTTTCCCCAACAATATAAATCTCCATTTACAGTTAGAGCAGCAGACACAGAGCCATTGAGATAAAATGTTTTTATCTTTACATCATTATTAATGATTTCTTTATTTTCTAAATAATCCATCGCACACGAATCTACATTGTCTATTTCCGAAGCTCGTACCACCGAAGCTGGCATGTAAGATGTAATAAATAATACCATCACCAATATAACAGATAAAATTTTAGATTTCATAAATCAATCATCCTCCAATTTAAATTCAAATCTCGTCATAAACAATAGCCCTTTAGCACTAATAGTAGAATACCACTATTTTCCTCAAGATGAAAGAAAAATCTAAAATAAATCTAAAAATCCGCCATACCTTCCCGGTATAGCGGATTTTCTCATCCAATAGTAACTTTCACTTATTTACAACTGCTGTTTCTGATATAAAACCAATATAAAGCATCCGAACAATCAATTAATCATATTATTGAACCGTTGTTCCAAGCTCATACATAGAAACACTCAGATTCTTTAATTTACCATCCGTAGTGTTTGAGCTTACTGCACTTCTGCAATAATCATACACACTGGATGAAACGAAGTTCTTGCCTGATACTGTAACTGTAAATACCTTGCCATACTCTGCCGGTGTTATATCTGCAATATCCACGTAATATTTGCTGCCGTTCTGAACTGGTTTTAATACCTTTCCGTCACATTTGAATGTATAATCAGAAATTTTCTTAGTGCTGTCTGTAAGCTCAAAATAGATTCTCATGTCTGTTTTTGATCTAAGTATCAGAGATTTACCGAAATATTTGATACCATTAACATTATTCGCATGAAATGTTGAGCTTGCTTTCATAAGATCAGCCTGCTTCGTAAGAGTTTTCTCAGTATCCTCAAGCATATCATTTGCGAGATTTGTCATGTTGTAGCTGAAATACTGCTGGCTGTATGAACCATAATTCAATATCTTCTTAATGACTGCTATAGTATTTGCATCATACGAATCAGAATTATTTAAAATATGCTGACAGTACTTCTTTACTGAATATGTAATTGTATCACTTGCTTTTTCTGTACCATCTGCCTCCGGAATGATTAGCTGTGCCTTGATGATATCAGACATCTCTGCAGCCGGCATAGTGCAGGTAAATACTCTTGTGTTTTTATCTTCTGAATACTGTTTTGTGTCAGTTATGCTTACTTTCTTGACTGTTCCATCAGCCAGTTGGAATTTCATATAGGCTTTGCTGTTCTTTACGTCAGTTGCAGTCATCTTCACGTAGAAATTGAGCCCGATAGTATCTGCTAATGTAACAGAAGCACCATCAAACTTCACCTCTGCATTCTCGCATTCTGTAAAACCAATACCATTTTCATCGGCAAAAGTCTTCGCTGTAGAATCACCATAGCCTATTATATTTACAAAGTCGTCATTTCCAAAATGATTATAATCAGATTCGTAATATTCCTTATGAAAATTCATATCAGGATTCTGTACTGTTACATTCTCTAACAGAGTACAATTCGCAAAAGCTCCATTTCCCAGTGTTTCCACATTGACCGGAATAGTTATTTCTTCAAGGCTTTTACATCCATTAAATGCATCTCTTCCTATAGCCGTCACATTCTCCGGTATGGTAATCTGATTCAATGACGAACAATTCTCGAATGCACTGCTTGATATCTCTTTTATGGTACTTGGAAGCTCAACACTCTGAATATATTGCGAATCCTCAAACATACTGACAGGTATTTTCTCTAGTTTACCTGTTATCCGTACTTTTTCCAGACTTATGCAGTCCTTAAATAAGCTACTAGAAACACCATCACCTATTTTTTTCAGGTTATCACTCTTAATCTCCACATCTCTAAGATTATCACAATGACCAAATGCATAATAGCCAATACTTTCTACCTTTGAAGGAATAACCAAAGTCTCTAAAGATGTACAATTTTCAAATGCTTCTCTGCCTATTGATGTCACTGCTTCCGGAATTATAATCTGCTGCAATGATGAACAACCACTAAATGCTTCATTCGATATAGTGGTTACTGTGCTTGGAATTTTAAGTGTTTCAAGATATTCAGCACCTTCAAACATGCTATCCGGAATAGATTTCAGAGGTCCTGTAAGCGATACTGTTTTCAATTTAATACAGCCACTAAACAAATCCGCTGTACCATAATAGTCGGTATTTTCTAATACTCCACTCTTTATTTCAAGATTTGAAAGAGATGTACAGCCACTAAATGCATAGCAGCCTATACTCTTCACTCTTGATGGAATGACCAGATTGTTCAAAGCTGTACAGCCTGAAAAAACCCAATTTCCTAATGTTGTCAAATTCTCAGGCAACGAAATCGACTGTAATGCTGTACAATCTTTGAACGCATATTCGCCAATTGAAGTAACAGATTTTGGTATGCTGACCTGCTTCAAAGACTTGCAGTCCCTGAATGCTTTATCTTTTATTGACGTCACTGAATCCGGAATCACTATAGACTCTAGATAGTCTGCACCATCAAACATGGTATCAGGAATATATTTCATTTTTCCAGTCAGCTTTACAGTTTTGAGATTTTTACATCCCGTAAATATATTTCCATCACCATACTGACCTGTATGCTGTAACACGCTGCTCTTTATTTCGAAGCTGCTCAATTCCGTACAATCTATAAACGCACCGTATCCTATAGTATCAACTCGTGATGGTATAACTATACTTGTAATGCCTGTACATCCCTGAAAAGCATATCTTCCAATGGATGTGACCTTGTCCGGAATAGTCACTGACTTTAAGCCGGTGCAATTTTTGAACGCCGAGTCCCCTATCGCTGTGGTTCTTGAAGGGAGCACAACATTGGCACTTGCTCCGTTATACTTTGTGATTTTATTTCCATCCCATGTAAAATCAGACTCCGGAGTAGGTGTTTCTGCTCCATAAAGCTCCTGCGAATCATCGACTGTTTCCACTTCCTGTACAGCTGCAGTATCATCAAATGTTGTCGCAAATACAGAGGATGTAGGACACAATGTAACAACCATTTGTGCTGCCAGTAAAGCAGCCACTACCTTTTTCTTCATATGTTAAATCTCCTAACTTAAAATATTCAACTAATCTTCTTAGTCCTATAGCACTAATATATTTTACCACTTTTAATGAAAAAAAGATATACTATTTGTGAACTTCCAGAAATTTTGCAACTAAATGAATATTCTCGTGCGGTAACTCCACAAATCCGGCAGGTAGCTAACAAAATATACAATAAACAACATCAAACCATGTGATTGATAGTATATTTATCAATGCTCTTTCTTCTTAAGTTAATGCTATCTAAAGTAAAAGGTAGTGCTTTCATTAGCACTACCCCTTGCTATTGCATAAATGTTTTTCATTCACGATGCAAAATATCATCTTTTTATATTTACAATACTCCTTATATTTTCCCAATATAAGAATATTACAATTTATTGAACATTTACAGACAAAAGATTTCTCCAATAATTTCCATTACCATCTACTGTATCCACATACAGCATTGTCTTTCCTACCATTTTTGGAGTCCAGAAACATGAGTTATCTTTCTCATATCCTCGAATTCTATACCAATTATTATCCGGATTACATACTACAAACTGATAAAAATAATTTCCAGTTCCGCCTGTCGCCTGTGCTGTTAGTTTCACTTTATCTCCCAATTTCACAGTATCATCGGACTTAGATGTAAATTTAACCCTCAATTTTTCAGTCTGTTTTGTAATCTCAATTGGAAGTTCCACTCTTTTATAAGTTCCTTCACTATCCTTTACATCTACATACAATGTTTTGTTACCCACAGCACCCGGAATCCATGTAGCTGTATTATCCTTTGAATAGTCTTTTATCTTATACCAATTACCCTTATTATCGGTGACAATAAATTTATATGTATAGTCTCCACTTCCTCCGCTTGCCTGTGCTGTTAATTTTACATTACTGCCAACTTTTGCTGTCTTCTCAGGTGATGCAGTAAAATTGACATTGAGTGTTGTGACCTTCATTGAAAGCCCGACTCTCACATATGCGCCTTTACTATCTTTTACGTCCACATATAATGTTTTGTCGCCCACAGCTCCCGGAGTCCATGTACTTGTATTATCTTTTGAATAATCCTTAATCTTGTACCAATTACCTTTATTATCAGTGAGAATGAATTTATACGTATAATCCCCACTTCCTCCGCTTGCCTGTGCTGTTAATTTGACTTTCTTTCCAACTTTCGCTGTTTCTATCACATCTGTATTAAATTTAACATCTAATTTAGTTACTATTTTGTCTGATGGAACTATTGTTTCACAATATCCATTCTGATCATATAAAGCATATGATTTAATATCAAAGCCTCCACTTGCCGGTGCCTGAGCTCCATTTGAATTGAAAAGAACCTTGCCACTTTTAGCAGTTGCTTCGTCTAGCACACATCTATATACTCCATTTGGAAGCTTTTCCATAGCTGTACCAGGCCATTCCCCTGTAAGCTTATTATTAGTTCCATTTGTAGTATTATATGCATAACAGTTAACAGAACTTCCCCATCCAGATGGTTTCTTAAAATAAATAGCTAATTTTCCATCTGCAACTTTCTCATAATCATATGGCACTTCTTTTACAGTTACTTTTACTGATGCTTCTACTCCATTTCTCGCTTGCGCTTTAATCACAGCTGTTCCCGCTCCTTCAGCTGTAATAATTCCTTTTTCTACAGTTGCAACATCCTTATTCGAAGAACTCCATGACAAGCCTTTATACTTTGCATTTTCCGGAGCAACAGTTGCTTTAACCGTCTTCTTTTCTCCAGTGTTCATATTAATTTCTTTCTGGTCTAACGTTACGGACTGTACCTGAATTATATCCCCTTCATACTGTCCTTTATAACCAGATGTATCATAATATCCACCATCTTTGAATTCAGCCTTTACACTTGAGCCCGAGCCATTTGTAAATATAACCTTAAGTCCTGTTTTATTTCCTGTGTATGTACATGCATATACTCCATCCTTTACTTTTGACATTGGAATACTCTGCACCAAAGCACCATTATCATCATATAAATTAGCTGTTACATTATTCCAGTTTTGTGTATTATTAAAATAAACGCTCTGCTCCTGTGCATCTTCAACAGATGTTGCATTGTAAAGATATTTACCATCTGTACCAACCTTACCCGGTGCCTGTGTCTTAGCAGTATTCAATACATATACTCTTAAATTGCCCTTTCCCGAACACTCAGCTGTAAGGCTTCCATTAGTAACATTTTTTGTATCTCCAGTAATGCAATCCACATATGTACCATTCGGAATATTATTAAACGTTGCAGAATTGCTTATTGTGACAAGTGCAAAGCTGTCCGTTTTATCATCTGTGTATCTTCTCTTAAATGCCATATTTCCATCAATATTTGATGTTGAATACTGACCCTTTCTAAGAGCCGGTACTGCCTGACGTATACGGTTTAATCTCTGAATATGCTTTGATAACGGATAATTCAACGATTTTTTCATTGTTCCTGTTGCACCAAAATACTCACCAAAGTCAGTTGTTGTTACTTCACCTTCAATATTATCTCCAAAATACGCACGGCCTGTATTACTTAATGCATCGTTAGGACCTACATCTATCATCTTTCCTTTTTGGAATTCCACCTCTGATCCGTAATAAATACAAGGAATACCACGGAATGTAAACATAAGACTCAAATTCTCTGCCCATGTATCCTGTGAGCCGGCAAAACGTTGATCTGATGGAGCCTGATCAGGTGCATAATCATGCGAATCAACATATGTAACATTCCATGTTGCATCGTTATACCACTTGTCTCCACTTAACGCAATGCCGTACGCACTTCCTGCATTTTCAAAATTCCAATGCATTGGAAAATCAATAACGCCAAATTTAGAATTTTTACTATAATCCGGTGTATGATAATCATTACCGTTCAAGAATGCATTATCACTTGTAGGCTGGGCTTCTATATCTTTATTATCATTAAAGTTGTCTAAAGTTGACTGTTCATTTACAGTTCTATCTGTATCACTCCATGCGTAATCCTTAGATTCTTTCCATGTATAGAATGGAGCCGAAAGAGGAGGTACACCTTTGTTCCATACATCACGATCGCGAGTGCACACTTCTCCAAACATATAGAAACTATCATTTCCATTCTTCTCTGCCTCATCATAAAATGGCTGTATAAGTGCATTATTAAATGTTAATCTTGAAATATGCTTTGCGGTATCAACACGGAATGCATCTACTCCCATATCAATATAACTGTTATATGCATCCTGTAAGTACTTATAAACCTTTGGGTTCTCCGTATTTAAATCCACGCAATCTCCGGCAATCTGAGCTGTCTGGCAGCTATATTCCTCCCAGCCGAGACTTTTCTCATGATGATAAATATGTTCAGGATCACCTGTCTCACTTTTCATCTTCTCTATACGCGCATTATACTGCCTTGCCGGAAGCAATTGATTATAATCTGTTGGAAGCCCACTATTAGGAAGCGTCTTCATACAATCTGAACTGCTTAAATCTCCCTGTTTCTCAATCATAGGAAAAAGATTTGTTTCTCCAAAATTTCCGGTATGATTAAATACCACATCCTGAATTACCTTTAATCCTTTTGCATGTGCTGCATTAATAAAATCCTGATATGTAAAGTCGCTTGATTCATATCTTGGATCCACTTTAGAGAAATTCAGAGCATGGTATCCATGATAATCATATCCACTACAATTCTCTACAACAGGTGTGATCCATATTGCTGTAAATCCAAGAGCTTTAATATAATCCAGTTTCTCTGCAAGGCCTTTGAAATCACCTCTCCATTCCGGATCGTCAGGATCATCATACTGTGTACCATCCCAACATTGAACATTATTCTCTGAATCTCCATCATAAAAACGTGTTGTCATCACGAAATAAATTGATTCATCTCTAAAATCATCACGGCTATTTGCATAAATAACGCCTGCCGGACTTGTCGGATTCTGAGTTGCAACCTTTTTAACAGCTACTTTGCCATCTTTACTTTCACTGCCTGATACTGTCTCTGCTTTAACAACAGGAGCTTGCCAAAATGTCATTTCTCCTGTCATAAGCGAAGCACACAATATCAAAGCAAATATTCTTTTCTTCATACTATGAACATCCTCACTTTGTATATTAATATATTTATTTCACCTATTTTGTTACCAATATAGACAATGATTCACGCCTATAATTTCCCTCGCTATCTACAGCATCTACATATAACATTGTATTACCCACGGTCTTTGGCACCCATAGATAAGTACCGGTTTTCTCATAATCCCGGAGCCTATACCAATTATTATCCGGACTGCAAACAAGAAAATCAAATAAATAGCTTCCACTTCCTCCAGTCGCCTGCGCTGTTAACTTAACCTCACTTCCAACTTTTACAGTTTTCGATGGTGAGGCTGTTAATTTAACACTTAATTTTTCAGCCTGTTTTGTAACCTGTATCGGAAGTTCTACTCTCTGATATGCACCTGCACTATCTTTTACATCAACATATAACGTCTTATTTCCTACCGCCCCTGGTCTCCATGTACAGGTATTACTTTTTGCGTAATCTCTTATTTTATACCAATTTCCGTTATTGTCACTTAAAATAAACTTATAAGTGTAATTACCACTTCCTCCACTTGCCTGCGCTGTTAGCTTAACTTCACTTCCAACTTTTGCTGTCCCCGATGGTGATGCAGCAAGCTTTACACTTAATTTTTCAGTCTGTTTTGTAACCTGTATTGGAAGCTCTACTCTCTGATATGCTCCTTCACTATCTTTTACATCAACATACAAGGTTTTACTTCCTGCTGCTCCCGGTCTCCATGTACATGTATTACTTCTTGCGTAATCTCTTATTTTATACCAATTTCCGTTATTGTCACTTAAAATAAACTTATAAGTGTAATTACCACTTCCTCCACTTGCCTGCGCTGTTAGCTTAACTTCACTTCCAACTTTTGCTGTCCCCGATGGTGATGCAGCAAGCTTTACACTTAATTTTTCAGTCTGTTTTGTAACCTGTATTGGAAGCTCTACTCTCTGATATGCTCCTTCACTATCTTTTACATCAACATACAAGGTTTTACTTCCTGCTGCTCCCGGTCTCCATGTACATGTATTACTTCTTGCGTAATCTCTTATTTTATACCAATTTCCACTATTGTCACTTATAATGAACTTATAAGTATAATTACCACTTCCTCCACTTGCCTGCGCTGTTAGCTTAACTTCACTTCCAACCTTTGCCGAAACCGAATCGGCTGAAAAAGTAATCTTGATATCATCTGCCTTCTTCTCTACCTTTGTCCATCTGCCATTGATATATGCCATCGACTGACCCTTTGTGAACTCCAGTCCCGCCTGCTGTGCTGCCGGATACTGTGAAGCGCCATCATTAAAAATAATGCTTGCGGTCTTGAAATCATCCGGTAAATTGTATGCATACACGCCCTCACCCAGATATTTCATCTCTAAGCCCGGCCATTTTCCGTTATTTGTATCCTTGTCAACATATGCATAGCAGTTTATCTTGTCTCCCCATCCGTCAGGCTTCTTGATGTATACATCATAGCTTCCATCAATATACTTAAGATATGGGTCTTTCTCTGTCTTTTTGAACTCAGCGCTGTCAGTGACCTCGCCCTTTGTTCCTGTACCCTTTACTGTTACAGTGATTGTATCACCAATCTGACTCTTTGCACCAACTGCGATAATGTCTCCGTCTGTATAGCTTCCTGAAGCTCCCTCAGATGTGGTATATGTAGCGTTCTGCACATTTTTAGCCGAAAGCTTTACATCAAGTGTATCTGTTGAAAAGCTGTTTGAGCCTGTTGTAGAAGAAATACCAACGCTTTCCTGATCCTTGTTGTAAATAACAGCAACCTTTCTCTTGTCAAGAGTACCTGAAATCTTGCCGTTTGATACTGTAAAGGTTCTGCCTGAGACCTGATCCTTATAGGTTCCGTCCTTCATCTTTGTATCGGAATTAATATTTACACTTTCTTCTTTTAAGTTGATGATAACAGTTCCCTCAGTACCACGGTCAATCTGAAGAATCTGTGAATCTTTACCAGGATTGCGTAAATACTCCGACTTGCCGGCCATGGCATTACGGAAGAGATTTACCTCCCTTACTTCAGTAGATTTAAACTCATTATTTCCCTTGGCACCGAGTACATTGTTGCCCCAACGGTTGCCGCTGGCTCCATTTGATCCATCCGGACGGCTGTAGAATAATGGAGTTCCATCCTTTCTTGCTGCAATGACAGCCCATGCCAGACGAAGCTGCTCATCTGTCATCCTTGATGAAACACCTGCATTACAGTATGTATCATGAGACTCTACCCATGTAACCAGTCTGCCCGGTGAAGCATGTCTCCAGTTTGAAATAGTATCTACATCAAAGGAATTACCGGTAACGGCTCCTCTTAAGGTCTCACCGTAGCTGCTGGCTGTCATACGCATATACTTGGCATATTCTGACTCAGGTACATTGTCGCCCTGTAATACCTCACCATATGTAAACACATTTTTATCACTCAGTGTAACACCTTTTGCTGACTCCTCACCTGTCACAACAGGCCAGAAATTGTTTCTGGTGCTCTTTTTATCAAGAGGATCTGAAGGCACACCGATATGCTTAGCTGTATCATAACGGAAGCCGTCAGCACCACATGCAATCAGGTCATTTAAATACTTAAGGAAATATGCCTGAAAATCCGGATTCTCTGTATTTACATCCGGAAGTCCGCCCATCTGTCCTGTGGTACACTCATAACGATTGCCCCACTGTGTAATCTCCTTAAAACCATTTGCATGATACAGATTGTCCTTGCCACCCACTGCATTGTAAAGATTATCAGATACCTTTGCCAGATCAGGTGTGGTATGGTTTGGAATTACATCAACAATAACCTTGATTCCATACTTATCAGCCTCGGCACACATCGCCTTAAAGTCATCTCTTGAACCCAGCTGATAGTTACCAATCTTCCAGTCAGTCGGCTGATACTGCCACCACCAGCAGCCGTCTGTACCATTTACCTCATCACTTCCCATAAGCTTCATATTTGGATAAGTGTCCTTGCACTCATTCGCCGGAGAGGTCTGGACAGTTGTAAAGCCTGCCGCTGCTATGTCCTTCATATTCTCCTTGATTGTGTTGAAGCTCCAACACCAGGCGTGCAGAATAGCACCATCCTGAATGTCATCTGCCAGTCCATACTTCGCAGCCTGTGAAGCTGTAGCTAAAATACTTTCTGACGCTGTTTCTGCTGCCTGCACCTGTGTAATCGGGTACAGACTGCTTGCCGGCATCCCTGTAAAAGCGACTCCGAAGGCCAGACATGCGGCTGCCAATCGCTTAAGCAGATATGTTGTACGTTTTTTCATACTTCTTTTTCCTTTCCCTTTGATTTTTCTTTAAACTAACATTTTATATATTCATTATAACGACTTTAAAGCGATTTACAATATCATTATTTTTAGATTCATGTTGTATTTTTATATTTTTCGCACTCTTTCGATAATTTTATGTTAAAGAAACGCCAAAACCGACATTTGCCGGATTTGGCGTTTCTTAATTAATCACTGCTTAACAATACTCTAATTTTCTATGTTGTTGTTTTGTATATTAATTATCTAATTATGTTATTTCCATCCTACACATTCATTAATCCTCTTTGCAATTCTTCCAGTTGCAATAGAATTCTTTTCAATTTCTCCAACAACCACTGATTCAGCACCAATAACACAGTTGTCATTTATTAAACTCCCTTTTAAAACAGTTGTATTTAAACCAATTAATACTTTATTGCCAATTTTTATTTCTTTGCTCCTTAACTCTCCATTTATTTCATGAAAATTACTATCTATTATAGTAACGTTATTTGATATTGCACATTGTTTTCCTATCTCGCACTTATCCGCTATTGAGATAAGTGAATTCTCATTAATAAACGTCCCATCTTCAATTCTTAACACGCCTCCTTTGCCAATGTGTATATTAAATCCTGTATAGAGGGAAACTGTACCATTAATTATCAGTACCCCCCCATCATCAATTCTCAATTTTGATGATTCTTTTCTATTAACTGCATTCGGATTCAACAACAAAACCCCCTCACCTTGAATGGAATTTTTACAAATCCTGATATATGTAGTTGCACTATCTCTTATTTTAACATTCGATATTCCATTAGCTCTTGATATTTTATATCCATTTAGAAATCTTATTATTTTGCTTATAATCATATTCTCTTCCTTGGACTACTTCTATTTAACATAATTTTTGAAATGGGTATCGAAACTATTTCTATATAGCATCGATACCCATTTCATTCATTGTTCTATTGTAACAATACTACATAATAGGAAGTTCCCAATCTTCCTGTTGTATAGTCACATTACAATTCACTGCACTGCTTCGCACTATTTTCCCTGTACTGTCTTTTACCTCTACAAAAAACTCTCTGTTTCCAACACTTCCTGCTGTCCATGTGTAGCTTGCACTATTTACAAACTGTGGTGTAAGACGTGACCAGCTGTCTGTATCCTTATTATGTAACAGATAGCTGTATGTATATGGTGCAGTTCCTCCTGCTGCTGTTCCTGTTACAGTCACCTTGTCTCCAACATTCACTTTGTTTGAACCTGCTTTTGCACTGATTGTCAGATCCTGAGCCTTTACTGCCGATACTGCTACTGCACTGCTTCGCACTACTTTTCCTGTACTATCCTTTACCTCTACAAAAAACTCTCTGTTTCCAACACTTCCTGCTGTCCATGTGTAGC
>ERZ1026864.1280-NODE-1280-length-12910-cov-6.102995_pt1 | contig 12910 bp, 10 predicted proteins | sample MGYA00380162_ERZ1026864 | MGnify/ENA primary metagenome ERZ1026864 (study PRJEB33269, sample SAMEA4719798) | human gut metagenome | biome: human-associated habitat; feature: organic feature; material: feces | place: Cameroon | collected 2013-10 ... | reverse complement strand
CTCCGGGGTGTTCTATTACTTTCTGACGGAGCAGGTCAGGGCGCTGGTGCAGGGGATGGCGGACGCTTTCCCCGGCGGAGTGCTGGTCTTTGATGCCGCCAACCGGACGGCGGTGAAGATGATCGCCAAAACGTGGCTTAGGACGGCAAAAATCAAGGATGTAGGGGCCTATTTCGCGGTTTCAGATGCTCCCAAGGAGATTGGCGAGTGGGACAACCGCTTGCAGGTCACAAGTCGCGGCTATATGCTGGGTTACAACGATTTGAAAGACCCTTCTGTCAGTGGCTTTTTCCGGTTTCTCGCAAGGGTCGGTGACAACGGGATGAAAATGCAGATCGTGAAGATCAGATTTGGGGGCAGACAATGAAGTATCCAGGGATGCCCATGTGGCGTCAAGGTGTTGTTGCCTGGTTTAGTTCCGGAAGGCTGTTACGATTAGCCTTCCGGATTTTTGAATCATCAAACTTTTTGAATGGCTGCCATCGGTATTCATCTATGGAGGCGTAATCAATATCGTCGCGGAACGATTTATGCATGGCTGGCGGATCTGTCGGAGCGTATAAAGTAATTTCGTATTTCGGCGACCTGGTACAGGGAGCCGAAGCAGATGGTGATCGGCTGTCTGTTCATATGGAGTTCGTCAATGTTATCGTCCGCAATCCCTATCTCGCTCCGCACGGTGCCGTCACCGGTGCAGCAAGTGACCCTGGAATCGTCTGCGATTTCCATCGCGCGCTGTACGGCGGCAGTGACGGAGTCAGCGGTTTCGACCGGGCCGTCGAAGTACGCGCGGATCTCGGATTTCAGCTGTTCCGGCCGGAGGGCGCGGTGCGCGTCCGGGAGCTCGGTGATGAAGCGGGCAGCGTACGGGGCGATGAGGCGGAGCATGGTATGGTAGTCCTTATCCTTCATGACGCCCATCACGAAGTTGATTTTCTGGTCCGGGAAGTAAGCGCGGATCGTGTCGACGAGGGCTTCAACGCCGTTCGGGTTGTGTGCACCATCGACGATAAGAAGCGGTTCCCGCGAGAGGACCTCGAAACGTCCCGGCCAGGTAGCCTGGGCGAGACCGGCACGGATGGCGTCCTCGGAGATGCCCCAGCCGCGGCGGATCAGGCAGTCGATGATGTCGAGCACAGCCATCGCGTTTTCCATCTGGTAATTTCCGAGCAGCTGGATCCGGAGATGCTGGCGAACGCGGTAGTCGAAAACCTGCCCGTCAATCGTCCGCGCTCGGGCGGTGAAGGCCGTCGGATCCGTGATGACGAGGCGCGCTGCTGCGTCTGGATTCACGTCTGCGAAGCGCTGCTGCACGACGTCCATGACGCCCGGGAGCTGGTGGTAGAGGATGCAGTCGGCGCCTGGTTTCAGGATGCCGGCTTTTTCCGCGGCGACCTGCTCGACGGTGTCCCCGAGGAACTCGGTGTGGTCGAGGCCGATGTGCATGATGGCGCAGACCTCCGGAGAGGAGATGACGTTCGTCGCATCGAGGCGGCCACCCATACCGACCTCGAGGACGACGAGCGCGCAGTGCTGCTCCTCGAACCAGCAGAAGGCCATCGCGGTGATCATCTCGAAATCCGTCGGCTCCTCACCGAGGGTCTCCGCGGCAGCACGCACACGGGCAGCAAGCCGGCGGAGATCCGCATCCGAAATCATCTGCCCATCGATCGAGAGACGCTCGTTAAACTGGTCGAGGTGCGGCGAGATATAGAGACCGGTGCGAAAGCCCGCCGCCGTCAGAATCGACTGGGTCATGACGCAGGCCGAGCCCTTGCCGTTCGTGCCGGCGATGTGCACATAATGGAGATTTTCCTGCGGGTCGCCGAGCGCGTGCATAAAATCCCGCATCCGCTCGAGTCCGATCTTCGTATGTTTCCAGTTTGCTCCGTGGAGGAGCGCGATTGCGTCATTCCAGTCCATTCGTTTCTTCTTTCATAAATTTAAGTAAAGGCAGGGAGCCGGAGGACCGGGAACAGAAGCCATACGTAGAGGTCGTGTAAAATCAAGCCGGGTCCCCTTAGTGGCACTTAGAGTTATCTTTCATTGGCACCCTCTGTCAACGCTGAGTTTTCATGAAGAAAACTCAGCGATTGCAGAGGGCTTAGTGCCACTTAGGGTCCCCGGCTTAGAGTTTACCGACCTCGAAGTACTGTGCTTCTGTTCCAGGTTCTCCGGGCTGGTGACAGAAGTAAATTACGCAGCGAGCACCTGCTGAATGTCACGGCGGCGCAGGATGCCTGCTAGGGTGAGCACCACGGCGATCTGAATCGGCGCGGTGACCGTCGCCTGCATGACTCTCGTCGTGAGGAGGCCAGTGAAGCTGGAGCCGTAGAGGATGGAGATCCAGAGTGTGTTCATGAGAAGGCTCAGCACCAGCTGGTTGAAGAGTACGGCGAAGGTCGCACGAAGCGGCAGCGGAAGCGCGGCGTTCAGCACCGAGGATGCAGCGGCATCCAGTGCGCTGGCGGCAGAATCATCTGCGTGCGGGTCGACGGCATTGGCGTCGGACACATGAAGCGGCTTCCGGTACAGCGCGAGGCCGAAGGAAAGGCCCATGAGCACCTGGGTCAGCGTGAAGCCCGGGAAGTAGGAGCCGGTCGGGAACGCGATGGCACCGATCATATCGCCGAGACCACCGACGAGGGCAGCGGCTACCGGACCGTGCACGACCGCGGCGATGACGAGCGCCACGAAGCCGAAGCCGATGCGGACGTTCCATGCGCTGAAGGAACAGAATCTTGTCAGAACGATCTGGAGAGCGACAAGAACTGAAAGGGATACGATGGTTTTTGTAGTGAATTTCTGCATAAAAATACCTCCTTTGCAGCCCCTGACTACAAAGAAGGTTAGTATCTAATCTTCACTGCAGCGGGATGCGACACCCGAACCGCGCCGGAAAACCGGCTTCGTCCTCCCGACAAACTCCCCGTTCGGAAGGCACTGTACGCTCGTGCGTCTACTCTGCGAAACTTGATGGGGCAGCGGCGATGTCGGGTGCGGGTGGACGCGAGGTCTGCCCGGCACGGAACGAAGCCGTTACCTGTTGCTTACATAAAAACTATAGAACAGATTCAGGGGCGCGTAAAGTGGATATTTCGACAGCTTTCTGCTAAAATAGATACTAATTTTTGTGACAGTTCAGGCAGAGGGTCGGAGGGCCGGCAACAGAAGCGCAGTACTACGAGTTCGGGAAAATCTAAGTCAGGACCCCTAAGTGGCACTAGGCCCTCTGCAATCGTCGAGTTTTCCTGATGAAAACTCGACGTTGACAGAGGGTTCCAAGGAGAGATAACACCAAGTGCCACTAAGGGAACCTGACTTGATTTTCCACGAACTCTCCGTATGGCTTCTGTTGTCGGTCCTCCGGCCCCTTCCTACACGTTCGTTAAACATACAGGAGAAGAGATGTCATTACGTGAAGATTTTGAGAAGGAAAAGAAGAAGCTGAGCCGGCTGAGCTTCGGCGGGAAGTTGCAGTATATTTTCGACTATTACAAGTTCTGGATTCTCGGCGTGGTGGTACTGATCGGGCTCGTGTGGTCGGTCGGTTCGACCATCCTCCACAATAAGCCGACGGGTTTCTACGCGATGCTGCTCAATGCCGGCGGTACGGACCTGAGCGGGCAGGCGGATGAAGCCGCGGGGGCTGCCTTCGCGGAAGCGGCGGGGCTTGATGACGGGAAATATAAGATCATCGTCGATACTTCGGCGACCTTCAATCCGAACGACCAGAGCCAGTTCTCGATGGCGCAGAATGCGAAGATCGCGGCGCTCTACCAGTCGCACGACATCGATGTGATGGTGGCGGACCCGGGTGTCTTTACCTACTACGCGCTGAACGGCTCCTTCGTCGACCTCCGCGATGTGCTGGACGATGAGACCCTCGCGGCGTACGAGGCTGCCGGTCAGGTCTACTACATTGACCAGCATGTGCAGGAGCTGCTCGATCAGACGGACTACGGCGAGCTCGAGGAGATGAGCCTCGGCGCCGACGAAACCATCGCGAACAGCGATACGCTTCGAAAGTCGGACGCTTCTTCGGATGCCAATGCGGAGACCAGTGCAGCAGCCGCTGCGGATGCACAGGCGGCAGGCGATGCACAGGCGGCTGGTACGGATGTCACGGTAGAAGAGAGCCCGGTGGCGGCGGATGCTGGAAATTCGACAGGCGATGAAACAGCCACTGGCGCGGAAGCCAGCGATGACGCGTCGACGACCTCCGAAACCCTGGACGAGATGTCGGCGTTTGCGGCGAACCTGATGGGGCTCGCGACCGTGCAGCCACGCGAGGATTTCGTGATGCCGAATCCGGAAAAGATGCAGAAGCCGATTCCGGTCGGCATTGTCCTCACCGACGCCCCATGGCTCGAGGAGAACGCACTGTATCAGAAGACCACGCCGATTTTCGGCTTCGCCGTGAAGTCAGAGCGGCAGGACGCCGCGAAGAGCTTCCTCGAATTTGTGCAAGCGAAGTAATGAAAAATCCACTACATAAAGCATGAAATGAAGAACGATAATTAACAAAAAAGGATCTATGCCATCAAGCGTAGGTCCTTTTTAGACGATACGTCGATTATTTCGTGATGGTTCAGGCAGGCTCTTGAAAATCAGCCAGGATGAAGAAGTTACCTCGCTTGAACTGTTACGTTTTTTGAGGCCTGCCCTTCGGGGACCCAGGCTGAACACTTACATCATTTCAGCGTCCCGTTTTTCGCGAAGTATTCGAGCATGAGATCGGTTACGTGCCCGTAGCTGCAGACGCCGGTGGCCTGGCCCTGGATCTTCAGGTAGGTGTCGTTCAGCTTCTCGTGCGCTTCGGCCGGCTTCCCCTCGAACTGCTGCCAGTACTGGTTGTTATACGCGAGGTCCTGGCGGGTGCGCGCATTGATCCGGCTATACAGCGTGGCGAAGGCGGTGCTGTCAATCCGGGCGAGTGCATTGCCCGCGTATACCCAGGCGGAGACATAGCCTGAATAGTTGAAGTAGAGATCGTCCGCGCCGATCGTCGCGAGCACGCCGATGAAGTTCGCTTCCTCCTCCTGCATGTAGCCGCGGAGGTGGGAGAGCTCGTGGCAGATGGTGAACGGGATGTCGTAGTAGGCGATGTCGCGGTTGTAGTTTGCTTCGACGGTAAACGGCGAGTAGACGCCGGTGGTCTGCTGGACGCTGAGGATCCAGGTGTTGAGGATCGGCTTCGGGAACGGGTAGTGGCCCGACAGGCGGTGGTAGCGCTGGCCGAGCTTCTCCATCGCGCGCTGCCCCGTGCGTCCCGCGTGCCACAGCCAGGTGGCTGACGGCTTCGGCGTCTCCGAGGTCTGGCCAATGTCGGGAACATCAAGCTGCGCCTCCGTGTCGTTGATTTCCGTGACGAGGTAGTTGCAGAGCGCGATGAGGTCCGCTTCATCGTAGACCGTGCCGTGCGCGTCGATCGTTACGCTGAGGCCAGCTTCCTCAGAGAAGTTCGTGCGGTGGTAGTTGATGCTGCAGAGGAAGACGTAGAGTACGAGCAGCGCGGACAGGATGAGGAAAAGGTGGCCGAGGAAGTGGCGCAGCGGGCGGGCGACGGCGGCGAGAAGATGCGTCGGGCAGGCTGCGCCGGTATGCTTCTGCTGCGGTTCATCCGACTGCGTTTCAGCGCTGCCGCTGGTGGTGCCTTTAGAATTTGTCGCTGTTTCGGCATGCGCCAGGGAAGCCTGCGACGCACGGACTGCCTGTGCCTGGGAGCCTGGCGCAGGATGAAGACAGCCTGCGCCAGCCCGGACAGCACGGCACAGCTGCTTTACGAAATCGAAGAGCACGAAGAGAATCGTCGCGTAGAGCAGCAGCTCCACCACGGAGAAGGGCAGCAGGCCCGTCACGGAGCCGATGCCGAGACTCAGCACGCGATAGACGTAGTGGGAGTAGGCATTCGCGAAGGCAGAAGAGCGGGCCGCCAGCTGATTCGCGGCGAGCGCCAGCAGGTCGAGGAGCAGCGCGAGAAGGTAGATGTGCAGCATATGGGATTTCGTTTCTGTTATATGGAAATTTGACATTTGCTTTCCTTTATATGTTTTCGGTCTGTCAACAATATAATGCCAAATCCCGGAAAGTTCCACTTCCGTCAGATTATTTTAAAAAAATTGACCATTCACATGAAAAAGCGAATTCGGTATAATTACGAACAGTTGTGAAAAACTGCATGGTATGCTGCGGGGGTTCAGCCCGGAGAGGAGTGGACCCCTGTGGTATGTGATGCGTATCATCACGGATCATGACGCGCGCCCAGGCGGTGCGAGGCATGAATCCAGAAAATCGAGGGGACAATCAATTATGATAAAGAAGAAATCCGTCGTCGCGGCTGCGATGGCGATGTCAATGATGGCGAGCCTCAGCACGACGGCGTATGCCGGGACGATCGCGTCGGGCGTGACGCCGATCGTGGCCAATGCTGAGACCAGTGGCGCAAACTACAGTACGGGGGCGACCGGCACGAGCGGCAGCGAGACCAGCACCGGAATCGTCGAAGCGACGGGGGCGCTGGAAGGCACAGAAGCTGCGGCGCCGACCACCGAAACTGTAGCAGCGGTGAATGAAAATGCGATGCAGGCCATCACGGCGGCGGGCGGCACCGACACGACACATGCGCTGGTGTCGAGCAGCGGCAGCAGTGCCGGCACACCGGCCGACAGCATTGGCACGACGAGCTTCGGACCGATGGTCCCTGGCGTGACGGGCAGCAGCACCGGCAGCACAAACATGAATAATCTGTTCGGCACGGGCACGACGACCAGCGGCAGCTCCACCGTCCTGAACGCACTCAGTACCGTACCGCTCCCGGCAGGCTACTACTGCAGCAACGTCGGCACCTACACCTACCAGGAGATGCAGGTCGACCTCAATAGCCTGAAGGCGACCTATCCGAAGATGCAGATGGATGTCCTCGGGAACACCATCGACGGACGGCAGCTCTACCACGTGGTGGTCGGAAACCCGTCCGCCCCGCATAAGATCCTCGTGCACGGCGGCATTCACGCACGTGAGTACATCAGCTCCCAGGTCGTGATGCGGGAGATCGTGGCGCTGCTCGAGATGCAGCAGAACAACTGGCTCTACCATGGACAGTCCGTCGCGACGCTGCTTCAGAACACCTGCATCCACTTCGTACCGATGGTGAACCCGGACGGCATCACCCTCGTACAGGGTGGCATCGACGCACTGAATACACAGGCTGCGAAGACGATGGTCATGAGCATGGCCGCACAGGATCAGGTGACGGACCTCGCCACCTACCTCCGCAAGTGGAAGAACAACATCAACGGCGTCAACCTGAACCGTAACTTCGACGCGTTCTGGCAGGAGGCGACCCCGAAGGTCGATCACCCGTCGAACATGTTCTATAAGGGCACGGGGCCGGAGAGTGAGGTCGAGTCGAAGGCGCTCGCGAACCTCTGCCGCCAGCTCATGCCGGACTACACGATCAGCTACCACACGCAGGGCCGCGTGATTTACTGGTATTTCGGCGAGACCGGAAACTATAAGGCGAAGGGCCAGTATCTGGCCAATGTCGTCCATCAGAACACGGGGTATACCATCTCGGATACCTGGTCACAGACGGATGCCGCGGGCTTCAAGGACTGGGCCGTGCAGAAGCTCGATATCCCATCCGTGACAATCGAGCTCGGCCGTGGCACCTCGCCGGTGGACGAGTCGCAGATCAGCCAGATGTGGACCGAGAACGACGGCATCCTGCCGGATCTCCTCGTCGGCATCGGCGCATAAAATTCAAGTTTACATCAGGTAAAAGGAGGGCGGACGCCAGAAGCGTCCGCCCTCCTTGTTTTCTTTAGCATAAGTTCAGCCGGGTGAAAATTCACCCGGCTGATTTTCTGCAGACAGTGTAAGCGCCGAATAGGACCATCATGCCTACGGAATAGTGGGAAGATACAGCATTCAGGTTCTATAGGCTGGAATGAAAAGACAATTCATATGCTCACCCCATCAGTCCTCTCCGGTCGCGGAGGACGGCGAGGATCGAGAGTGCGAGCATGATGCCGACGGTGAGGACGACGGTGACCATGGCGCCGGCGATGCCGACCTGGTCCGCGAGGATGCCGATGATCTGCGGGACGACGATGCCGCCGATGGCGCTGATGCCGGTGAGGAGAGAGAGGCCCATGGTGGAGCCTTCGATGATCGGGCCGGCAGCCGCGACAGTGGTCGGGTAGATGGCGCTCATGCCGAGTCCGAGCACCGCGATGATGATGGCCGCCATCGTCGCGGTGTGGGTGTTCACGAGAAGCACGATTGCGACGAAGTCGATGAGGGCGCTCATGAGGATGATCTGAAGCTTATTCACATGCTGGAGGAACTGCGCGGTGCCCATGCGCCCGGCCATCATCATGATCCAGGTGACGGAGACCATCGCGGTGGCGAGCGCACTCGTCATGACGCCCGTGTCCTTCAGGTAGGTGACGAACCAGCCGTTCACGGTGTTCTCGAAACCGACGTACATGAACATGATGAAGGTGATGATCAGGAAGCTGCGGTTTGTGAGCAGCGCCCGGGTATGGCCATCTGCGCGGTGGTCGCCCGCATTGGCCGCAGACGGCTGCGGCTCCTCGAGCATCCGGTAGTCCATGGTCCAGTAGTTCAGCGGGAAGATCGCGCCGGAGACGCAGAGGATGTACATGATGATGCGCCACGGAAAGCCGAGGGCGAGGAGCGCGGCCATGATGAAGGGGCTCGCGAAGGCACCGACGGCGAAGGTGGTGTGCAGGATGTTCAGGTACTTCGTCGAGCTGTTCGTCGCGACGTTCATCGCGAGGTTACTGATGATCGTGACGGTGCCCTTCGTGATGCCGAGGACGAACACGAGCAGGTACATGAAGGCGACCGGCGGATGGATCGTCAGCAGCAACATGACGATCGGCGAGAGGCCGGTGATGGCGACCACGACCGCGCGATGCGAGAAGTGGCGCTTCGCGAGCGGATAGATGATGGAGGCGCAGAAATTGCCGATCGCGAGGATGCTGATCAGGCCGCCCGCCATCGCGTAGTTCAGCTGCTCCTCCTCGATGAGATGCGGCAGGATCGCGCCGAAAATCGTGATGACCGCACCGCTCAGGATGTAGCCGAGGTAGAGGTGGTTCAGCACCCGCCACTTGAGTTCCTTCGTAATTTCCATTTTGATATACTCCCTGTATTGTTTTGGCATTTTGGATTAGTTTAGCATACTTCCAGGAAAAAACCGAATTGCATGCAGGGGGATGAGGAAAAAGCAACCAGACTAAGAGCATCAGGGTGGGTGAACTGTTACGATTCTGCCTGCTCAGAAAAATGTGTTAAATCTTATTGTATTGGCCTGGAAAAATGTGTATAGTTCAAGTAAATAATTCGGAAAAATGTGCGTAATTTGATTTGAAAACGCAGAAAAATGTGTGAATGGTGCTTCGATAATTGCAGAAAAATGTGCTATAACAGTGTGAGATTCAGGAAGGACGGTAATTCTCATGAAACGAAATGCGATACAGGCATTGATAAACTGGAAAAACAGTGAAGATCGAAAGCCGATGGTGCTGAAGGGTGCCCGACAGGTTGGAAAAACATGGCTGATGAAATCATTTGGGCGCGATTATTATGATAATTTCGTTTATTTCAACTTTGATGAGGAAGATGAGCTGAAATCCATCTTTGAAGTAAATAAAAATCCACAGCGGATTATCGAACTTCTCTCCATGATTGTGGGAGAGAAGATACTGCCGGGGAAAACGCTCATAATCTTCGATGAGATTCAGGAATGCCCGGAGGCGCTCAACACACTAAAATACTTCAAAGAGAAAGCAAATGAATACCAAGTGATTGCCGCCGGAAGTCTGCTCGGTACACTTCTGGCACAGCCGAAATCGTACCCTGTTGGAATGGTGAATCTGCTGGACATCTATCCATTGACTTTTGATGAATTTCTGGAGGCAAGCGACGAACGCCTATATGCTTATTATTGCAGCATCCAGAAGGGGCAGGTGATTGAAGATGTTTTCCACAACCGACTGCTGGAGGCGTATGACTATTATCTGATTATCGGCGGAATGCCAGAGTGCGTTTCTTCGTGGATCGCACATAAAGACCCTGCAAAGATCACGCAGATTCAGCGCGAACTGATAGAGGTTTATGAGAACGACTTCTCCAAGCACAATGGTAAAGTCAACAGTGGACGGATTCTGATGGTGTTTCGAAGCATTGTCTCGCAGCTTGCAAAGTCAAACGAGAAATTCATGTACGGTGCAGTCCGGGAGGGAAGCCGTGCACGTGACTTTGAAGAAGCGATTGAGTGGCTGGTTTCTGCCGGGATGTTAAACCGTATCTACAATGTTTCCAAGGCAGAACATCCACTTGCTGCTTTTGATAAGCTGGACCAGTTTAAGCTGTTTATGTTTGATACCGGTTTGCTGAAGCACATGGCTGGTATTGATAACAGTGCCATTCTGCTGAAAACGGATTTTCAGTTCAAAGGGCCATTGACGGAGAATTACATTCTGCAACAGCTCCGTGGGCAATTTGAAGTGGACCCTCGTTACTACTCGGACAAGAACAGTGAAATTGATTTTCTAATCCAGCATGGCACAGAGGTCATTCCAGTAGAGGCAAAGGGCGGTGAGGACAGATCTGCGCCGTCGTTCAAAAGGTACATTGCGGACCATCATCCTGAACACGCGCTTCGGTATTCCAGACGCGCCTATCGAAAAGACGGTGCGATTACAAATTTACCGCTGTATCTGGCGCGGAAAACGAAAGAACTGCTTTGAGTGAGTGGCGGCGGATAAGGAGATACATCAGCAGAAACGAAGTGAAAAGGCCGGCTGTCCGGCGGCTGTCTGGCACCGGCTCTCCGGGCTGCTTCCCGCATATCCCCTTGTATAACGGCGCCCCGATATGCTATAATTTTGGGTACTTCATTTTTAGGAGGCTATACTATGTCTATGGAAACAAGAAACGAGAACGGCGTGCTGGAGGAGAAGGCTCCAGAGTCGAAGCATTTCATCGAGCGTGAGATCGAGAAGGATCTCGCCGAGGGCGTTTATGACCACGTGCATACACGTTTTCCACCGGAGCCGAACGGTTATCTGCACATCGGCCATGCGAAGTCCATCATTCTGAATTCCGGAATGGCGCAGGAGTACCATGGACAGTTCAACCTCCGCTTCGATGATACGAACCCGATGAAGGAGAAGACCGAATTCGTCGAGGCGATCGAGCGTGACGTCAAGTGGCTCGGTGCCGACTTCGAGGGCCGCATCTTCTTCGCATCCGATTACTTCGATATCATGTATGAGAAGGCCATCCTTCTGATTAAGAAGGGCCTCGCCTTCGTCGATGATCTCACCGCAGAGCAGATCACCGCGTACCGTGGCGACTTCACGAACCCTGGTAAGGAGTCCCCGAACCGTAACCGTCCGATCGAAGAGAACCTTCAGCTCTTCCAGGACATGAAGGACGGCAAGTACGCAGACGGTACCCTGACCCTTCGTGCGAAGATCGATATGGCATCCCCGAACCTGAACATGCGTGACCCGATCATCTACCGTGTGGCCCACATGCATCACCACAATACCGGTGACAAGTGGTGCATCTACCCGATGTATGACTTCGCACACCCGATCGAGGACGCCGTAGAGGGCATCACGCATTCCCTCTGCACACTGGAGTTCGAGGATCACCGCCCGCTCTATGACTGGGTTGTAAAGAACTGTGATTTCCCGCATCCACCTCGCCAGATCGAGTTCGCGAAGCTGTATCTGACCAATGTTGTCACCGGTAAGCGTTACATCAAGAAGCTGGTAGAGGATGGCGTTGTGGATGGCTGGGATGACCCGCGTCTCGTTACCATCGCGGCTCTGCGTCGTCGTGGCTACACACCGGAGTCTCTCCGTCAGTTCGTCACCCTGAGCGGTATCTCGAAGGCAAACTCCAGCTGCGACATCAGCCTCCTCGAGTACTGTATCCGCGAGGACCTGAAGCTGAAGGACAAGCGTATGATGGCTGTCATTGACCCGATCAAGCTCGTCATCGACAACTATCCGGAGGGCCAGACCGAGATGCTTGAGGTGCCGAACAACCTCGAGAACGAGGCGCTTGGTAGCCGTCAGGTTCCGTTCTCCCGCGAGCTCTACATCGAGCGCGACGACTTCATGATCGATCCGCCGAAGAAGTATAAGAGACTCTATGTCGACAACGAGGTGCGCCTCATGTCCGCATATTTCGTAAAGGCGACCTCCTACGAGACCGACGCCGATGGCAAGGTGACCGTCGTTCACTGTACCTACGATCCGGAAACGAAGTCGGGCTCCGGCTTCACGGGACGTAAGGTGAAGGGCACGATCCACTGGGTCAATGCTCCGACCGCAGGTCAGGTGACCGTCCGTCTGTATGAGCAGCTGATCGACGAAGAGAAGGGCAAGCTGAATGACGACGGCACCCTGAACTTCAACCCGAACTCCCTCACCGTCGTAGAAAACTGCATGGTCGAGCCGGAGCTCATGGACGTCAAGCCATACGACAGCTTCCAGTTCGTACGAAACGGCTTCTTCTGCGTCGACAGCAAGGACTCCACCGAAGGCCACCCGGTCTACAACCGCATCGTCGGTCTGAAGTCCAGCTTCAAGCTTCCGACACAGGCCTGAGTTTATAAAAATTTAATGGGGTCTGATTTAATGGGGTCTGACCCCCTTACGAAATTCTTAAGACAGAAGAGTGAATTCGAACATTTGTGACCACGATGCAGGTATATATATCGGCGAAATCGTGGTATGATAGCAGTATCGAATTTGTAAATTCAGATGCGTAAGTGATACAAATGAAAGAATGGGTCGGAAGCGGCCCGGATGGAGGATATCGTTATGGGCAAGAAAAAAGGTTTAGGTGGTCTCGTCGG
>ERZ1026864.1279-NODE-1279-length-12912-cov-9.176169_pt1 | contig 12912 bp, 10 predicted proteins | sample MGYA00380162_ERZ1026864 | MGnify/ENA primary metagenome ERZ1026864 (study PRJEB33269, sample SAMEA4719798) | human gut metagenome | biome: human-associated habitat; feature: organic feature; material: feces | place: Cameroon | collected 2013-10 ... | reverse complement strand
ATATGGAACTGTAAATAGGATAACCCCGTTAGATCTCTGCAAGGAATCTAACGGGGTATTTTTGAAAAAGGAGGGCATTTGCTGACATTAACACCGATCAATCTGAAAACGGCAAACGCATTTGTGCAGCAATATCACCGCCACCATAAGCCGACGCGGGGGCATAAATTCTCCATCGGCGTATCGGACAATGGCGCGTTGGTGGGTGTTGCTATCTGCGGTAGACCTGTGGCGCGGCGGCTGGACGATGGCTATACGCTGGAAGTCAATCGCCTGTGCACGGATGGAACGCCGAACGCCTGCAGCATCCTGTATGCGGCGGCATACCGTGCAGCACGGGCAATGGGCTACAACAAAGTGATTACCTACATTCTGGACACGGAGAATGGAAGTTCCCTGAAAGCTGCCGGGTACACCTGTGAGGGCAGAGCCGGAGGATTGGAGTGGAACGGTGTAAAAGCACCGAAACAGGTCGACCAATATCCGCGCCAGATGAAAACACGATGGGTCAAGAAAAAGGAGGGCTTGCATGGCGGTTGACCGCAAACAGCAGATGAAAGAAATCACGGAACGGTTGGAGCAGGGAGTAAAGGACATTTTTACATCGGAAATGTACACGACGTACCTGCGCACGATGGCAAAATTCCACAATTACAGTTTTAATAACACGCTGCTGATCGCTATGCAGCGGCCTGATGCCACACTGGTGGCAGGGTTCAACGCATGGAAAAACAAGTTTAAACGCTACGTTAAAAAAGGCGAAAGGGGCATCCAGATCATTGCTCCGGCTCCCATCAAAGAAGTGGAGAAGCGCGAGAAAATCGACAAGGATACGGGTCTGGCGGTGCTGAACGAAAACGGTGAGCCGGAAATGGAACGTGTGGAGTATGTAGTTCCGCGCTTCCGCATAACAACGGTTTTTGATGTTTCACAGACCGATGGTGAACCGATTCCGTCGCTGGAAGTGAACGAACTGACGGCCAGCGTCAAAGACTATGCGCTGCTTACGGCGGCAATCGAGCAGGTGTCGCCTGTACCGATGCGATTTACTGAAATCGCGGGGGAAGCCAAAGGCTATTACAGTGATGCCGACAAAGAAATCTGCATCCAGACAGGTATGGGCGAGAGCCAGACAGTCAAGACAATGATCCACGAAGTCGCTCATGCGATGCTACATAACAGCGATTTCATGAAGCAGAACGGCGAGAAAAAAGACAGGCTCACGAAAGAAACCGAAGCTGAAAGCATTGCATTTACGGTCTGCTCGGCTTTGGGCATTGACACATCCGACTATTCTTTTCCGTATGTGGCAAGCTGGGCCAGCGGCAAGGAGATGAAGGAACTGAAAGATTCGATGGATACGATTCGATTGACCGCTGCCGATTTTCTGGAAAAGCTGGAAGCGGCGGTGGCGGAAAGGAGCGCAGAGCGCATGACCGCAATGCAGTATGCGGAAAAGCTGATTGCCGACAAGGAGCAGAAAAAGACAATTTTTGATGATGAGCAGCGAAACCTCATCGTAAATTTCGCCTTCAAACTGGATGACCGGGCAGCAACGGAAGAACTGGTGAAGGGTCTGGCGGCTGCACTGACCGAGGATGACAAAGAAGAAGTCAACCGCCTGATGTACGATGCACAGGAGAAAATTGAAAATCTCCCGGATGGGATGATTGGACTTTCCGAAATGCACGACTACGGCTATCTGCACGATGATGTGTTCCCTCTGACGAAAGAGGGAGCACGGGAATGGCATCGGCTGGGTGAGAAGATTTATCCATTGTTCCGTGATGGAACAGCAGGCGATTATGTAAGCCAAGAGGAGATCGAGCAGCACGATGGCATTTTCGGCATTAAGGCAGACGCATGGGATGCAATCCTGCTGGAGCAGCGGGAAGATTATGCAGAGGACGAGTATGCACGCCCGGATTTTCAGCTGACAGTAATAAATCGTGAACAGGCTCTGCGGCTGTATGACGAGGGAAAGCAGATATATCTTGTCCGCATTAGCCCGTGGCCGATTCTTGTCACGGCACGAGAGGAAATCGAGCGCGGAAGTGATACCTTCCAGATTGCAATAGCAGATTTAGAGCAGGAGCGGAACATGACAGAACAGGAAAATGTGCTGCTGTATGGCAGCAAAAAGCAGTTCGGTATTTATCAGATCACAGAGCGTGACCCGGAACACGACTACCGTTTCATGGGGCTAGACTATGTGGAGAAGAAAGGCATAACGGTTACCCGTGCAGATTATGACCTGAGTTATGCCGCACCGCTTACGGAAAAGGATACGCTGGAGGGCATTTATGAACGGTTCAATATCCAGCGTCCGGCAGACTTCACGGGCCATTCGCTGTCGGTCAGTGATGTGGTGGTACTCAATGATGGCAGTACGGTCAAAGCCTACTATGTGGACAGAATCGGCTTTGCTGAACTGCCGGAATTTTTCAAGGAAAGGAATATGGATTTGCAGAAAGAGAACCTTTTGAACGAGGAATTGCAGGAAATCGAAATCTTTGATAAGCCCGGTCTTTTCAGTAATGGCCGACTGCGGGATGAAGAAGTGCCGGAGGGCTTATATCGCTATGATCTGCGCGGCTCGGACTACGACCCCGGCCAGCCCATTACAGTGGAGAAAACTGTGGTGGTGAACCATGCGGCATCTGTCCTGATGGCCGAAGAACTTGACCTTGGCGCAGAGGGGCGGCTGGAGCTTGGCGAGGATGGGCTGAACTTCACAGGCGCGGAGTTGACCGTGCGAGAGTTTATGGAGGAACAGCAGCAGAAAAGAAGTGGTCTGATCCACGGCGATTCCGACCACATCGAAGTCGAGGGGCATCTCGGCACATGGTATGCTGTTGATGAAACGGAAGTCGGCGGCGAGAAGTTCTTCCTGCTGGAACATGAGGAACACGGCGACATGGCGGCCTGCGTTGCAGTCAATGAGCAGGGCAAGCTGGTGGCAGAGGATTTGTGGAACGGCTTCGATGATGAATTTCTGGATGCGGTAAAAGAGTATCTTTCTGAAAAATGGAATATGCCGAATAAAGATGATGTGGTATCGGAAATCATTGAAAAGGCTGTGCCTGTGCCGGACAACAGCACACAGGACTATTCGGATGTGCCTGTCTATTATGAGCCGTTCTCCTATGCGCAGGAACATGGTGAAGTGGATTTGTACCGCACTTCCTATCGGCTGAACAGCGAGTGCAAGCAGGCAATCCAAGAAGCGATTGCGGACAACTATGACGGGATGCACCTTGGCGATGATGCAGTGAATCAGGTGGTGCGGCAGTATGGTATGGAGCGTGTGGGATACATTCTGGCGAATACCCTGCGCTACAAAAACTATGATGGCCGCTTTTCTCCCAGCAATAAGGAATGGGCAGAGCAGGTCGGCACCCCGGAAAATAACGCGAGAATCATTAAATTTCGAGCAGATTGGGTGGTTTCCAGCCATCCGGCTGTTTTGGATGGCTTTGTGACGATGTACCGGGATGAACTAGAAGCGCAGAAAAAGCTGGAGCAGGAGCAGCCATTTGTAAAGCGATTCTATGTAGTCGAGAACCGGCAGGCTGTTCCGCTTGAAATTAAGCGGCTTGGCAATCTCGACGATGCAATGTCGCAGTATCAGGCACTTCCGAACCATTACATGAAAGCCCTGGGTGTGGAGAAGAATCCTGATCCGCTGCCTGGTTCGCTGGATATTTTGCAGTGCAGGAACGGCCTTGACACCATCGTAGAGGACTATAAAACGGTTCCGGGCTGGGATAACCCGTATATCCAGAATCATGTTGTCCAGCCGTTGCAGGGGGCCTTAGCCGTGCAGGATGTGGAACTGGCCTACGAATTGCCGGATGCCTATTTCCACATCCAGACCTGTGACGATGGCTTCGACTATACCTTATATAATAAGGACTTCACAGAACGGGATGGCGGCATCCTTGAAACGGATGGGGATAAGCCTGTGCAGGAGGCTATGACGGAGCTGTTGGCAGAGTTCGGCTGTGATGCGGCAGAGGGTAAAGTCATGGATGCGGCAGAACTGCGGGAACAGGCTGATACGGTGGCTGAACAGCAGGCAGAAGTTTTGAAAGAAAAACTCGCCGCAGAAAGACCTGCGCCGGAAGAAACGCTCAGTTTTTACGTCGCGGAGTGTTTGGAATTCACGTTTGCGGGAGAGTTCCACGACCATCTGACAATGGAAGAAGCCTTGGAAGTCTACGACAAGATTCCGTCCGAACGGATGAACGCTGACAAGTGCATTGGATTCTGCATCGAGGAAGATGGCGGATTTGTTGGAATGTATGAGTTGGTCGTGAATGACAAAGTGCAGCGCGAGAACATCAACTCCATCAACTACTTCAGGGATGATAAACTGGTGCAGCAGGCTATCACCGATATGGAAAAGCTGATGGCGGCACGACAGCAGAGTAAGGAGCAGGAACGCGGCAGTACGAAAAAGTCTGTTCTGGATGCCCTGCGCAGTCTGAAAACCAAGAAACAGGAGCAGCCTGCACAGGAACAGGATAAGCCGAAGAAAGCGAAAAAGAAAGGGATGGAGTTATGAGCAATGTGCGTTTTGATGAACTGGAATTGATGCTGATGGCAATGTTTGAGCAGCCGACGCTCAAAGATACGATTCAGGTATTGATGGAGGTCCAGCCGCTTGTGGCAGAGGATGCAGAGATGGCTGCTCTCGTTCAGCAGATAATCCCGAAGATGCAGCAGTTGAACGAGCAGCAGTTTAAGGGGCTGGAACTGGAATGGCATAGGCCGGAGGAGCCTGAAAAGGAGAAAATGTAAAATGATAAACCAGTATAGAGTTTTCCAAATCAGAGAGGTGCATCATCAGCATTGGGCAAAATCCTATGCACAGCAGGTAGAGGACGGTTTTTTGATTCATCATCAGAATTACCAGAGTGCGTACAAAGGAAAGCCTGCACCCAGCGATACGCCGATGACAGCCCGGAAGCGGCTGGAAGAAAAGCGACCAAACACATTTATTGGTCGTTCCTTTGGTGTTGGCGATGTGATCGTATGGGATGAAGAAAAGGAACGTAAGTTTTTCTACGTCGATAAAGAAGAACTGGTAGAGTTCGGTGGCTTTATGGATGCTGATGCAGCCGGAAATACTGTCGTCTACATGGTTCCCAATTATCAGATTGATGGAAAGACTGGAACGTGGCTTCCGTATGACAGCGAAGTTGTAGAGGGTGTTTGCTTTTTTATGATGCGCAATGAGCAGCGCAAAGATGCTGTTTCTCCAGTCGTGGTAGACAGTAAAGGCGTATTTGTGACGGATGCTCCGAACGGCTTTGAAAATGTTCGCTCCATACTTACAGAGTATGTTCATCGTGCTGAAAAGAAGCAGCAGGATATGACCGAGCATGAAAAATGCTTGACGAACGGAACGTATGAACGTGCGCGGGAATCCGGCACAGAGCAGAATTACGACATGATAGATGGTTGCGTGAATAATGTGCCGAAAAAGCCACGGCGCATTGGTGGCAGATGGTCGGTGCTGGATCGGCTGCATATCAAGCAGGCACAGCGGAAACAGAAAGACCAGACCCAGCAACAACAGCAGCAGGAGAGAAGCCGTAAAAACTAAAAATCCGTTATGACGCAGAGTGGTGGTTCCTATAACAAGGAGCCGCCACTCTTTTTTGTGTGGAAAACAAAGATGTCTTGATATTTTTGAAAATCACGAGTATAATAATAACAGAACAGAAAATAAAAAACACGAAACTGTGAATGGAGGGCAGTATGGAAACATTATATGAGTATCTTCTGAAAAATTACAAACCGAATGAGCCAATTTTCCTTGCTGATCTTCAAATCGAAGGCATGAGCCGCGCCAACCTTCGACAGCAGATAAAAAAACTTACCGATGCTGGAAAGGTAAAGCGGTTTGATAGTGGGGTTTACTTCTTGCCGAAAAAAACGATTTTCAAATCAGGGTCACAGCTTCCACCAGAAAAAGTGTTGGAATGTAAATATCTGAGAGATAAGGATAAGCGATGCGGCTATGTGAGTGGTTTGATGTTCTTTAACCAGATGGGGCTAACGACACAGGTTCCTATGCTGTATGAAGTTGTATCGAATAAAGCAACGAACGAATACAGGGAAACATCTCTGGCAAAGTCGCGGGTGATTGTTCGTAAGCCGAAAGTGCCAGTGACAGAATCCAATTATAAGGTGCTGCAATTCCTTGATTTGCTGAAAGATGTAGATGTGTATTCGGAAGTTACGGGAAAGCCTTTGCAGGAGCGATTATATCAATATATGAGCGATGCAAGTTTGAGCCTTTCAGAAATGGAACCGTATTTTTCTTATTACCCGGATAAGCTGTACAAAAATCTGGTAGAAACGAGGGTGATTTATAATGGCATACTTGCACAGTGATAGAGAACAATTCCGGGATGCGATTGACTTGGCCTATGAGCAGACTGGTGTTATGGTACAGGCAATCGAAAAAGATTATTATGTTACGATGTTACTGCGGCTTTTGGCTCAGAAGATGCCGTATATCGTTTTTAAGGGTGGCACATCATTGAGCAAGTGCCATAAAGTGATTCGCCGCTTTTCTGAAGATATTGATATTACAATTGATACGCTGCTGTCACAAGGACAGAAGAAAAAGATAAAGCAGGCAATCGTGGATTCGGCACAAGAACTTGGAATGACGATTGAAAATCTGGACGAAACCAGAAGCCGCCGTGACTATAATCGCTATGTGATCGCATACGATTCAGTCATTCCGATGGCAAGCGATGCGCTGAAAGCGGCGGTTTTGTTGGAGACATCTTATACGGCAGTATCCTTTCCAACTGTTTTACTGCCTGTCCATAGCTACATTGGCGACATGATGGAGCAGGAAGCCCCAGATGCGATTGAAGAATATAATCTAAATCCGTTTGAAATGAAAGTGCAGGGAATTGACCGAACACTGGCGGACAAGGTTTTTGCAATTTGCGATTATTACTTGCAAGGAAAAGTTGCAAAACATTCTCGCCACCTCTATGATATTTATAAGCTGCTGCCGCTTGTGCCGCAGGATGAGAATTTTAGAGAACTTGTAAAAGAGGTACGAGCAGTTCGCGCACAATCGGTCATTTGCCCCTCTGCATTGCCGGAAGCCGATGTTCCAGAATTACTTGAAAAAATCATAAGAGAAAAAGCATATAAACAGGACTATGATAGCCTGACAACGCAGCTATTGGAAGAAAACGTGCCGTATGATACGGTGATAGCCGCATTGAAGAAGGTTGCAGAAAGCAGCCTTTTTGAAAACAACTGAAAAATTGAGATGCCAGCCACAGGACTTTCAGAGTGAAGTCTTGTGGCTGGCTTTTTCATGCCATCGCTTAGAGTGATGGTTCGTGACTGCGCTTGGGCTGGGTACGGCTGTGCTGCTGCGTGTGTTCCGTTTCAAGAATCATATCAACATTCCTGCAAGCGGTTTGCAGTTCGTGGTAGTAATCTTTGAAATAGGTATAGCTTTCATATTGTGCGGTTCGAGCAGAAAGCAACTTTTCCTTTTCTGCTCGTAAATCTTTCATCGTGGGAATTGTGCCATCCGTGGAATTGCGTTTCAAGAATTGAACGGCTTCTTCATATCTGGCAATTTCATCCTGATGTGCAGAACGGTACATCTTCTTGTTGCCCGCCTGCAAAAATTCTTTGTATGTAGCCTTTGTGGAAAGATACTGCCCCAGATAGTGAATCTTCTCGTTCAGCCGCTTTAAGTCGGCATCGGTAGATTTGGCGGTGTTGCGAGCATCGGACATTTTGACGGACAGCTCATCGCGCGCTTTTTTCAAATCTTCATAGCTATCATAACCATGCTGCTGTACATAGACGATGGTATTTGCCATCTGCTGCAAATTGGAAATTTTGACTTTTTGAGCATAGGCGCGACTTTGCTGGGCTTTTACGCAGTCCTGCAAATTCACTACCAGACGAAGATTGGACTTGATATAGAGAACGGCAATGGGGTCAGCAACACCCCATTGTTGTTTTTCTTTTGCAGCGGTGATCGCGTTACTTTCAAAAAGCGTCAGAAGATGTTCACGGTCAAAACTGGTTCCCAGCGTTCTGGCAGAGATGTATTTTTCTCTGTCCGGGAGAAGGTAACTAAATCGACCACGGTGGTCTTTTACCAAAATGCTGGATTCGGTTTGGAGCAGGCGGCAGAATTCTTCAAAAGATTTTGCTTTCTTCGCCGCAGCAGTAATGGCATCGCGCAGCTTATCTTTTTCCGTTTGAAATTTGGTCTTCATGGGAGTGAGACCCTCTGCAACAAGTTCAGCGTTCAACTTGTCCAGATTGATCTGCCCGCGCTGTTTAGCATAATACTCCTGCTGCGTGATTTTGTTGACGGACGGGGAAAGCAAATCCACCTGATTGAGATTTTCCCTCATGCAGATATTCATAAGAGATTGCTGTAAATGCTTTAGGTAATCTTTCGTCAGATGGTGTTTGTAGCCCGCCTTACAGTCGATGGGACGTTCCATAAAGGGCTGCTGCGGAACATCCAGCTTTCGCAGACTGTTGATTACGATATGCACATGGATATTGCCGCTGCCGTTGTGACCGTCCATGTGGGTGCAGACCAACGCCTGATGCCCCGGAAAGTTGGCTTTTACATATTCAATGCCGATGGCCTGCGCCTGTTCACCTGTCAGTCCACACTCGTCTTTGTCGGCAGGATCGAAGCTGATGAGGTAGTGGTGCGTCTTGATTTCGTCGTAATTCTGATTCTTGTGGTACTGCGCATTAAGCATTTCGCACTCCACATCAAAAAGTTCTGGCTCACAGTTTATGCCCTCCAGAAGAATATCTCGGCGGAGTACCCAGTTCCCGTTTGCATCCAGCAGGGGTTTCTTCAGAACTTCGTCATGCTCATATTTCAAATAGTCGAGTGCCGCGCCATAGTCTGCACTTTTACCCGCGACGTGTTTTAAGATTGCCACGATAATCACCTGCCAGTCCTGCAATTTCTTTCCGCATAGCGCGGAGGTCGGTCATGCAACGATTGATTTCTTCCAACATGGCACGAGATTGGATGCCGCCGCTGTTGAAAAAAGCTGCAATTTGGTTCAGGTTATTTCCGATATGGGAAAGTTGTCTTGCAAAATCTCGCAGTTCTGCAATGTCGGCAACGATGTTGTAATGAACGTGAAGTTTTTCGGTTATGGCCTGTTTCCTCACATAAACGGCAACGGGATAGCCAGCCTGTTCAGCAGAACACGAAACCAGTGCGTACTCCACATCGGTAAAACGAACCATTACATTATTAGTCCGTCTGATACTTTCGTCCTTTTTGGGTCGAGCCATAGTGTGATCCTCCTGCATTTTATAGTTGCGAAGCAATTCCCGATAAGCCGCAGGCGTTCGGCTGCGAACACATTCATGTGGAGCCAGATAGCCAAAATCTGAGATTTTGTGCGTACCGTGGGAATGGGGAACGGAATCCCCATCAAGATTGCCGGGAATGAAAAATCACGAAAGTGAGTTTTGAGTTACCATAGGCGAATCTTGCTCTACTTACGGTGAAGCCGTTGCCTTACGCATTTTTCGGGTTCTTCTATCTTTAGAATCGGGCAGAGCGTGTTTCGCAAGGTGTTTTTGAAAAAAGACAAAAAATTTTTTGAAATACCTTGCGAAATGGCCTTTCTCCAATTCTATAAGTGAAAGAGGCTGACAGACCACCCCAAAAACAGAAAGGAATGAGTGAATGACCGAAACAACTGCACGAACCTATCACACCATGGAAAGCCTGCGCCAGATGGCACAGACCGATCTCCGTAATGTGAACCGCAAGGAACTGGTGGACATCAACGATGTGGAAATCAAGAAAGACCTGTCGCAGCGAGAACGGATGGTTGATTTTGTTTCACAAATCAAGAACCCCTACTGCTATCTTGACCGGGGAATGGTCGTAAAGATCAGTTTTGCCGGAGAGAACCGATTGGAGGACACGCTGAAAAAATGCGCAAGGACACATCGGAAATAAAAAAAGAAGAAAGTAGAAGAAAATTTGCACTTTAGCGCATTAAAGCGTTGACATGAACCACGAAATATGAGATAATGGCTTTGGGTCAAAACAGAATATGCTGATAAAGCCGATAATTTCTTGGTTTATTGTCTGAACGACAAATAGATTAGGAGGTTATCGGCTTTTTATGTTTTTTCAGGGAAATGAAAAATACAACTGTGCCACATATCTTCGATTGTCGCGTTCGGATGGCGACCAGCAGGAGAGCAACAGCATAAAAAATCAAAGAGCGTTGCTGAACGATTACATGGGTAAGCACCCGGAATTGCACAAGTTCGACGAGTATGTGGACGATGGTTACAGCGGCACAAATTTTGAACGCCCGGATTTTAAGCGGATGATGCAGGACATTGAGAAAAGGAACGTCAACTGCATCATCGTCAAGGATTTATCTCGCTTCGGCAGAAACTACATTGAAACGGGCCGTTATCTGGAAAGAATCTTTCCGTTCATGGGTGTGCGCTTTATCGCCATCAACGATCATTATGACAGTGCAGAGGAAAACGATGATAAGGGCCGTATTCTGATTCCGTTCAACAATCTTATCAATGACACCTACTGCCGGGATATTTCGCTGCGCGTCCGCAGTCACCTGGATGTGAAACGAAAAGAAGGCCAGTTCATTGGCAGTTTCGCAGGGTATGGGTATCGCAAAGACCCCAAAGACAAAAATCATCTGATTATAGATGAATCCGCTGCAGGCATCGTGCAGGAAATATTCAAACAGAAATTGAACGGAATGAGTTCACAGCGCATTGCCAGCCACTTGAACGAACTGGGTGTCCTGCCGCCGAACGAGTATAAGAGGGCCAATGGATTCAACTATACCTGTGGTTTTCAAGCTGGGCTGAATCAGAAGTGGACAGTGGTTTCCGTTAATCGTATTCTGAAAAATGAATCCTATACGGGAACATTGATTCAGGGTAAACGCAGGAAAATCAATTACAAAGTAAAAAAGAGCCATGATGTTGGAAGTGAAAACTGGATTCGGGTGGAAGATGCGCATGATGCCATTATCAGTAAAGGCGAGTTCCAGCAAGTACAACAGTTGTTGGAACTGGACACTCGTACCGCACCATCGCAGACAACAGTTTATCCATTATCAGGTTTTCTGCGCTGTGCAGACTGCGGGCAGAATATGATTCGCCGCACGGTGACGAAAAACGGAAAGAAGTATCAATACTATCACTGCTCTACCTATAAGAATGGCGGCGGCTGCACACCGCACATGATAAACAGTGAGAAGCTGACGGAAAGTGTTCTGGCTGCGATTCGGCATCAGGTGACACTACTTGTAGAAGCGGAAAAGGTACTCTCCAATGCAGAGTTGGCAAGCGGCGAACAGATTGGAATAAAGATTCTGGACAGTCAGATTACTGCGCTGGAAGCTGAATTGGAACGGTACAGTAATTTGAAAATCCGTCTGTATCAGGACTTATGCGATGATGTTGTCAGCCGGGAAGAGTACGGAGAAATGAACACTCGTTTTGCGCAGAAGATAAAAGAGGCGCAGGATAAGATTCAGGAAATCCGCGAAAAGAAGCAGGAAGCGTTAAAGCACGATACACTGCTTCCCACTTGGCTGGAAGAATTTAAGCAGTACGAACATATCAAAACGCTCGAACGCAGGGTCGTGGTGGAACTGATCGACCACATAGATGTTCATAGCAAAACAGAGATTGAAATTCATTTTTGCTTCGAGGATGAACTGCACAGTATTACAGAAAAATTTATGGAATATCAAGCACATCATGGAAATGAGGTGGCAGAAGAATGAAATGGGTCAGTTATACAAGGTCGATTTCCAGCAGGATCGGAGAAGAAAATCCATCCAATACGATTGCAGAACAGAATGAGCGCATTGCACAGTATCTAAAAAAGCGTGGGTGCAGCATATCCGAAAAGTATAGTGACCGAAAGAGAACAGCAGAAGCCACAGAGGGCTTTGACAAATTGGTACAGGATGGGATGGCTCGGAAATTTGATGCAGTTGTTGTGGATTCTATCTTCCGCTGCGGAAGAACCCTTCCGTTTGCCATAGAAGCATTGCAGAGGACATTCTATCCGCTGGGCATCCAGTTTGCAGTTGTGGAAGATGACTTTTGTAGTGCAGATAAAACTGCCGAAGAAGTTGCAGAGTATTTCAATGGAAAGACCATTGACAAAATTCGTTCGGAATTTATTACCAATCGCCAGAATCAATTTGAAGAAGGTACATTGACCCATCGGCAGAATAAATATGGATATACACTGTCTGAGGATTCCAGAGGTTTTATTCTGGATTCGGAAAGTTCGTATGTTGTAAAGCTGATTTTTCAGATGTATCTGGAAGATATGAAAATCCAGGAAATCGCAAGAGCATTGGATGCACAGGGCGTTCCATCACCGCAAGTCCAGATGGCACAGAAGAAAAGGCTGGGTGTAAAAACCGAATGGCCAGTTTCGACAATTCGTGCTATTTTGCAGAATCCTCTTTATATAGGAAAATGCACTTTGAAGCTGGCAAAGGCCAAGCGGGAAATGGAAGTTCCTCCGATTGTTTCAGAAAGTGAGTTTCAAGAAGTTCAGGAAAAAATAAAGCGCACCAAAATTCCTTCTCGGAAAAAGCCCCGTAAAAAACCAAACCTGCTTTTCAAAAAAATCTATGATAAGAAAAGCGGGAAAAGGCTGTTGTGCAGAACATCGGAGGATGAAAGCCAGCAAGTCTATTCGTTTGACAAGGGGTATAGATGCTTCTCTGGAAAAGCCCCTTTCATCGAAAGCGAGAAAATCTTTCGAGAGATTCTTTCAGCTTTGGAAAAAGAAAAAATGCAAGCTGCGCATATTGATAGGGTGCTGGACTTGAATCCTGA
>ERZ1026864.1267-NODE-1267-length-12974-cov-10.541064_pt1 | contig 12974 bp, 8 predicted proteins | sample MGYA00380162_ERZ1026864 | MGnify/ENA primary metagenome ERZ1026864 (study PRJEB33269, sample SAMEA4719798) | human gut metagenome | biome: human-associated habitat; feature: organic feature; material: feces | place: Cameroon | collected 2013-10 ... | reverse complement strand
TATCACACTTTCTTTTAGTGGTTGATTATCAGAGATTTAAGGTGATAGTAGGTAATATCATAAATAACAAAAAAGAGAGGTAATCACTTACCTCTCTTGCTTTTTATGTAGTGTAGTATATCCCACTTCTTAAAATATCGGGTGTGCCCACGTTTCTTGCACTCGCCATTCGGAATGTCGCCCCTCGCAACCATACGATTAAGAGTAGCATCAGAAACGTGAAGCTTCTCTTTGACTTCCTCAGTGCTCATCATAGGATTGAGCATATCTGGAATGATGTCGCACAATCTATCAAGGTCATCGTCACTCATTCCGCAAGCGGTGACCTTCTCTCCATTCTTCTGCTGTTCGTCAGCCTTAAAGCAAGCGTCACTCAGCGACTTTAAAGCCGTTCCGAGTATCTTATAATTCAATATCTTTCCCATATTACCTTTGTTTTTACGAAAAATTCTCAGAAATCGCCTTTATGCGCAGATTTTACGTCCTAAATTTGTTCTACTGATAAACAAATCCACAAAAGAGTACAGATAGAATATTGCCGTTACCACCATGACGGTGAAGCATGAATCTATCATATCTTGAGTTGTGTACCAGCTCCATTCCACGATATGAGCAGCGTTTATGCCGAAGAAATAATAGAATGGAATGCGGTATCTCCAACATAAGAAAAAGAACCTACTTGCTAATATCAACACCATAGGTAAAATATACACCATGAAATATATGTAGAGATAGCAAGGTGAATTCTCCGCATAAGGGATGAACATGTCTCGTGGATTCTGCGAGAAATCATAAATGCCGTATGCGTGAAAACACATAAGCGTAATTGGAACGTACTTGCAGAACCATCTGAAGAACTTCAATATCCTTCTGCTATACCGATTTCCGTGTTTCATCAGCAAGGACATCAGTTCAGTAACATCTATATCCTTTATCAACCGTTGGACTTCTTGTTCTTGTTCTTGTGTCATAAAACCTCCTTTAGTTAATTGTTCTACGTTCTTGACAAAATTACAATTTTTTGCTCAAAATGAATTGATTTGAGCAAAATTTTAAAGTTAAGTTTTGTAAAAGTAACAATCTGTAAGCAAATTCTTCGTATATCAGTGTTTGATGAGCCCTATATCCTTATATTCCTTTTTTGCGTCGTAACAAGGACACCATTTCTTCCATTTTCTTGGGTCGCTACCCCAAATATCCCTGTGCCCCATGATGGTTGCGTGAGGGTATTGACGATGCAACTCTTTCAAGAGGTTTCTCAGTGATACCTTCTGTGCTTCTGTTCTGTTGTCGATGGGCTTGCCCTTACTATCAATACCGCCCACGTATGCAATATTGATAGCAGTAGAGTTATAGCCCTGCACGCCGTTACTAACCTTGCTGATGTCTAACAATTGATGTATAACACCATCTTCCGTTACCACCTTGTGATAGCCTGGATTTCTCCAACCCTTCGCCTTAAACTCTGCCAACAGTTCCTTTACTCCCCACTTCTGAGAAGAAGCGGTACAATGAACGAAAATTCTTTTTATCTGTCTCATAATAATGAATCTAAAATTAAGTAATTAATAATACTACCGAGTAAGATTACTACGGAATACCTCACAATATCTTCCCACTCAAACTTTGCCAAGTGATAGTGTTTGTATTGATAAATCTCTCTACCTACCATTACAGGCAAAGCAAGAAGACCTACCAATATGCTGATAAGCAGCCAACAAGCAAGACCAATCCAGTCTCGCTTGTTTACTTTTAATATATTTCTCATCATACTCAGAACTATATTTCCTTTATCCCCATTGTCTCACCGTTGGCAAGAAGTTCTTTGGCTCTTGCCTTGCACTTCTCTCTGTACTCTTGAAACTCATTGAACTCATTCATCTTCTCATCGGATTCCTCCTCGCTTACACTTGAAGGATTTTGCATAAGCATAAGAGAGTTACTTACTATTGCCTCTACCTCACTTTCTGAGTACTTATATCTGATGAGGGCTGAGACGATGGCACCATAGTTCCATACGGCTACGGGTAGCGTGACCATATCCTCGCTTCCCATGCCTACCTTTACGCTTACTACAAATCTTCCACAGTCATTGCCTATCACAATATCCTGTGACTCATGCATAAACTCGTTATCCATAAATTTCTATTTTGATTAATTGATATTTAATACAAAACCTTTTTTAATCTTATTGATTCAAATCAGGAAGTATTCAAGCCTACAGCTTGAATGCGACGGCTGCCCTCACAGGATTTTCTGTAAACTTTAAAAAGTATAAGAGGAAACCCCCAGTAACAGGATCCATATTCCAAGATTGGGTATCCGAATACTCTGAAGACATCCAGTAGTATCTACTATTTGATAACGGAACAAATCGTAAATCATTCTTTGCTTGAGCAAAAATAGCGTTTGCTACTCCGAAATCATAGCCTTTCTGTTCGTACCATGAGCATCTTGCCATTTCTCCTGACGACATCAGAAACCAATGTCCTTCACGGAAAGGCTCAGATAAATCTTGCTCATTATTGTCGAGCACTGGCTCGTAAGCGTTGCAGTAGCTGGCAGCTGGGTAGTAGTACTGCTGATACTTCTGCTCATTATTATGAGAGGCTTGCACGCTCTTAATACACTCTGTCAGGCTTTCTGCCAACGTCTTATCGGCCGTAGCTTTCGGTATAGGCAAATTTACCTTTGTATCTTGCAGAATATAATCCCTATGGGCGATAATCTTGAGGGTGTTGAGCTGACCACGAGCAATCATGTCATTCACATTCAATCCTACACGTTCAAAGTACTCGCTGAGAGTAGTATGACCTACGCTGGTGTCCCACATACTCTGCGTGATTTTCTCAAATCCGATGTCACTGATAGTATTCAAATCAGAATATTCCTTGAACCCGTCATTAGCCGTATTACTTTCATCACGCATCGTGGAGTCAGATACATTTTTCTGTGTTTTGTACTCCTGTAACAATGGCAGATTATATACATTATAGGAAGAATTACTACCTAATATGATACCATTCATTCCTATGTTAGCATCTGTTTCGTTGTAGAGTCCCCATACTCTACTACCATAATCCTTTAAGGCTACCGCAATCGCCCATTTGCGCTCCTTTGGTTCGATGTAGAAAATAACACCGATAGGAGTAGAGTTAGAAAAACTCAGGTCGCTGCCGTAAGTTCCATCGGCAAAGATATAGTCTCCAAGCTGTGCTTGATAGGCATAGAAATATACGTCATTCTCTGCACTAAGTGTATTTCCGTCTGACAACTCAACTTCCAGATATACCGTAGCCTTATCATCATTTTCCTTAGACCCGACTTTGCTGACGTGTATGACACCAGTATCTTCCTCTATTGTAGCAAAGCTATTTTCGCTTATACTCCATCTTGCAGAGATAAAGTCATTACCTGTAGATGGGAAAGTTTTTAGCGTTAAAGAGTAATCTCCTTTTGCACCGAAATTTCTCTTTCCGACGATTGATACACGCTGAATAGCGACCTTCTCATAAGAGATATACAGACTGTTGCCCTCGTTATCAATCTTTCCCCAAGCTTTCAGCATCTTTCGTTTCTGGTCCATTGTAACATTGGCTGTGCATGTAATCTTTCCCTGTAATTTCACGCCCTTGTCAGCAAGCCACATCAGGAACTTCATATTATCTACCGACCAGTTCACACCCTTAACGGTTGCTTCATCCAGAGGACTGTTAGCGTCAAAACAAGCCTTGCAAATGGCATAGCTATCCAAATTAGGGCAATCTTCAAACTCCAAATGCTTAATATGAGCATAGGAACCTATTGTCATCCCGTCAGATGACAAATTAGAATAGCCCTTGAGACGCAGCTCAGTAATAGTGGCAGGCAATACCAGCTTGGTGAGCATATCGGTAGGAGGTGTCGTTACACCTATAATAGGAGTATTGGTAAAGTCAATCTCCTCCAAGAGGTCAGAGGATAAGACGATACTCTTTTCCAGGTTCTTCACGTTCCTGACAATCACCTGTCTCAACATACCCATCTTGCTGAGGTCAAAATTGTCTCCTTTCTCCTTTGTGTTTGGTTTTGAGGCTGTATAGTTCATAACAAACTTTGTGAGCCTTCTCAATAATCCCATATTGAGGTCAAACTTAATGTCCCCCAGCCCTTCCAAGCCATAGATAATATAGTTTCCATTACTGCCTTTGCTGAAAGTTGACAGTTCCGTGATAAGGTCTGCATCATCAATATCAAAGGTGGCATCCTGAGGATTAGAGAATTTGAATGGCATATAAGAATAAGTACCTGGCTTGATGTTACGGTTGTCATCAATGTCTGAACCCCAATGCAAGGTACAATAGATAGCTTGATAGTGCTTGATAGCAAAGCCCCTGCCGTCCTCATACATACGCAAGCGAAGGTTATTGCTAATAGATGAACCGCAATGATACTTACTGTCAAGGTATCTCTGACGTTTACCATAGAAATAGTCCATCACCTGAACCTTGTCACCATAAGCCTTTGTAAAGTTGTTGGTGTTAGCATAACCGAAGGCATCCGCATTATACAAATTCTCACACCAATACTTCCAAAAGTCCTTATACTTTGTCAGCATATCTTGATATGTAAGACCGTTTCCTCTCATCTTTACATATATCTCTCTTACCTTGTCAGGGAAACAATTTACAATATTATCCCACAAGGCAGACTGTCTGCCATTGAATACAGGAGAATATCCTTCTGGACAATTAGGTTTGTATGAGTCTGTAGTTTCATCATAGACCTCTCCATTTATCTGTGCTGTTTCATCCGTAATTGGATTGTAGCAGTCATTCCACTCATGGTAGTATTTGAATGACAATACACCAGAGTTATTGAACAGGGACTGGCTGTCTGTGTCCCTCAGAAATATATCAGCCTTAGCTTCTTTTACCGTCTTTGTCATAATTTTATTCATTCCAAGTTATTGAATCAAATGCTATACTCATATTCTTATCCATAGAGTCCATGCCGATAATCCACTGACAGTAGTTGAAGTAGAATATCGCACTATCAAGTTTCAGATACGTATCTGCTTCCATTGTGAACTTTGCACGTCTGTATGCCGGATTATCCTTCTTGTAGGTAGTTCCATTATAGACGACAGGTGTTTCAAGGGTTGCATAATCGCCATTCTCACGCTTGTATCTCTCAGCAAGAAGCACATTCGTAGATACCACCCAGTTGTGAAAACGCTTGATAACCGCAAGTTCCTCATTGGTAGCTTCTATGTTATCCGTAGTTTTCTTTGCCACACCAAACTTGTTAGACTTGTTGACAGGTGATTTCTTTGGCACTCTCGCATAATAGAGTGGAATACCAGTCAGTATGCTACTCTGTAACGAATCACCATCAACACTATAGTCTCCTGCCTCCTTGTTGAACATATTTACGTTTTCATCAATCTCCCATATCTGAGCCTTTGTATAGTCCTTTGCAGGGAAACCAAGGAAGGATGCAGAATACTTGTTATTGATGAAATTATATATACTCAAAAAAGTAGGCGCAGCACTTCCACTTGTTGAGGTTCTTCGGAATCCTATTTCAGGGAATCCACTAAGTGACTTTCGGTATGTGACATCTTTTCCCAAATCTGCCTGTTCTTTCTGATAGGCAGTATAAAGGGAACTGTTCCCTTTAGCACACGCAAGAAGTATTTGCTGAAACATGTTCATGGCATGGATATTGAAGATACCTTCCGATGAAGCAAAGTTAACCTTGTGTACCATTTCCTTCTCGCCAGTCTCCACACCAATAGTGATAGAGTAAAGTGTATGATTCTCTGTTTCCCCAACCAATCCTACGGTAATATTTACAGACTCGCCATTACCCGTTTCAAATATCTCAGCAAAGTTCTTGTATGGCAGAGGATAACCATTTGAAGAGGTACCATCGGCATTAAACATGTGCGCACCTACGGTGAATGGAGCTTGCGCCCAACCATCTGTAGCCTTGTTCCAAAGTGGATTTTCAAAGGTCGTGCCGTTGATAGGAACATTATCATTGTTCTTGTTGTAAGGCAAGTTATCAATATTCCATACGATGATAGGAGATTGAGGTAATGCCTTTTTCACCTTCTCATAGGAGATAATCTCGTCAGGGTTATGGATATTGCCACTGCTGTTGAGAATATCATTACGCTTGGCGAGGTTAATCTTGCCATAATGGTCAAAGATTCCGTTGCTATCATACACATCATCAACATCTGGTGTGTCGTAAGCAAAGTTATCCAAGGCTTGATAAGGGTTGATGGATTTCTCATAGCCTCTTATCGAATAGAGGATGACCTTAGCCATAGCAGAACCTATGACTATATCCTTCGGAGTTCCCTGCTTCCAGTTTGCATTAGAATAATCGAACATTCTGACACATACACCATTGATACACAAATAAACCAAGTTCACATCCTTCTCTGTCGCATCGCCACCACCCAAATTGTTGACCGTATGAGTAGTAGTTCCGTCAATAGACAGAGAGAATTTTAGTCGCTTAGTCTCAGGATAGTAAGTGATTACACGATCCGTAGAACATTTTACCTCGATTTTATTAGCGTATATGCGGAAACCAGTTGTATCATCCATACAATCTACGATAATTGCATTCTCGTCAGAACAGATACCTGTCTCAAACTCAATTTCAATGGTTCTTCCTTTTTTACTTCCGCTGACACCAAAGTTTTCTGCAAAAGGTTGCCAATCTTTCAATGTGACAGACTTTCCAGCTCCGATGGTCATGCCCTTTCCGTCCAAGAAACCATTGTTGGCATTCAGCTTAAAGTTGGCAGAACGCTCCAGATAAGAAGTTCTTACTCCTTCGTAATAACTCTCCAGGTTCTCGATACCCTTATCGGAATTTGTCTTACCCTTCATGGAGTAATACACCTTACATTCGCTTACTGGTTGCAAAGTAACTCCTGCACCCTTGATTGTTACATCATGAGTTACACTCACGTCACCAATTGATATGACTACACTAATCTTTGGAGCGTAGTCATTTAAATCCAACGGCACGGTAGCCATCAAAGGGGTCTCTCCTGATGTATGATTATCATCTACGGTACATAACTGGTCCGTCAGAACGATTTCTTCTGTATTGTTATTATACAATACCTTGATTTCGATTGCAACCTGCGAGCCAATCTCATTCTCAGGAAGGTAGAAATAATAAGGTACCTGAATAGTAGAATACTGAGTAGCAGATACAGGAGCATCCTTTCCTATAGCAATGGCAGGGGTATTGCCCTTCTTGATATAGGAAGTTCGTATCTTTTCTGTTGTGATGCCATACTCTGAATTGACTGCCCATACTTCAATTTCATGCTTGCCAGCTATATAAGTACCTTTTGAGTCGATAATAAACTCACCAGAAGAGTTATTGATGGTCTTTGTCATGGTCTCACTACCATCACCATTGCTTACCTTGCAATAGACTGTGGCATTCGCACCCTGGCAATTCACACGCAAAGACCACTTACCGTCTCTTACGGAAGTCTCTACATAACTCGCATCAAAAGAGAGGTTGATAGACACCGTTCTGATACCAAAAGAGAAAGTTCTGCTCTGACCATGTGTATTAGACACAGTAATCTTTACAGTATTCGTTTCTGACACAAGATAGTTGGTCAGGTCAACATTATAATTGTTACCCGTTGCCGTACCGGAAGCTTCAAGCGCCTGTTTTAATTCCGGAATATCAACACCATTGACTGATACTACAAGAGTTCCGCTTGTCTCATCCTTTTCGGAAGGCTCTCCGTAGTAACTATTGTAATTGATGGTTGCAATACACTCTGTTCCCTTAACGATAACATCATTAGGTCTCTTTGTTACGGATGTTCTCAGAATGTACTGAAGTTCTGCTTTTGCAGTAACAAAGTCATACGACTGTTTGACGTTATCGGCATACTTATCCTTGTCGTTATACCACTGACGATAGCTTTCCTCATCTGTAAAGAACCTCCAATAAATGTGCGAGTTATTGCCTTCCTGCACTACCTCTTGGTCAATGTAGCCGAACTTCCCATCCTTCAAGGATATTAAATTATCCCTGATGAGCTTCTGTACCCATTTTCCTAAGTAACCTCCCCAATCTTCCTTGAGGTCAGGTATTTCCTTATCTTTTTTTTCTGCTGCCATATTTAATTAATTTTTCCAAGTTTCATCATTTATCCAAGGCTTCTCATTTACCCACCATCCACTGCCAAAGCAGCTTCTGATAGCTTGCCAAATAAGAACGCTTCCCTTATACACTGCCGAAATCACATTGCTTCCTAACCTGATAGCAGAGATTTCTTTATTCCCTAACTTTATCATAGTCTATTCCTCCGTAAGCATATAGTAAGTGTCTGGGTCTTTCGTTTCCAAAGCCTCGTAAGCCGCTTCTGTCATGCTTACGAACTTTGTGATAGTAGCAGGGATGGCATCTACTTTTTTCTTCAACGTAGAAATATCAGACGTAGCAGTAGTCAAAGCCTGTTTGTTTGCCTCTGCCGTTTTGTTTGCCGCCTCTGCCTTTTTTAACGCATTACTTGCATCAGTCGCAGCAGTGGTTGCTTTCTCCTTGATTTCGGTGATGGTTGATGAGAAATCGACGGATTGCTTCGTCCAATTCGTACCATCGAAATAAAGGAAGGCGATTTCATTTTCTACTACAGAGAGATTGCTGAAGTTAGGATAATCACCTACCTCGGTAGGCAGATAGAACACCTTTGTTCTGGGAGTGCCTGGGTTTGTGGTTCTTGCGGCGATACCGCCATACACCGCACCCAGCAGCAGACTATCCACCGAACCCTTGACTTGCGCCAAAGCTTCCTTGGTAGCATAAGTGGATAAATCTACCGAGATATTCACTTTAAAGGTCTCGCTGGTAGCAGTCCACGTACCATCTACCTTGCAACGATAGACGGTATAGTCAGTGCCGCTGCCTACATAAGCCATCATACCCTTATCTGGGTTAGGATACGCGGTTTTCAACTCGGCTTCTGATGAATAGAAACCGCAGTTCATCTCCTTCGCCTTGCTTGCCTCACTCAGTTCCATGAGCTTCGTGACAATCAAGCCGAAATTGGTGTCGATCGTTTTTGCTACGTCGCCAAACTTGCCCGTAGTAGGCGTTTTATTTAACTGTTCCATATTCTTAATCATTATCATTTGCCATTTCCATTCCAATTCATGTCTGTCTCACCAGTCCAGAACACACCTCGGCCAATCGAGCTGGATGAAGGTACTGGGGTAAGGAATTCTGGGGGTATGTATATGCAATTCACGCTTGCGCCACCTTTCAGCTCATGCCAGCCTCCAATGTCGCAGAAATGTATAGTCTGATGGTCGTTTCCGTTAATCACTCGCCACTCCTTGCCATCGTCCATGCCCTCGAATGAATAATAGCAGTCCGCTGTATTGTTGAAAAGGATTACATCTATCGGCATACCAGCGGTGTCGTCATTGCCACCAGGCGCAAAGAGCGGTATCTCGTAATAAGTGTTGCTGCTTGTTTTCATTCCCTGCGTCAGTTTATGCTCGACTGGTTCTTTACCCGTGCCCCTTGTAAAGACTTTCATCAAGTCCTGTTTGACTATCGCCATCGTCTTGGAACGATGTCCAAACATTCCTCTGCACCACACGTCTGATGTGTAAAATCTGTTGCTGCGGTCCTCCTTTTTATTGTAACCTTGGCTAAACATATCACCATCGAACCACATCCTTCCATCGCTTCCAAATTCAATGCTTCCCACGACATTGCCTTTATTATTGACACAATTGAGCCTCTTGAAGCTTCCACTCACACCAACCAGCTTGCCACCGAACTCACTATCACCCTTGAACTTGGCATTTCCTTCTTCATCAATCTCAAAATTTCCGTTTGGCGACTTGATAGACTTCATAACTCCACCTTCCGCATAGATAATGCCTCTCAGGATGATGTCTGTAAGGATGGCTCTACCGCCATGCGTGACCACGAACTTAGCGAGATTGTTGAGTTCCTCGGCAGTAGGCTCATAATTCGGGTTATCCTTATACTTCTGAATGGTGTAGATAGCCTGTTCGAGTGTTCCACCACCCCAGAGAAAAGGAGAATCATCGTCGTTGTAGTAGCCGGACATTCCGCCAGTTTCCTTAATCATCTTCTTGTCTCGGAAATTACCTACTTTGAACTGCTGAGACATGACTAAGCCACCGTCGATGGTTGTAGAACCTTGCGTAATGGCATCAGTCAAGAACTTCATGTTCTGAAACTGAGCCAGCGACTTATCATTGTCTGAATAGGATGGAGACCAAGCAGGAGCAAGCTTGCCGTAGGAAAGCATGATTTCGCAGACAACACAATTCGTACTAACCATGGAGAATGTAGATAATACATCGTCTGCTGTATCAGAACAAGTGATATGCAACTCATATCGCTCGAAAGATGAAGTCATATCTACATCCTGCGTTTCGCCACCGACACTTACATTGACGGTCGTACCCTTGCCTTTGAATGAAAGCACATAAGCCTTGCCTGGCAATAATGGCTGGGCAAGTTGCTGAGATAATGTTCCGCCTATCTGTACTGCCTTCCCGCTTGTAGAATCTTCGGTATCAACTACACGAGTATTCTCCATCGTCCAATATTTCAGCTTCTCAGAGAACGTTTCCTTATCCTCAGAGATTTCGGTATCTTCGGATATATCAATACTCTCATAGTCGCCACAGAAGGACGTATTGCGCAAGAGATTACCGCTTTTGATATTCAAATCCTTCAAATCGTCCTTCTTCGCAATATCGGTAACTGGCGAGCCACCCGGCAAAGTAGAATCACTATCGAAATTCACTGTACCTTTGAATGTTGCTTTCTTATTCTTAGAGTCGTATTGGAAGAAACTCTTACCCTTCTTATCTCCGATATAACTGTCGCCATAAATATTACAATGGAATACACCAGTTGCCGCATCATACCCCTCATCTTTAACCAGACAACCATCAAGGGAGAATGATGATATTCCCTGATACATCTTCTGACTTGGCGCATCATCTGATGTAGATGAGAGTATAATAGCTGACTGCCTGTTTGGGTCATCGCTACCTTGATAACCGAGTTGAACGATATTATCTCCAACTAAAGGTTCAGAGGTAGTTAGGGAATCCATACCTCCATTAGCTAAATTTGAAAGTACAATGTAATTCTCACCAACAGACATGACAAGTCGCCAATAATATCTCGTTTTCTTGCTTCCGTCTGCTACTATATCAAACTGCTGACATCTCGCTTGGTCGAGTGGACGAAAATAATTAAACACCTTATTGCTTCCTTCATCGCTATCTTTGGTTTCAAAATAGCATTTAAATGAGGATGGCTCTGTGTTATCTTTGTCTGCTATAACTTCTCCGTTAGAGTTAAGTCTTTCGACCTTTGAACATACCATTGCAGCAGGAGTTATCGCCAACTCGCCACCTATATGACGAAGCTCACGGATGGTAATATCTCGGAATTGAGCAGCACGACGGATAGTGATATAATCAAACTCAGCTATTGATGTTCCATCTTCCTTTACTTGAATCCGTGCGCCTGTCGTGTCTGTAGCGTAATCTCCGAATACGGTATTCGTTCCATTCTCTCCAAGTTTCGTGCTACCTTTAACTACTACATCTCTGTCTATGTTCAGCTGCTTAAGGTAAGCTACTCCATCCAAAGTAATCTTCCACAGAGTTCCTGCACCCAACTTAATACCCTGTTCAAAAGTAATCAATCCTTTTACTACATCATCAAACAGCTTGGAAACGAAAAACTTTCTTCCCTCAGTAGCCACCTGTCCCTTAACTTGCGCCAATGTGATTCCACCGCCACCTCCTGAACCGCCGTTTCCGTTCTCAAGAGATGTTATCTGCTGCTGGATTTTCTGGATAGTTCCAACCTCCTTATCCTCTCTAAGAGTAATCTCATAAGTAGGGATTTTGCCATCCTGCTCTTTGATGTTGAGCTGGTCTATGGTAATTGTGCCGCTAATATTCAGGTCGTCATCTCTAAAATCCATCAGATCACCTGCCTTCAAGGTGTCATGCAGACTTTTAATTGCTCCCGTTTCATCAGCCATGGCTGCGTCATGCTGTCTTGCCATGAAAATCTCATCCACCTTTGGCTGATAGACGTATCTTGTGTAGTCGTTCTTTTCGAGAAGAGCGATTGCGTACTTAAGAAGCTTTAGAGACGCAGCATTGACATACGAATCAGGAAGCGTGATACCAGTAAGGACGAAATGGTCGCCTTTTCTGATAGGATAGTCCTTGTATGGGAACCAAAGCTCAAGAGCATCATCCTTGATTCTCTCTATAGTGAGCCTCCATCTCCCATCAACCTTGGTTGAGGATGCTACCTTGAATGTACGACCGCCACACATACCATCTTTCATAGAGATTGAGAAATCATCGTCCTTCAAGTCGTTTATATCGAAATCGACAGCTTTACTGAGATAGATGTCAACGTTCTTGACATTTTCGGTATCATTGAATCTGCCATCATCATCAGGAGCAACACCCTCATCAATCTCATCAACACGCACACCACCGATAACCATTTCTTCAATGGTAGGGTAGATTTCGATGATTCCATTTGTCTTATCATCGGTATCGAAGAACTGCGATGCCGAATGAAGGCCTATCTGTTCGATGTTTACGGAATCAATGTATGGCCTATGCGGGTCAGTAGAGAATCTGTGTTGCTTCCCGGTAGGGTTCACATACTTCTTCTCTTCATCCGTGAGCGAATCATAGAAGTCCCTCAGCGATACGTGAGGAAATCCAGGCAGCATAAGCCTGTTGATTGACATGTTGTTCGGAAGATTCTTAGCGTACTCCTTCATGGATGAAGGAACGGCCTTCTTGTTGAGACCGGACGTGATATACATCTTTGTATTTCCTGCCTTAACCTGCGCAATAAACGCATCAAGCTTCTCCTTTGATTCCTCATCTCCGGTGTCA
>ERZ1026864.1259-NODE-1259-length-13039-cov-20.672443_pt1 | contig 13039 bp, 15 predicted proteins | sample MGYA00380162_ERZ1026864 | MGnify/ENA primary metagenome ERZ1026864 (study PRJEB33269, sample SAMEA4719798) | human gut metagenome | biome: human-associated habitat; feature: organic feature; material: feces | place: Cameroon | collected 2013-10 ... | reverse complement strand
AGATGGATATGAGTTCTTATGACGAGATCCTTCTGGGATTCCCAATCTGGTGGTATGTGGCTCCGACAATCATCAATACATTTTTAGAAACTTACGATTTCAGTGGTAAAAAGATTGTGCTTTTTGCAACATCCGGAGGAAGTGGATTTGGGAACACTGTGAAAGAATTGCAGTCATCTGCATCAGACGCAGTTATTACAGAAGGCAGACTGTTAAATCGTGGAACAAAACAGGAAATCAGTGAGTGGGTAAAATCTTTATAAATAACAGCGCTATGGAGGTATACAGAAAATGGGAAAAATAGTACAGACAGCAGGAAGAAATACACTTGGTGAATTCGCACCGGAATTTGCACATTTTAACGATGATGTACTTTTCGGCGAAAACTGGAATAACCAGGATATCGACGTAAAAACAAGAAGTATTATCACAGTGGTTGCGCTGATGGCTTCCGGAATTACGGATTCTTCTTTAAAATATCATCTTCAAAATGCAAAAAATCATGGTGTGACACAAAAAGAGATTGCTGCTGTGATCACACATGTTGCATTCTATGCAGGATGGCCAAAAGCATGGGCTGTTTTCAATCTTGCAAAGGAAGTGTGGGAGACAGGCGAAGGAGATTTGCCATACGAAGAGGAAGCGATGCGGGCGCATGCAAAAGAGATGGTATTTCCAATTGGTGCACCAAACGATGGCTTTGCACAGTATTTTTCGGGCAGGAGTTTTCTTGCACCGATTTCTACTTCTCAGGTTGGAATTTTCAATGTGACATTCGAACCAGGATGCAGAAATAACTGGCATATCCATCATGCAAAAAGTGGAGGCGGACAGATTCTGGTATGCGTTGCCGGAAGAGGATATTATCAGGTAGAAGGTAAAGAAGCTGTAGAAATGAAGCCAGGCGACTGCATCAATATTCCGGCAGAAGTAAAACACTGGCATGGCGCAGCACTGGATGAATGGTTTTCACATCTGGCAATAGAAGTTCCGGGCGAAAATAGTTCCAATGAATGGCTTGAACCGGTAAGAGATGAAGAATATAGAAAACTAAAATAGGAAGGTTGAAAAAAGAAGAATTAAAACTAGTATCTGAATGGGATAAAACTTTTCCAAAAAGTGAAAAAGTAGATCATGAGAAAGTGACATTTGTAAATCGTTATGGAATCACACTTGTTGCAGATTTGTATAAGCCGAAAAATGCATTTGGGAAATATCCAGCGATTGCTGTAAGTGGACCATTTGGTGCAGTCAAAGAACAGTGTTCCGGACTGTATGCGCAGACGATGGCTGAAAAAGGATACCTTAGCAGGACACTTCTGGACACAATGTCCAAAGGTGTAAAAGAAAAAAGGGCAACAAAAAAGGCATTGTCAATCAATCATAAACAATACCTCTACTTGTCATCTGGAACATATTCCATAATATCTTCAATCCGGCAGTCAAGTATCTGACATAGCCTGTTCAGAATAATGGTCTTTACCACCATATTTTGCCGGAGCCGCTGAAGCTGTGCTTTGTCAATGCCATAGTCTTTAATGAGTTGGTAATCAGTCATTCCGTTGTAGCCGGTATCACAATAAATATCATTCATGTACTGGTCACTATATCAAGGCAAGCACAATAGAAATGCTGATTTATCAGGCAACTAAGAGAGTGTTACAGTATGTCCTTAAAGATGAAAAAGAGTTTGTAGAACAGTTGAAAGCACAGTATGAATTGCAGTGTGAAAAGGATAATACAGATGATAAAAAAGAGTTGTTAGAAGCAAAACGTCGTATGATGGATTTGGATGATCTGATAAAAGACCTGTATGAGAATTTCACACTGGGGCGATTGCCGGAGAGACAGTTTAACCGCCTTATGACAGAATATGACACCGAACAAAGCAACCTAGAGCAGAGAATATCAGAACTTGAAACTGCTACAGAACGTATATCCACTAAGACAGTGCAGATTGATAAATTTGTGCGACTGGTTAAGAAATACCGGGATTTTGAGGAACTGACAACACCTATGCTTAATGATTTCATTGAAAAGGTTGTAATTCATGAAGCTGAGGGTGGCAGAACAAAAGACCGTACTCAGCAAGTGGATATTTATTTCAATTTCATTGGAAATTTTGTTCTTCCACTCAGTGAGGATGAAGTGGAAGCCTTGCAGTCAGAAGAAGCACGCAGAGCGGAAGAGATTGCTGAAAGAAAGAGAAAATCTTCTAAGAAATCTACGCAGAAAAGAAATCAGAAGCGTGCAGAAATCAAGGCAAAAGCAGAAGCTGGAGATCCTGAAGCTATGGCAGAATATAAAGCAATCCTTGAAAAAGGCAGACAGAACAACCGTAAGAGAGCTGAAAAAATGCGAGAATTGAGAATGTCTGACCCTGAATATCGGGCGAAGATGGAAGAGAAAGAACGCTTGGCATTGGAAAGGGAAAAGAAACGTCAGGAGCGTGCTACAAAGAAGAAAAAGATTGCTTTGGCAGAATTAAAGGAGCAGGCAGAAAAAGGCAATCAGGAAGCCGTCAGAGAGCTTGAGGAGCGTAGAGCTATTGCAAGAGAACGTTCAAGGAAATCAGCAGAAAAGCGTAAGCAGAGAGCAGAAAATGACCCTGAATATGCGAAATATTTGGAAGAGAGAAATGCAGAATACAACAGACGGCATACCGCAAGAAGAAAGGAGCAGATGGAAGCCTTGAGAGCCAGGGCGGAAGCCGGAGATCAGGAAGCACAGAGTCAGCTTGCAGAGCGTAAACAGTATCAGGTTAGAGCCACAGTGAAGAGCTGCAGAAAAATGCGTGAAGATGCATTGAATGGAGACCCTATTGCAAAAGAGAGATATGAAAAAACACTGGCTATGAGACGTGAAGCGTATCATTCAAAGAAAAGTGAACAGACAGCCTGACAATATGCATATGATCACGATACATTAGTTGCAGAATTGATGAGAATAAGCGGGAGCGATGCAATTATTGTATTAGCCAAAGAGATATGGTATTGTATAGATAGTTTAACAAATCGGAATTTTATGGAGAAAGTCATGATTCAAGAAATAGAAAACAGAAGAAGCATACGAAAATATAAACCTGATGCAGTCAGTAAAGAAATACTTGAGCATATAATATACAGCGCAACCTTGGCACCTTCCGCTAAAAACAGACAGCCATGGAAATTTATTGTATATCAGGGAAAAGAAAAAGACCGTTTAGTCGATGTGATGCGCAATGGGATTAACTCCGAAAAAAGCACCCACAAACTTATGCCGGAATGGGCTTTTGCCATTCCTGATGCCCAAAATACGGTCCGGATTATGCAGGAAGCCCCGTGTCTGATTGTAGTACTTAACACAAATCAGCAAACGCCATTCGCAAACATTGAAAGTGAGCAGCGAATAGTAGAGATTTGTGATTCGTTGTCGATAGGCGCTTCTGTCGAAAATATGATACTGACCGCCACATCATATGGATTAGGTACCTTATGGATCGCAAATACTTGTTTTGCCTATAATGATCTAATCGATTTTATCGGAACTGAACATCAGCTGACCGGAATTGTTGCAGTTGGATTTGCGAATGAAAACCCAGCTAAAAGACCACGGAAGCCATTTAAAGATATCATTGAATACAGATAAATCGGAATTGACCGAACTGAAGGTGAAGAATGCTTCTTGTCTAAAGGGCAAGAAGATGGGGATTAGAAAGTGTTTTTTACAAGGAGGTGATTAGGTGAATGATCAATTCATACAAGGAGTAATATTTGATTGGGATAAAATTGATAAGGATAGTTATCTGAAGGGAATCAGGGCTTTTAAGGGAGTTGAAAAACTTGATTTTAACAAACCAATTACTTTTTTTGTAGGGGAAAATGGCAGCGGTAAATCAACTTTATTGGAAGCACTTGCCGTAGCACATGGTTTTAATCCTGAGGGTGGAACGAAGAATTATGTTTTTTCTACGCATGATACACATTCAGAGTTGTGTGATGCGATAAGAATTGCCAAAGGCTATCGGAAGGAAAAGTGGGGATATTTTCTTAGGGCAGAAAGCTTTTATAATGTTGCAACGCAGGAAGAAGAATATGCAGATATTACACATCCTTCCGCTAAATATCATGAAAAATCACATGGAGAGAGTTTTCTCGCATTAGCACAGAATAATATGAATCCAAATGGCTTGTATCTTTTTGACGAGCCGGAAGCTGCATTATCGCCGCAGAGACAGCTTACATTGTTGATGCAAATATACAGATGTGCAAAAGAGGGAGCACAGTTTATTATAGTTACGCATTCGCCAATTTTGTTAGGAATACCAGATGCAGATATCTATTGTTTTGATAATGGACGCATACATCTGTGCGAATATGAGGATACAGAGAGTTACCAGGTAACAGAAATGTTTATAAATAATAGGCAGATGCTGTTGGATAGATTACTAACAGATTAGATAATAAAGAAATCGATTAATTCAAGTTTGGAGAATTGAGAAAATCGGGATTTGAGGAGAACAATGAATGGCAACATCATATAGCAGGAGTCACGACCATGAGGGACGGGCGGCGATAAGATATGATGGAAAAGAAATCATCAAGGGATGCTATTGGAACAATTGGGCGAAGGCTTTTTACCGTTTTATATGGCGGCAAGGTGTTAAAGGTGGGCAGAGTACAGACATCTACCCTTGCAATGCTTGTGGAGCGTGAAAGCAAGATTATAGCATAGATACAAGCATAGATGAAATCACGACGTTTAATATTACACTACCTATTGCAAAAGAATAAGAAAAAAATAAGATTTCAATAAGCAATAAAGAAACAACAATTTGCTTTTAGTTGGTATGATAATACTGATATAAGCAAATTGTTGTTTTTTTAAATGGAGGTGGTTGTTACGAATAGGTATAATATAAATAAAAATAAACTTTTACGTTTTTGTACCATTGGTTTGTTTATAGCATATATGGTTGTCCTATTTCGTATTGTGCTATTTAAGCAAGTCGCATTGAACAATTTATTCGCTGCAATAGGTTCTATGGAGCGAACTATAAGTATCATTCCTTTCAAATCTCTTTTTGAAATGATAAATAATAATATTTCGGTACTCCGGATACTAGAGAATGTTTTGGGAAACATTATTATTTTTATTCCATTCGGTTTACTATTGCCGATTTTTCAAAAAGATAAATCAAAAAAGATAATATTATATGGATTGACTCTAAGTGCGTTTGTTGAAATAATCCAGTATGTTTTTGCATCAGGAAGCAGCGATATTGATGATTTATTACTTAATACCTTAGGTACTGCTTTCGGTTATATGGGTTATAAAATAATACGTCAAAAATCACATACTGATACTTCTGCTGTTATTTCAATAATTGTATTAGTATCTGTTTTAGGAAGTGTTGCTCTTGGTATAGGACTTGTAAATTATACTGATTTATTTATGCTATCAAGTAAAAAGACTGTTGTTGAAAATGGGGAGCTTGTTCAAAATTTTATTGATACACCACAATCTGTCAGTGGAAAGATTGTAGATATTAACGGGAACATATTGACAGTTGAAAAGAGTGTTCAGAATGCAACAGAAATGCGTACTCTTGTAGATTTAGAAATTACCCCCAATAGCAATATATACATTTGTTACGATGAGATAGATTATTTTTTCGATGCTATATCTAGCGAACAAATATCATATAAGCAAATTGAATACGCTGATTTTGTATCTCAAAAAAGTGCTACTTTTACCAGAGAGAATAATGTACGAGTATGGAGTTCTGATGGGAAAACGATTGATAATTTAGTAATCATAGAATGGATTGAATAAAAGAGGAAAAGCTGTCACAGAGTAGACAAATTTAGGTTGCTATTGGTGAGTAGAAATGGAGATGGTAGCAAGGGAAAATGCTAATACTGACATTTACAGAGTTTGAAATCCTCTATCTGTTAGCCAACAATCCAGGCAGAGTGTTCAGCAAGGAACAGATTTATGATATTGTCTGGAAGGAATCCTATTCCGGCGATTACAACATCATCATGAGCCATATCCGCAACATACGGGAAAAATAGAGGATAATCCAAGCAAGCCAATCTACATACAGACGGTATGGGGTGTAGGATATAATGAAGCTCCCAACTAATTTAGATTCAGATGGCATGAACACAAAGTTCTTTATATTTACAGTTAAAGATTTGCGAAATGCAATTGCTCATAACAATGTGATTTTCGATACTAGATTTAAAACTGGCAAGATTGATCAGCGTCTTGTTACTCTGCTTGAAACTGAAGTAGGGATTTCTAATATTGATTTCAAATATATGGATGCGTATATTATTATGATTACATATTCCCTTAGAAAGATGGGCGAAACTAAAACTGCTTGTAAGCAGTTTGTTGCTTCGTATCAATAGCAGACAGAGTATTTGAGAAATGAATTGCGGTGGATGTCTTCGGATTACACCTGAGAGAACCTGATGCGTCGGGTTCTTTTTTTGTAAAATTTAGTGTAGCATTCTAAGTAGTAAGACTTTGAGGTGTTACTACCAACTTTACTACTAACAGGTAGTAATAACTTGCTCAATCTTGCTCTGATTTGCCACAATCTGTAATTTCAGAGCATTTTACAATAACCCCGGAAACCCTTGCAAAATACGCGAAGCAACGAGCGAAGTGTCCCGATATGCTTGCATAATCGGGCATTTTGCGACTGCCGCGACCGAGACGATAGTCGAGGTAGGGAATTCCGGGGCAAATCAAGGAGAAATAAAACTATGATAAAAGTACTCTTCATCTGCCACGGCACTATGCGTATTTTTTATGATTTTCCTTTGCATTTAACGGGTTTCTGGCGTGGTAAGTAGTGTTTTACAACTTTTAAACGGAAAGAGTTTCGGTACAAAAATAGAATTATATGTAATAAATACATTCATTTTGAATTGATTATGGTGCTTGATGAAAAGCATTATTATAAACTGCGAGAAAGGCGACGTAAAACGATTAAATAGTAACTGGATAATGGCAAAGAAAAGGATGATATATCATGAAATCGTTAAAGCAATTTAAAGACGAGCAGATGAAAGATGATGAATTTGTAAAAGAATATGAAGCTATCCAATCGGAACTTAATTCGAAATCCTCTCCAAGCAAACCAATAGCATATGGCTCACTTTCAAAAAAACAGTTTGACGCAGAAATTAATAAAGGAATCAAAGATATAGATGAGGACAGGGTCTATTCAGTAGATGATGTAGAAGAAGAAATACTTAGAGATTTCATTAAAAAGCTTAAAAATAGAAAAAGATTAAGAAGGTTGTAATATACCTTTCTTTTTTTGCTTTAAAAGAAAAAGCAAAAAGAAATATCACGAAAGAATAATTATGAGATGTTCGAATAAAATATTTACAAAATACGCAATATAATATTGCATTTTATAAACGGAAGTGGTATAGTGTGAATATGAAAATGAAAAAGGAGTGCATCAATATGAAGATACAAGCCGTAATGATAGATGGGTTCAAGAATCTATCTGATGTGAAAATTACTTTTGATAATATTACAGCTTTGGTAGCACTTAATAATTTTGGTAAGTCCAATGTGCTTTCAGGTATTGATTTTGGTCTGGCTTTTATAAAAGCACCTATTGATGATAAGATGGGGATGATGGCTAACTCTAATCTAATACCAATTAATAAGAGCATGCTGGGCAGAAATTATAAGTTTGAAGTAGAAGTATTAACTGAGGTTGCAGGACTGGAATACCGTGTACAATATGGATATGAGTTTTCTTGGCAGTGTGATGAAGATGATGAGCCAGAAATTGTTTCTGAACATTTAAGATTTAAATTAGATGAGAAAGGTCAGAAGTATACACAATTAATTTCCAGAACCTCAGGGTCAGCAGCATATAAGAGTTCTGAAACCGGTCGCTGTTCTTCTAAGATTAATGTGGGAGCAACGGAGTTGGTTGTAAATAAATTGCGTGCTTATGATGAGATATATTACGCTGATATCATTAGAAAATTAAATAGCATGAAATTTTATATGGAAAATAATCTGGATGCGAAGAGTTTTTATAGACCAGACCCTATTATTCGTAAGGGAATTGGTGATATGATGATTGATGCGGAGAATTTGCCACGAATTATCTATCAGCTTAAAGATAAGTTTAATGATAAATATGAACTTTTAAAAGATGTATATACACAGTTGTTTCCTGATGTAGAAGATTTCATTGTTAAGCAGTATAAAATTAATGGTGCAGATAATGAGAAGCTTCCTGATGATGCACCATTTGTATTAACCAATTCTATTTACGTTTTATATGTTAAGGATAGGAATCTTACACATCCAATTGATTTTGCGATGATGTCAGATGGTGCTAAAAGAGTATTTATGATTCTGACAAAAATTATATTATCCAGTGCAAGTAATGTGTCACTGATTGCGATTGAAGAGCCGGAGAACTCTGTTCATCCAAGACTATTTCAATCATATATTCGCATTATCAGCCAGTTGCTTGATGATTGTAAGATAATTATTACTAGCCATTCACCTTATATCGTCAGCTATTTGGAACCTTCGTGGATTCATGTTGGTATGAACAGAAAGCCTGGGTTGGCAGAGTTCTTTACATTTAAGAAGTCTGGACAAAAGCAATTACAACAAGATGCAGAAGAGTTCAATATGAGCATGGGAGATTATCTATTCTCATTGTTAGCAGATTCTGAAAATAATCTGGAAGATTACTTGGAGTGTGATGTGAATGAATAAATGCCTTGTATTGTTCGTTGAGGGTGATACCGAGGTTGAATTTTACAAACAGGTAATCACCAATGCTAGAAAACTTCGTTCGAACGGAATGTTTGATACAAACATAGAGTGTAAAAGCATTAATGGTGTTGGCGGATTCAAAAATATTGTACTGCGGAAGTTTGTAAAGGATATTAAGCCGAAGTATGGTGATGATTGTATATTTACGGTTGTATTATGTAGAGATACCGATGTGTTTGAATTGTCGCCGAAACCTCCAATAAAATGGAATGAAGTAGAAAGAGATTTGCGCGCTAATGGTGCAGATGATGTGGTTCATATAGAAGCAAGACAATCGATTGAGGATTGGTTTTTATATGATGCAGATGGTATTATTTCTTTCCTCCGCTTGAATAAGAAAACAAAAATAACAGGGAAGGATGGCTATGATAAAATAAAGCGTTTGTATAAGCAGGCTAATAAAATGTACTATAAGGGAATGAAGAGCAATGGTATGATAAGCCGTCTGGATATTGATAAGATTGCAAATAAAGTTAAAGACCAGTTGAATCCTTTATATAAGGCACTTGGAGTAAATAAAATTGAATAATAGTTGGTATGTAAGAGTATGACTCTTTACATAGAAAAAGCCAGAGATTAACTCTGACTGATTCCCTTGCCAAAGAAGGTCTTTGGACTTATTTCTCTCGCAAACTAATAATACCAAAGAAAACCTTCTTCTGCAAGGAGATTTTGCAAAGGAGGTATTGTGATATGGCAGTACATCATGGCGGTAAAGTCAGTAGTGCAGCTAAAAAATTAGCTAGCAAGTCAACCAGTAACAGTGCAAAAAGTGCAGCTGGAAAGACATTGGCTAATCACAAGGCAAAGTGCCACTGATTTGAATAGCTGAAAATCACAGACCTGAGCATGTCTTTAAAGGGCTCTTTTTTACTTTGAGGAGGACAAATATTGGATAGAATCAAATTAAATGTAGTATGGATATGTAAGCAGTCAATATACATATGTGGAACGCTATTTAGTTTAGTTGCAGTTATAACATCTTTTATAACATGGGAAGAAATGGGGATTGAAAGACAGAAACGTTTATGGATTTTCAGTGCAATAATTCTGTGTTCCTTTATTACTGCGACTATATATATTTTTGTATTTAAGAGAAAAAATATCATATGGAAAAAGGGAAATGGTAAATTACAGGTATGTTATGGGGATGTCATAAAATTAGGAAATCATAAACATAGTAAGGGTAAACAAATTATTGTTATACCCGTTAACACTTGTTTTGATACTTTAGTTGACAATGATATAGCAATGGTAGAAAAACCATTAATTTCACCGAAAAGCATACATGGACAATGGGTGAATGTAATGATAAATAGTGGGATTTCATTGGAAGAATTAGATTCAAAAATCGCTCAGTCTATCCAAGTGCATAATTTACAACCTGTGAAAAGTTATACTAGAGAAGAAAAGCTAAGAGGAAAATTAGATGAATACCCGTTAGGAACTGTAGTTCCGGTATCATTGAAAGAGAATACTACATTTTTCCTATTTGCACTGTCAGAGTTGGATGAGAATAATAAAGCACAGTGCACGGAATGTGACTTTATTGATGGATTAGTACAATTAATTGATTCGTATGATGAGATGGGACAAGGGTTTGAAATGTTCTTGCCTTTGGTTGGGACGGGAATGGCCAGAACGAATATTCAGCATCAAGATGCGTTACGAAAGATAAAGGCAATATTTGAATTGTATAGAAGTAAGATTAAGGGAACTGTTAATATAGTAATTTATAGTAGAGATAGTGATAAAGTATCTATCTTCAATTAAGAAAAGGAGAATAAATAGTATGACTTATAGAACGAAAACATATATAGCAGCAGATTGGACAGGAGATAGGGATGCAGTCGACAAATTGTATGAATGGAATAATAACTCCAAATTGACTTTATCGTTTACTGATGCACATGATTTAACCCAAGCAAGAGATGAAAGTCTTAATTGTAGTATTAAATCATCCTTAAAAACAAGATTGGATGCATCCAAGACATTTGTACTTATTGTTGGTAGTGGAACTAAAGGACTGAAGAATGGTAGTTGTCAGTATTGTAACAGTTATAATAGTTGGTCGAAATCTTGTGCTCGGGGTCATAGTGTAGATTATAGAAGTTACATAGAATATGAATGCGAGATGGCTATAAAATCGGGAATAAAGTTGGTGGTATTGTACAATGCAGCAAGTGTTGATAAATCAAAATGTCCTGATGTTATAAAAGATAAAGGAAAACATGTTGCAATGTGTTATCGTAAAGACGGACATTTATACTGGGATTATCAAGCTGTAAAGAATGCATTAAATTAAACAAGAAACAAGCATCTTATGAGCAGAAGTGTGTGGAAGCAATAAATATGCAACGAAATAAAACAGTAAAATTAGTCTGAAATAGATTAAAATAGGAGGATTTTATATGGCTGTTCAACCGAAAAGCTTTGAGGAATTTTATTATTTATCCGAGGATAAAATATGTGATGTAGATATTGTTGAGGAATATGTAATTAGAACCGGTGGGGATGTTGGAATATATGAAGGGAATATGTTTTGCCCAGAGTGTAGAAAAGCAATTTTATCTTTTGTACATAAAACATCTAAAAAAAGGGCACATCTAAGAAGAAACTCATCGTCTAGTCATGATAAGGATTGTTCATATAACTATGACTATGCTACATCAAAGAGAGTAAAAGAGTATGTTGATTCTTTGACCTATAATGAGATTCAAGACAAGTTAAATAGTATACTTAACATGTTATGTAAAAAACAAAAATTCAGAGATGGAAATTTTGTGGTGCGAGATGAAGATAAAGTAAATGAGCAGAATCCTATGCTTATTTTGGAACAGAAAGATAATACATATGTTTTGAGAGCATTAAGGCGAAAAAGACTTAATGCTTGGATTGACCAGTCAGATGGAGAGGAATTCTCAGTGTTTTATGGTAAAGTAAAACTTGGTGTTGGAGAGAAAACGAAAATAAATGAATGTACAGGAGAACAATATACATTCTATTTTCTTGAAATATTTACACAGAATAAGAAGGGTGAATGGAAGTATCGAACGAAAATATATAGAGGCGGCAAAAAAGATGAAATCAAGACGGAGCTCATCTATAATATTGTAATTATAGGACGCTTAAACTTTAACTTTAGACCGTTTACTATAGATTTAGCTAATCGTGATGCAATAAAATATCAAGAGGTTGATGAGTGATACACGGAAGCTTGTTTAGAAAGGAACTACAATGGTTAGTGTGAAATCGTCTGGTAAGACGATTGTGCTGTAATAATTGTTTTTGAAGAGGTGCTATGAGCGTAATATTTGGTATAAAAGAGAAAGACGTAATAATTGTTGCAGGAGATAAGCGTGCTACTGATATTGATGGGGCGTTTATCTCAGATGAAATGCAGAAAGTTGTTGCTATTAATGATTGGTTATGTATGGCTTCAGCAGGAAGCGTGGCAATAGAAAAAACGATTATTAAAGATATAGAGGCATCTGGAAATAAAGATAACTTATTTGTGGAAGAGTTAATATATATCATAGAGTCTTTCTATGCAAAAGTAGTTGAGAAACAGTGTGATTCGATATACAATTTACCATTTTATTGTCTGGTAGCCGGAAAAGGAAGAGATGGAAATGGATATTTGTATAATGCAGGGAGATTTAAAAAAGGTTTTGACTATAAAGAGGTTCCAATGGCATTATATCCACCTGCGGACGCAAAGGTAGATTGCAATCAGATTTTTGTGAAAAATTATAAATTACATCATGAAGATTTTTGTAAAAGAACAGTTTGTGAGATTTCTAAAATAAGTGATATCGTAAGTTCTGTAGGAAATGAATGGATATACAATATTGCTTTAGGAAAAGGAGAACTCATCGAATTTAAATAGTAGTCGAAGTGGTTGAAAAGGAGCAGGAACAACCGGTAGAAAAAGCATCCTTAAAATTGCGGCTTGCTGAGAAAAAAGCAAAGTTGTTATGTAATGATGGGAAAAATGAAGTAAAGGAAAATATAAAAAAGAGTCAGAGGGAATTACTTTAGTGTATAGTCGAGGGAGTAAACAGTTTCGCTATTTGAAGGGGCAATGTTTTGTTTACTGACACTTGCATGGGAATCACGGTAACCGGAAAGCATATCTCCTTCAAGGCTCTAGAAAACTTCAAAGTGGAATTTGTGGAGACATGATATGAGAAATATTTTGCATGCCATCCATCATGACTAT